>Ga0210407_10000294_pt1 | contig 59850 bp, 46 predicted proteins | sample IncBWC27MmetaG_FD_150860 | JGI IMG/M metagenome (GOLD analysis project Ga0210407, IMG submission 150860) | Forest soil microbial communities from Barre Woods Harvard Forest LTER site, Petersham, Massachusetts, United States - Inc-BW-C-27-M | ecosystem: Environmental > Terrestrial > Soil >...
CCTTGGCTTTTGGCCGTCGCCCAGCTTGACTAGCGCCGGGGTGGTTGAAAGTTGAATTCGAGGAGCACGATGCGTCGGGTTGGTTTGGGGATAGTGGGTCATACCGGGAACAACTATGGCACTGGTCGAAAGTCTCTGCGAGATTACTGAAGCCTGTGTCCTGATTCCAAAGCCTGCGCACCTAACCGATTTTTAGCCACTTTTCACCCGCTGACGCCCGCGATCGCCGGAAGGCTTGGGGCAGGGTTTTCAACAGGTCGGTAGCAACCAGCGAGTGCTCACCGAGATTTTCCCGCGCAATATCGCCAGCCAGGCCGTGCAGATAAACCGCCGCCAAAACGGCCTCAAACGCGCGCTTCGGATTCTGCGCCAGCATCCCGGCAACGATTCCCGTCAGAATGTCGCCGGTGCCGCCGGTCGCCATTCCTGGATTACCGGTCATGTTTACCCAGGCTTCTCCTTCAGGATTGGCGACGATCGTGCGATCGCCTTTCAGGACCAGAATCAACTCATGCTCTTTGGCAAATGTCCGGGCAACGTTGATTCGGTCGCGCTGGATGGCCGCAACGCTCATTCCCGTCAGCCGCGCCATTTCGCCTGGATGCGGCGTTAAAACCAGAGCTCGATCGCGGCCATTTAGTAGATCGGCTTTGCCCTCGAAGGCATTCAAGCCATCGGCGTCGAGGACAGTTGGCGTAGTGGATTTTTGAATCACCGCGCGCACGAATTCTGCCGTTTCCGGATGCCGCGAAATTCCTGGGCCGGTGGCGAGCACGGTTTTGCCCTCGGCGGCGTGCCAGAATGCTCCCAAGGCTTGCGTTGAAATGCTGCCGGATTCCGTTTCGCCAAGCGGCTCGGTCATCAGCTCGGGATGAAAACCGGCGACCGTGCCCAGCACTGAACGCGGCGTGGCCACCGTTACCAATCCCGCGCCGGATCGCAGCGCCGAGAAGCCTGCCATCGCCGCCGCGCCAGATTTCCCCAAAGACCCGCCGACGACCAGCACGTGTCCGTACATGCCTTTGTTGGAATCGCGCGGGCGGGGGCCAATCAGTGGAGCAATGTCATGCGGCGTGATTACGTTCAGGTTCAGCGAAGAACGAATCGCCTCGTCCGGAGAACCGATGGGCGCAATCACCGTTGGCCCAGAGGTCAGGTTGCCAAAAATGTGGGCAGGGCGCGGAGCAGTGAAAGTCACAATCGCATCCGCGCGGGCGACTGCGCCGGTTTGTTCGCCCATGACATCGGCGTCGGCGCCGGAGGGAATGTCCACGGCGATCACGGGCGCGGTCGCGGCGTTTATCTTAGCGATTGCTTCCGCGTAAACGCCGCTGACCGGAGGACGGAATCCGCTGCCGAGGATTGCGTCGATCAGGACGTCGCAATGGAAAACCTGTTGTGCAGAGGACAAGGATTCCCACCCTTTGAAAAACGCAAAGGGTGGGGCACCCGGCTTCTTGGGCGCTTTCGTCGTCGCTTTCTTTGCCGCTCTTCTTGGCAACTTCGCGAAATTCGCTGCCGCATCGCCGCGCAACTCCGATGGATCGGCAAGAAGCAGGAAACGCACTTCCTTGCCCGCTTCATGAAGCTTGCGCGCAACCACGAAGCCGTCGCCGCCGTTGTTGCCTTTGCCGCAGACCACGCCGAAACTCCTGGCCGACGGGTACGCCGACAGCGCAAACTCCCCCACGGACACTCCGGCGTTCTCCATCAGCGTGAGTGACTGGACGCCGAATCGTTCGCTGGTCACGCGGTCGATCTCGCGCATTTCGGCGGAGGTGATGATCTTCATGATTAGCTCTCAGCCATCAGCTTAAACCGGCACGACTATAAAACAAAAAGGCCTTCCGCGTATTGCGGAAGGCCAGAAGAGAACAAGAGAGTGTCAATCCGCCATAGTTGGTGCAGGTTTCGTTCCCGCCTCCAAAGCCTGCACCTTGCTGTGCTTCACTCCGTAGGTGAAATAGACCACGAGCCCAATTGCCAACCAGATAATCAGCCGCGCCCAGTTGATCCAACCGAGTTTGTACATCATGAAACCATTGAAGAGGATGCCGAGAATCGGGACCAGCGGGACCCATGGAGTCCGGAACGGGCGAGGCTGCGCCGGATTCGTCTTGCGCAGGACCATGACCGCGATGCACACAATTACGAAGGCCAACAAAGTACCAATGTTGACCATTCTTCCGATATCTTCAATCGGAGTGACGCATCCGACGATGGCAGCAAGAAGTCCGACCAGGATGGTGTTCTTCCACGGAGTCCTCCACTTAGGATGGACATCTGCGAAAAATTTTTTGGGCAACAAACCATCCTTCGCCATCGAGTAGAGCACGCGGGTTTGGCCGAGCAGCATCACCAGCATCACGCTGGTAAGACCCGCCAGTGCGCCCAAGGTAATGATGTGCGAAGCGCTGGTGAGTCCGCGATCCATGAACGCTCGCGCCACTGGGGCTTCGATATTCACATCGCGCCACGGCACCATTCCGGTGAGCACTCCGGCCACCAGAATGTAGAGTGCGGTGCAGATGAGCAGCGAAAGAATGATTCCAATGGGTAGATCGCGCTGTGGATTCTTGGCCTCTTGCGCGGTGGTCGAAACCGCATCAAAGCCGATATAGGCGAAGAATATGTAAGCCGCAGCAGCGCCAATGCCCGCGAAGCCAGAGGGAGCGAAACTCGACCAGTCGTGTCCCCAGTTGGAAAAGTTCACATACTTGAATCCAAGGGCAATTACGAAGAGTACGACCGAGACCTTAATCACGACGATGGTCGAGTTGAATCGCGCACTCTCTTTGATGCCCACCGCGAGAATCGCTGTGATCACCAAGGCAATCAGGAAGGCGGGAACATTGACGCCGATTTCGTATCCGAAAAGATGGGGAGCGTTCAGCAGTTCATGGGCGCGCTGCAGCAGGTCGGGAGACTGCGCGCTCATAATGTCGGCGACCTTGGTCAGGAAAGCTTGCGTGCCGGGCACCAGTGAGGCGTCCGAGGCTTGCGCCATTTGCCGGGCAATCACATTTTCGGCGATTCGCAATCCCGTCCAATGGTCATAGGCCAACCACAAAGGCATTTTGAGGTGGAAGATCTCCAGCAGTTCGATGAAGTGGTTGGACCATCCCGAGGAAACGGTGCTGGCGCCCATGGCGTATTCCAGCGTCAAATCCCAGCCGATGATCCAGGCAAAAAGTTCGCCAAGGGTTGCGTATGCGTAGGTGTAAGCGCTGCCGGCGAGAGGAATCATGGCAGCGAACTCGGCGTAACAGAGCGCCGCAAATGCGCAACCGGTGCCCGACAAAACAAATGACAACATGAGTCCGGGCCCCGCCATGCTGGCGCCCAGACCCGACATTACAAAGATTCCAGCACCAATGACGGCGCCCACGCCGAGGGCTGTGAGTTGAAAGGCGCCCAAAGTGCGCTTCAGGCTGTGTTCGCCAGACTCGGCGGCTTCCGAGCAAAGTGCGGTTAGTGACTTGGTTGCAAAAAGATTTGCCATTCGTCTGTTATCTCCGAATAATCAGGGTTACCTGCTATACAACCGCCGCGCCCGAACGTCTCGACCACGCAAAGTACACCGGAATCCCCAGCAACACAATAATCAGTCCCGGCCAGGTAAATTGCGGCTTGTAGCGCAATAGTACGACATCGATGAAGATTGCCATCACGATATAAATCGCCGGCAGCACCGGATAACCAAACGCCTTGTAAGGCCGCTCCGCATCTGGGCGCGTATAACGCAGCACAAACAATCCGGCAATGGTCAAAATATAAAACACCAGCACCGCGAAAACGACGTAGTCGAGCAATTGTCCGTAGCTGCCGGAGAGGCACAGAATGCAGATCCAGACCATCTGCACCATCAGCGACGCCGCCGGAGTCTTGTATTTGGGATGCAGTTTTCCGGCGCTGCGGAAGAACAATCCGTCCTTGGCCATGGCGTAATAGACGCGAGCGCCGGCCAGAATCAAGCCGTTATTGCAGCCGAAACTGGAGATCATGATGGCGGCGGCCATCAGATATCCGCCGAGCGCGCCGAACATTTGCGTCAGTGCGGCTGTGGCCACGCGGTCTTCGGTGGCGTGCTGAATTCCGCGTTGCAAAATCGTTGCCCCGTCCGCTGTGCCCATCAGCGGCAGAACGTTCAGGTAAATTATGTTGCAGCCGATGTAGAGCGAGATCACGATTCCGGTGCCGAGAGCCAGCGACAGCGGCAGGTTGCGCTTGGGATTGATGACTTCTCCGGCGGTGAAGGTAATGTTGTTCCAGGCGTCGGCGGAGAAGAGAGATCCGACTTGGGCCACGGCCAATATGGTCAGCGTGCTCACCAGGACAACCGCTCCGCCTGCGCCAACTTGCACTGGATGGAGCGATCCGATTCCGGCCCAGAAGTTCGCGCCGAAGTTGGCGGCCAAGGCCTGAGCGTTGCGGCCTATGAAGAGACCGACGAGGACTAATCCCAGGAGCGCGGAGACTTTTGCGAAGGTGAACACGTCCTGAATGATGGCGCCGGTTTTGATGCCGAAAATATTGATAATCGAAAGCGCGACCACCATGAGAACGGCCATCAGGTTCTGGGTGTTCAGGCCAACTTGCATTCCGCCCAGCAACACCGGGCCAATCTGATAACTCGGAGCTGCCCAGTGCAGTCCGAAAAGCCAATGGGACGAAGAAATTGCGGGGAAGAAAACTCCGAGGAATTTGCCGAAGGCCACGCCCACGGCAGCGATCGTGCCGGTTTGGATTACGGCGAACAGAGTCCATCCGTAGAGAAAGCCCCAGAGGGGGCCCAGCGATTCGCGGAGGTAAACGTACTGTCCGCCGACGCGGGGCATCATCGCGGCAAGCTCGCCGTAACTCAACGCTGCAACAATGGTCAGGAACCCGGTCACCGCCCATGCGCCGATGAGCAAGGCGGGCGAATTGACTTCGCGGGCGATCTCAGCGGAAACGATGAAGATGCCGGAGCCAATCATCGAGCCGGTGACGAGCATGGTGGAACTGGTCAGGCCCAGACCTTTGACGAACTCGCGGTCGGGGGAGCTTTCGGTGTTGGCTACGACTGGCTTGGCGTCAACGCTCAACCGTCCTCCTGGAGGCAGTGGCTAGTGGTCAGTGGTCAGATGCGTCGTGGCGATGACCTTGGCTTTTACTGGCCACTGATCACTGGCTACTGGCCACTGAATTTCCGCCCCCAAGACTTTATCCTAGAATGCGCAAAAATTCCTCTGCTGATTTGCGGGGATCCCGTATCAGATCGGATATCACGGCCACCGAGTCCGCCCCTGCCTCGATGACCGACCGGCAGTTTTCGCGAGTAATGCCGCCGATGGCGACCAGCGGCTTCTGGCTCAGTGCACGCGCTTGCCGCAGTCCAGCAAGGCCAATCACCGGATCAGGTTTAGCCTTACTGCCCGTGGCAAATACCGGGCCCATGGCGATGTAGTCTGCCGAGGTCTTATCGGCCTCGATCACCTGCCGCGGATTGTGGGTGGAAACTCCCAGCCAGCGGTCGGGACCGATGATTTTCCGCGCGGCCTCTGGCGAAAGATCGTCCTGGCCGACGTGCACGCCGTCGAATTCTGCCGCCAGGCAAAGATCGGAGCGGTCGTTCATGATCAAGCGTGGGCAAGTCCCGTTTGGCCCGTGCCCGTGTGGCGCGGACACTCCCTTCGGCAGGCTCAGGGCAGGCTGTGTCCGCGACTGCCTGCGCAATTCGCGAGCCTGCGCCAAGATGACCTGCGGGTCGCCGGATTTGTTGCGGTACTGAATCAGGGTGACGCCAGCAGAGGCGAAGCTTTCTGCAGCGCAAAAAAGAGCTTCGGTGTCAGGAAAGCAGGACGCGTCCAGAATCGCGTAGAGTCGCGGCAAAGAAATCATGGGACTAGTCCGCGCTGCGCATCACGCCGGAACCTTCTCTTTTTCTTTAGCGATCGCGTTCCGCGCCAGGAATCGTTCGATGAATCCCGTGTCGGTATGCCCAGCGTGAAACTCCGGATCGGCAAGAATCTTGCGGTGCAAAGGGATCGTGGTGTAAATACCTTCCACGATAAACATCTCCAGCGCGCGCGACATGCGGGAGATGGCTTCCTCGCGGTCCTTGCCTCGGACCACGAGCTTGGCGATCAGCGAATCGTAATACGGAGGAATCGTGCCTTCGGCGTAGGCGGCCGTGTCCACACGAACGCCGGTGCCGCCGGGCGGATTGAAGGTCGTGATCTTTCCGGCTGAGGGAGTGAACTTCTCCGGGTGCTCGGCGTTGATGCGGCATTCGATGGCGTGACCGCGAGGCGAAATGGGGCCGTGGAGGACGTTTTCCAGGCGCTCGCCCGCAGCCAGCAAAATCTGGCTTTTTACCAGGTCCACGTCGGTGACCATCTCGGTTACGGGATGCTCGACCTGAATACGGGTGTTCATTTCGATGAAATAAAGCCGCCGGTCTTTATCCATCAGGAATTCCATCGTCCCGGCGTTGACGTAGCCGATTTCTGAAAGCGTCCGGCATAGTGTCTGGCCAATTTCTTCGCGCAATTCCGGGGTCACGTGAATAGACGGCGATTCCTCGAGCAGTTTCTGGTGGCGCCGCTGGATGCTGCATTCGCGTTCTCCCAGGCTGGCGACGGTGCCATACTGATCGGCAAGGACCTGAAACTCAATGTGCCGCGGATTCTCGACGTACTTCTCCATGTAGAGATCGCCGTTGCCGAAAGCGGCTGCGGCCTCGGACTGCGCGGCGCGAAACAGCGCGGGCAGTTCTTCTTCTGAGCGGACGATCCTCATGCCGCGTCCGCCGCCGCCGGCTGAGGCTTTGATGATGATGGGAAAGCCAACGCTGCGGCCCCATTCCACGGCTTCGCCTTCGCTGGCGAGCACGCCTTCCGATCCGGGAAGGATGGGCACGCCGGCTTTCTTCATAGCGGCGCGGGCTTTTTCTTTCTCACCCATTAGGCGGGTAACTTCCGGAGGCGGGCCGATGAACTTCACGTTGCAGGTCTCGCACACTTCAGCGAAGTTGGCGTTTTCGGAAAGCAAGCCATAGCCGGGATGGATGGCGTCCACGTTGGCGATTTCGGCGGCGCTGATGACCGCCGGAATATTCAGATAGCTTTGCGCCAGCGGCGGCGGGCCGATGCAGATGGCTTCGTCGGCAAAACGGACGTGCAGCGAATTACGATCGGCCTCGCTGTAAATCGCAACCGTGCGCACGCCCAGCTCTTTGCAGGCGCAAATCACCCGCAGAGCAATTTCGCCGCGATTGGCAATGAGGATTTTCTTGAACATGAAATTCAGCCGTCAGCCATCAGCCGTCCTCGCGCAAGACCTTATTTTTTCACCCGGATCGCGAACAATTCCTGCCCGTACTCGATCGGCGCGCCGTTGGCGACGAGCACCCTCACAATCTCGCCGGAAGCGTCGGCTTCGATTTCGTTCATCAGCTTCATGGCTTCGACAATGCAGATGATCTGTCCCGCCTCGACCATGTCTCCGGGCTTCACAAACGGCGGCGAGCCCGGCGACGGCGACTCATAATACGTGCCTACAATCGGCGAGTGCACCATGTGCAGCTTCTCCGCCGGCGGCGCGGGTTCGGCGGCCGGTGGCGCGGGAGGCAACGGCGGCGGGGCCTGTGTGGGGGAAGCGGCCGACTGCACGGTGATAATCCGCTCCGCCGGCGGCGCAGGGGCCGCCTCGGGAGTTCCGCGCTTGATGCGGACCTTGACATCGCCGCGTTCGAGTTCGAACTCAGTAATGTCTTTCGCGATTAAAAACTCTACGAGTTCTTTTAGCTCTTTTTGATTCATGCTTTGGCGGCAGGCCAAATTTCCGTTTGCAACTACCTTTTGTGAAAGCTACCGAAGTTTACAGCCAGATCAGACGACGACCAAGTCCTTCGGGCACGGGGTTAGGATTTCGCAACCCGAATCCGTGACTACGACAGTGTCCTCGATGCGAATTCCGAACTTGCCCGGCAAGTAAACGCCCGGCTCGATCGTGATCACCATGCCGGGCTGGAGCAGATCCTTTTGACCGGCGGCGATGCGCGGGGACTCGTGAATTTCCAACCCTACTCCGTGGCCGGTCGAATGCGTGAAAAACTTACCTAAGTCTTGCTTTTGCAGCGACTTGCGAGCCGCTCCGTCCACTGCACCCACGGTGGCGCCCGGCTTCACGGCATCGAGCGCCGCCTGCTGGGCCTCGCGGACTGCCCCATAAGCCCGGAGGGCTTCCTTCGGCGGACGGCCCAAGTGGAGCGTTCGGGTCATATCGGAGCAGTAGTTCGCGAGTATAACACCGAAATCGCACACCACGAACCCCCGGAGTGGGAGCTTTGCCTGGGAAGCCCGCCCGTGCGGCAGGGCCGAGCGGGAGCCTCCAGCGATGATTGTCGGGAACGCCATCTGTTCCGCCCCCAATCGCCGTGCCTCGAACTCCAACTCTCCAGCAACCTGGGTTTCTGAAACCCCCGGACGCACAACTTTCAGGAGCCGGTCGAAGAGCGCAACTCCCAGATGACAAGCGGCGCGAATTTTCGCGACCTCGGCAGGATCTTTGACCATGCGCATTCGCTCGACGATGGCCGGAGCCGCAACCAGCCTGGCTTTGCCGGGCAATGCCTTCGCAAACGCGCCGCGCTCAGCAACCGTCATGTGGGCTGCATCCATGCCGATCCTTCGCCAGGATTTTTCTGTCGCCAACCAATCCGCAGTCGCAGCCAGCGCGGACTTCCCCGGCAGAATTCTGATTCGCGCACCCTTCACTTCCTGATGCGCTTGCTCGGTATAACGGCCATCGGTGAAGAAAACGCCTTCGCGCCGACTGACCACCAGCATGCCTGCGCTGCCGGTAAATCCACAGAGATAAGCGACGTTGGGAAGGTGGGTGACCAGCAGCGCGTCCAGACGGCTTTGCTCAAGCGCCAGCCGCGCGTGGGCCAGGCGATCCTTGTAGTCCATGCAAGAGAGTCTATCGCAGCGGCACGGAGCTCGTAGGCGTGGACGCTTATTTAATTAAGGGCAATAGTTTCTTACACTTACGAGCGCCTTATTCCACAGTTCTCTTTTGGGAGTTTTCCGGCTACAATTGCCCCGACCCTGCTGCTACCTGCAGCTCCCCAGAGGACTCATGACAAGTCAGGTTGACCCAGCCCAGGACAAGAAAACATGCCTGAAGTTAATCAGCCTTGGTTATGCCCGCTCAAATCGCGTAAGACTTTACGGTAAGGAAGTGCAACTGGTTTCCGATCCCTTTCCGCATCAGGAAGGCGGGATCGCGGTTGAAGTACTGCAAGGAAGCGAGTCGAGTGCGCGGACGATCAAACTGCCACTATCGGTTTTGCAAGTCGCCGGGCAGACGGACAGGAAGCGCAGCGCTTAGAATTCGTCGTTGATCGTTCGTCGTCGGTCGTTGGCTTAAAAACAAACACCGCCACTCTCTAGTAAGCCGAACTTCCCTCTGCGGTCTCCGCGTGCCCGGCGGTGAAACGGTTTTTGACCGACGACCTAATTCTCCGCACAAAAAACAATCCGCCGGCCTGATGCTTTCAGGTTCCGGCGGCTGCTTTCTGCTAACTTGAGGGACGAGCTATGCCCGCGCTGTGTCCGAACTATGTCTGGACGATGCGCGGCGTAATGAAGAAGATCAGCTCCTGGTTCGAACTGCTGACCGTCTGGTGCTTGAACAGGTTGCCCAGCCACGGAATGCTTCCGAGCAGTGGAACCTGCGCAATGCTGATTGAGTTGCTGGTCTGAATGACGCCGCCGATCACGACCGTGCCGCCGTCAGTGACCAACACCTGCGTGGTCGCCTGCTGCGTGATCAGGGTCGGATTGCCGGCGACTTCGTGACCGAAGTCGGGAGTTGTGTTTTCCACGTCTACGTTCAGGAAGATGGTGTTTTCAGACGTGATTTGCGGAGTCACCGTCAGCCGCAGGAATGCGTCCACGTAAGTCGTGGTGGATGGCCCGCCCAACTGCGCCTGAGTCACGATTGGAACCCTGACGCCCTGCTTGACCACCGCTTGAATGTTGTTCTGCGTGACCACTCGCGGACGGGAAAGGATCTTCAATAAGCCGCGCGACTCGGCCATAGTGAGGACCGCGTCAAGCCGGACTGCGTTGCTGGCGTTCACGAGGCTGATGCCGCTGGTCGGTCCGACGGCGCCAAGGTTCGAAAACAGCGGAATCTGCACGCCACTTCCCGCGGCGGGCGCTGAGGTGCCGATGATCGGATAAGAAGCTCCGCCCGTGTTGAAGACCGAGAGGGGCGATGTGCCTACTGCACTGGCGCCGCCAACACCGGTCGATGCATTGCCGAATCCGAAACCGAGCTGAGTACCGATGTCGCGGGCGAAGCTGCGGGTGGCGGCAATGACCCGGGCTTCAATTTCAACTTCCTGGGTCTTGCGGTCCAACTGCGCCAGCAGCCGGTCAATCGGCGGAATCACCGACGGAATATCGTTGATGATGATGGCATTGGTGCGATCATCGGCCACCACGTCGCCACGCTGGGTCAGGAATTTCTTGATAGTGGGCTCGACGTCCTTGGCATGCGCGTAGCTGAGGAAGCGAGTCACGGTGACTTTTTCGATCGCCAGGGCTTCAGCTTCCTGCTCGGCATGGCGAGCCTCTGCCTCTTTGCGCAGAGTGTCCACGGTCGCGATGCGGAGCACGTTGCCATCAAGCTGGCGGGACAGCGTGTTGTTCTTCAACACGATATCCAGCGCCTGGTCCCACGGCACGTCATCCAGAACGATGGTCAGCGTGCCCTTCACTTCGGGATCGAGAACCACGTTGAGCCCGCTGATCTCATGAATCAGGCGGAAGAAATCTTTTAGGTCCACATCCTTCAAATTTACTGAGATGGGCTCGCCGGTGTACTTGGGGCCGCTGGCGGCCTGAACGGGACGGGCTTTCTGCTCCGCCGCCATGTTCACCGCGGGTTCGATCGCAGTGACTGGCGACATTGCTGTTGGAGCCTGGGACGAAGACGAGGACGAAGCCGACGCATCCTGCGCGGGCATGGCAGCGTTGGCTGCAGGCAACAGATTGCCTTCAGGTCTTTCGACGAATCGCGAAGCTGCTTCCACGACGCGGGCCGGAGTTTCCACCGGGGCGGCGTCTTTCTTGGCTGCGTAGGAAGGCTCGACCACTACAAAATCCTGAGCGGCAGGTTTGCTGGCCTGGGGCTTCGGCTCTGACGGAGCCGACAAAGCTGCGGTGATCACGGGAGCGATGGTTCTCGCGGGAGCAACCGGAGCCTGCGCAACCGGAGTCTTCCCAACTGAACTCTGCGCCACCAAGGATCCGGAATCCAGCTTCAGCGTCAGTTTCTCGCCGGGGCCGGGCACCAGTTCATAGTTCAGCGGACGCTCGAGGTCCACCACCACGCGGGTGGTTGCGCTGGCATCGGTTCCGATGCGCACGCCAGTCACGCCGCTGTTCCCGACGTGAATGCGAGTGACCGAAGTGGCCAGCGCGGTGTTGGGCAGGTCCACGACCAGCCGGGACGGAGACGACAGCGTCTCCACTCGGGGCGTGATCGCGCCTTTAGCCGTCAACTCGATGTTGACGCCGGTTTCCCCGCGCACCACGGTGACCTTTTGGAGAGCGGCATGAGTCGCCGCCTCGGTGCCTGGAGTCTGCGCCCCGGCCACCAGTACGATGGTCAGCAGCGCCGAAATTGTTCCCAACATTTGCTTTCGCATTTCCCTCTCTCCCCGCCTCTGATCTGCTCTAACCTGACTCGCCTGATCCGATCTGCTAACGACCGCCCGCCTTTTACGCTGCCGGCGCAGTGATCGTCTTGGTCACGTCCCGCGTCAAGGGTTTACCCAGCTTGTCGTGGAACGTTTCCTTAAAAACTATGGAGTCGCCTGTAATCTTCAATACGTACCCGTTGAATACGGGATCGTTCTCGCGCAGGAAATAAGCTTTGTCTAGGGAGTTGACCACTACGGCGATCATCCCCCCGTCCGATTTCACTACTCCTCGAAGCGCAACCTCATCAATAGCCAGGCAGCGCTTACCGGAGCTGCATCCCGAGCCGCTTGCACCCATGTTGACCACCGGGCTTACAAACGGGTCGCGGCGTCCGGCGGTATTGATTGCCTTGGGCTGCCCGCTGTCGGCGGCAGATTTGTTGTCGTCGGCTTTACTGTCAGCAGCCGTCGCCTGCGGCGCGGAACTGGTCTTCGTTGCCGTTACCGCTGTTGCTGGCGCGGCTGCGCCCGGATGGGCGCCGGGCTTCACCTGGATTTGGCTCATCTGGATCTGCTTCATCTGGGCCGGAGCTTTTTGCGCCACCACAGACTTAAACGGATCGGATTTCAGGGGCGCGGGTTTCACTTGCACCGCATTGACTTTCACAGCGCCAGCGGTTGCCGGTTTCGCGGAAACTGCGGCCGCATGCGCCATCGGGGCCGCCACCACAACCGGTTTGCCTGACACCACAACCGCCACCGGCTTCGCCGCGGCTGCTTTGCTTCCTGCTGTGGCCACTACGACTGGCTTCACGGCAGCGGAATGGGCCGCAACTACGGTTGGCTTTGCGGAAACCACGACTGGCTTCGGAGCCACTGCGACAGGTTTTGCCGCGGGAACCGGGACCACTTTCACGGTCGCGGTTTTCACCGTCGCCGCTGAAGGTTTTGAACTTTGCGCAGGCGCCTTGGCCGCCGCCTGAGTTTGGCTGGCTGGTTTCTTGACTGCAGGCTTCTCGGCCACGGTCGGAGTCTGCGCCAGCGCAGCGCTTGCGATTGCTACGAATGAAAATGCCAGGATCCGTTTCATTAGAGCCCGCCTTTGACTGCTGCCGCCGGTGCTCCCGGAGTTATCGAGGTTGCCGCCGGCTGGGTGTCATGACTGAAGAATGTCGTCGCCACGCAAGTCGCCACTACGCTCTCGTTAGGCGCATATTGATAATTGTGCTTGGCTTTCGCTTCGGAACCCTTTTTTGTGTTCGCCATCAGCAGGTCGGTGACGGTCACAATTCTCTCCAGCTTGGAGACCTGATCAAAGAAATGCAGCATGGAGTAGTAAGGGCCGTCGAGTTCCAGCTCGAAAGGCACCTCGGTGTAAAACTCCTTGGCGTTGGTCGGACGCGCGGTGTAGCGGCGTAACTCTACTCCCGCCTTGATGGCCTCGGCGTCCAGCATTTTGATGAAGCCGTCGACTTCCTTTTCATCCGGAACAATATGCCGCTCGATTTCCAATTGCTGCTTCAGGTTCGCCACCTGGCGGTCCATTTCCGCCAGTTTGGGCCGGTAGGCTTCCAGTTGGGCGTTTTCACCCATTTTGGCGGTGAGCGCCTGCTGCGCGGTGGCGTTGGCGTCCCGCTGGGTCTTAAAGTAAGTAAAGTACAGCGCAGCGCTCAGCAGCACCGCCACTCCCAGCGCCAGGCCCCACTGCTTGATTCCCGAGATGTCGTTCAAATTCGCCATAGTCGTGAGCCTTTTATGACTTCTTCTCGCAGGTCAATTGAAACTGAAATGCCTGCATGTCTTTCACACTCTCGTCCTGATAGGTTTCTTTGATCTCGATGTTCTTGAAGTAGCCGGTCTTCTGCAGGTTCGCAATCAAGTTGGCCACTGCGTCCGCGCTCAAAGCCATTCCTGAAATGTCGATGCTGGTGCCCGAGTCCTTCATGGTGCTGAGCCAGACGGCTTCGGTGTTGTTCACGGTTTCGCCGATGGTGTTCAGCAGGTTCACCGGGCCGAGCTGGCTGGCCCGCAACTGGTCAATCACGTCTACCCGGTGCTTGTAGTTGTCGGCTTCTTTCTGCCGTTCCAGGTATTTCGCTTTCACTTCCGAGAGTTCGCGGTTTTTCTGGTCCGCGATCTTCATCTTGGCGGCAATGTCCTGCGCCTGACGGTCGAGGTGGTACCAGGTATAGCCGTTGAAGGCCACCAACAGCATTACCCCAACCAGCACTTTGACCATCGGAGATCCGACGTCGCCGACCTCGATGGTGGGCGCCGACGGGCCGCCAGAGCGCCGGTTCTTCGGTTTCGCGTTGCCCAGCAGATTAATTCGGATCATAAGTGTTCAAAGCTCCTCAAGGCCAAACCTACCGCCACCGCCAACTGGCCCGCGTTGCCATCGATCAATTCCATTCCCAGCCCTTCTTTGGGCGGGGAGATTTTCTGAAACGGATTCAGAATATCCACTGGCAACGAGAACTCCTGGCGTAACGCTTCCAGCAGTCCCGGCACCTTAGACGAACCGCCAGCAACGTAAATCTTCTCGATGTGCTCGCCCGCCGCGCTGGCCCGGAAGAAATCAAACGTCTTCTGAATTTCCAGAACGATGATCTCCGTGACCTGCTGCAGGATCGGCGTCTTGGCGTCCTCGCTCACGGTTCCGACCTTGTGGCCCAGCTTGAGCGATTCCGCATCATCGAAGCTCAAATCCAGTTCCTTCTGCAGCGAGTCGGTGTACTGATGTCCGCCTACGCTGACATCGCGGGGGAACAACGGCGTGGTTCCCTTCACGATGTTGATGTTCATCACACTCGCGCCCAGGTTCAACAAAGCCACTACCTGGTTGGGCGAGGGCTCGTAGTTGAACTCGTAGCAGTTCTGCAGCGCCAGCGCGTCAATGTCCACAATAGCCGGAGTCTTGCCGGCCATCGAGAGTACGTTGGTGTAGTTCAGGATCTTGTCCTTCTTGACGGCAACCAGCAGAACGTCCATGTGCGGCTGGCCTTCGTCTTCGGAAAGAATCTGGAAGTCGAGGTTCACGTCGGCAAGATCGAACGGAATGTGCTGCGCGGCTTCTTTCTCAATCGTCTCCGCCAGTTCCTGATCGCTCATCGAGGGCAGCGAAATCTTTTTTACGATCACCGAGTGGCCGCTGACCGCGGTCGCAACCAGCTTGGTCTTGATGGCATTCTCAGCGAACAGCTTCGAGATCGCGCTGGAGACGGTGCCCGAATCCACGATCATCGAATCCACCACAATGTCCGGGGCCAGCGCTTCCAGGCCGAGGTGCACCACCTCGATCCCGCCACGGCCTTTCTTCAACTCGACGGCCTTGATGCTCGAAGATCCCACGTCCAGGCCAACAATCGACTTTGATCCGAATCCAAACATGTGTCCGCCTTTAGTTGGCAGCCTGACCGGCCGCCTTCGCTTTCTTCGACTTCTGCACGTCCATCTCGCTGGACTTCTCTTCCATCCACTGGTCCAGCCGCGATTTCTTAAAGCGCCAGCGGTTCCCCAGTTTGAAAGCCGGGATCTTTTGCTCATTCACGTACTTGTAGAGCGTGTCCGGGCTGACTCCCAGGTACTGCGACGCCTGCCGAATATTCATGACCTCGCGTGAATCCGCCATAATCCGTATCTGTCCCTTTCACACAGCTTCGGTCCCGCCAACCCACAAACGGCAGGACTTCACTTGGGAGAGACGCCACTCGAAAGCCGCTTCGGGTGGTTTAAGTGGAATGAGCATATCTCAAGGGGTGAAAAAGTCAGGCTAGGGCGGATATGCGTGTTTTGTTGGGTTTTATGGGTATTTTCTGGAAATTACTTTGGCGGCAGTTGCGGAATGTATCAATCTATTGTGTGTTTATATCACGTTAAATCTATTAGTTGTGGTTTGGGCAGAACAAGTGCCGCATGGCACTTGGGGTACGTAACCGAAGTGCTATAGACGGTACCAAGGTCGCTGTACCGGAGGCGTAGGCTAAATGCAGAACTATGAAGGGAGAATGCAGAATTGCTTCGGGATCTCTGCTGCATTCAGACTTCTTACGTCCCGATTCAATGCCGGATTCACGGGGTTTTGCGGATAGTCGTCCTTCAAGTCCAAGTGGCAGTTGCCAGCGGCTAGCGGGGTCGGCGGGCCGCAATCTCACTGGCAACTGGCAAACTGGCCACCGGCAATTGATTTCGCTCAGTTGCCCGCGCCCCGCGATGCAATCCGGTCGAACGGGACATCCGGCGGGATCTGATACTGGTCCATGACGCCGTGCATGCGCCGCTCCATGCTCTCAATCTGGTCGCGATCGTTACTGCGGCGGTACTCGGTCCAGCGGGTGAAATAGCTGTCAAAACGGCCCTGGTCCTCGCGGGAAAGCCGTCCGCGCCAGCGGTCGTGTTCCCATTCGTCGCGGTCGTCGTCGCGCGCGTTCGAGGCTACCCAAAAATATGGCGTGTCCGACGGGATCTGATAACGGGCGTAGATGCCCTGCATGCGCTTCTCCATGCTGACGATCTGGTCGCGGTCGTTGCTCTGGCGGTATCCCTGCCAGCGGGAGAAGTAACTGTCGAAGCGGGCCTGGTCTTCCCCGGAGAGGCGTCCGCGCCACTGGTCTCCACCCGAGCGCCCGTTGGAAGCCACCCGCCAGAACTCAGTTTGCGCGGGGATGTTGTACTGCTGGTAAATCCCGAGCATGCGTTTTTCCATGCTGACGATCTGATCGCGATCGTTGCTCTGCCGGTACCCTTGCCAGCGTGAGTAGTAGCTGTCGAACCGGGCCTGATCTTCTGAAGAAAGCCGCCATTGCTGCCACTGCGCAAGGGCCGAAAGGCTGATGGCTGCGAGAAGGAAGAGGGTGCCGAATAGCTTTTTCATGGTTCCTCCGTAGGTGCGAGCTTGGATGCGCTCAGAATTGTATGACAAAAGATGGGTGCAGACGTCGGCTAATACTCCGCGAGCTCCTTCATCGCCAAATACAAATCTTGCACCTGCGGAAGGATAGCGCTTTCCAGCACCGGCTGATAAGCGACGAACGTGTCTTTCGCGGCGACGCGCTTTACCGGAGCGTCGAGGTGCTCGAAGAGTTCATCGGCTATGCGCGCGGCGATTTCGGCGCCGTAGCCCCAGCTTAGCGTGTCTTCGTAGGCGACGATGGCGCGGCTGGTTTTCTGGACCGACGTAGCAATCGCGTCCCAGTCATACGGATTCAGCGAACGCAGATCAATCAGCTCGACTTTGATTCCGTGCTCGCGCTCGAGCCTCTGCGCCGCCTGGAGCGCGCGCGGGACCACCGCGCCGTAAGTGATGACCGTGACGTTTTCTCCCGGATGAACGACCTTCGCCTTGCCGAACGGAATCATGTAATCAGGCCCGGGATACGGGGCGCGACCGTAAGTCTCGCGATAGAGGCGCTTGTGCTCGAGAAAAAGAACCGGGTCGTCGCAGCGAATGGCCGTGCGCAGCAGTCCGGCGGCATCGAGTGCGTTGCAAGGGAAAACAACCCGCATTCCCGGCGTGTGGGTGAAGATGCTCTCGCCGCATTGCGAATGATAGATGGCGCCGCCGGTGAGGTATCCGCCGATGGCGACACGAATTACGCACGGCGCGGAGAAAGCACCGTTCGACCGCCAGCGCATGACCGGCAGCTCGTTGCGTAGCTGCATCATGGCGGGCCAGATGTAATCGAAGAACTGAATTTCGACCACCGGCTTCAGCCCGCGCACCGCCAGTCCGACGGAGCGTCCGACAATGCTGGCTTCGGCTATCGGAGAATTGAACACCCGGTCGGAGCCAAATTCGTTCTGCAGGCCGAAGGTGAGCTTGAAGACTCCGCCTTTGCCCTTGACCATTTTCTGGCGCAGGTATTCTTCGCGGCTGCAATCGGCCACGTCCTCGCCGAACATCACGATGCGCTCATCGCGCTTCATTTCATCGCGCAAGGTGGAGTTGATCAGGTCGGCCATGGTTTTCGGCGCGTGTTTTTTCTCATGCGCGGCTTGTTCGGAGGAGCTGCGGGCTTCGCCGCCAGCAGTTGCTGCGCTCTGCGCCGCCTTGGTATCGAACGCGGCCGATGTTGGATCAAGGTCCGGAGAGTATAGATATTGCTTAATGGTTTCGGGTGCCGGCAGCGGAGCAGTCAACACCTGGTCCACGGCGGACTGCAGGCCTTCGTCGACTTCCCTTTCCAGCTGATTGATTCCCTTTTCGTCAAGGACGCCTTCGCGGATCAGGAACATCTGCATGCGCGAAATGGGATCGCGGGCCGCGTCGCGCTCGCGCTCGATGTCCGGGCGATAGAGTTTTTCGTCATCCGAAAGCGAGTGCGAATAAGGGCGGATGACGTGCGCGTGAACGAACGACGGCCCGATTCCTGCGCGGCAATGCGCCACCGCGCGCGCCATCGCTCCATAACTGACCACGGGATCGGTGCCGTCGATCTCTTCGAAATGGAAGTTGGGAAAGCCTGAAACCAGACGGGAAATGTTTCCGCCCGCAGTCTGCACTTCGACCGGCACCGAAATTGCATATCCGTTGTCTTCTACAAGAAAAACCAACGGCAACCTCAGATTCGCCGCCGAATTCATTGCTTCCCAGAACTCGCCCTCGCTGGTGGTGCCTTCGCCGAGGGAGACGTAGGTCACCTCGTCGCCGTGAAACTCTACGTCTTTGAACTCGCGATAGTCCCCGGAAACTTTCTGCGCCGCGTCTGGATAAGATGTGAAATAGCGGCTGGCTTCGGCGCAGCCGACGGCGTGAAGAATCTGCGTACCGGTGCAAGACGACTGCGTGACCACGTTCAGCCGTTTGTATCCCCAATGCGACGGCATCTGGCGGCCGCCGGAACTAGGATCGTCGGCAGCGCCGACACCTTGCAGCAGCATTTCATAAGGCGTCGCGCCCAGCGCCAGACAAAGCCCGCGGTCGCGATAGTAAGGAAAGAACCAGTCGTAGCCGGACTTCATGGCGAGTCCAGCGGCGACGGTGACTGCCTCGTGCCCCGCGCCGGAAATCTGGAAAAAGATTTTCTGCTGGCGCTTGAGCATGATCTCGCGGTCGTCGAGCCGCCGCGAGGTGTACATCAACCGGTAGGCTTCGATGAGTTGCTGGTGCGACAGGCCTTCGTAGGTCTTGCCTGCCTTGTTCGCCTCAGCAACAGCGCCGGACTTTCCGTGGGTGCGGGTCGGCATTTTCCGTAAGAGCTGGCGGGAATATTGTAAATCAGAAGAGCAGCTTCTAGCTTCTAGCTACTAGCTTTTAGCTTGGGGCTCATGACCCCGAGTCGGCGGGCGAATACCTGGCTGCACGCGACTGGTTTTGGCTGAAACGCTGAGTGCTGTGCTGAATGCTGAGTGCTGCTTTGCCTAAAGCCTGACGCCCGAAGCCTGAAGCCCGCTTTTGCTATGCTTCAAGAATGCCCCGTTTTCACCGCCGGTTTGATCCCCGCTCGATGAAACTGGTCATTTTTGATCTCGACGGAACTCTGATTGACTCCCGCCTTGACTTGATTCACTCCGTCAACGCCACGCTGCGGCACTTCGAGCGACCCGAACTGCCGGGTGATGTTGTTGCTTCTTACGTTGGCGACGGTGCGCCTATGCTGGTCCGGCGAGCCCTCGGCGATCCCGAGAATGAAGCATTTTTCAAGCGGGCCCTGGATTTTTTTCTTTCTTACTATCGCGAGCACAAGCTTGACCACACCGTCGTCTACGCGGGGATACCCGAGGCGCTGAAACAGATTCAGTCGAATGGAGGGGGGCGGAACGGCGCGGCGAGAAAAATGGCGGTGCTATCCAACAAACCAGTCAACCCCTCGCGCGCGATCGTGGAGGCGCTCGGTCTGGCGGATTTTTTCGTCCACGTGTATGGCGGAAATAGTTTTGAGACCAAGAAGCCCGATCCGCTGGGTGTGCGCACTCTTTTGAAAGAAACCAACATCGCGCCAGAACTAGCGATGATCGTCGGCGATTCTTCCATCGACGTTCTGACGGGAAGGAATGCGGGCATCGCGACCTGCGGCGTCACCTATGGTTTCGCTCCGCACACGCTGTGCGAGGCCCCGCCGGATGTGACGGTGGAGAGCCCCAAAGATCTGCAATTGCTGTTCAGCTAGACAGGGGCCTACCAGAATGGGCTTGCACACGGCCTTGGGAGCGGTCATGGGCTTGCTCCCGCGTCAAATAGCGCCCCTCGGTCTTGGGGAAGGGTTTGCGAGCAAGTGCGCGCCGCATAGCGGCGGCATACTCGTTCTCCTCAAGGGTGCTCCGTTTGTTCTGGCGAGAGATCTTCATAACGGAACTCCAGTGTCACACGATTCCGCGTACTTAACAAAACATACTCCCGAACCTTCTGCGATCTCTGTGCCCTCTGTGGTTAACGCTTTGTGCCGCTCGCTGCATTACACTCGATCTCAATGAAAAATTCGGCATCGGGCTTCAGTCCCGCGGAAATCCGCCAGCTGCGCAGCCTTAAAGATCCACACGGGATTCAGCGATTTCTCGACGATCAGCCATACCACCTTGCCGATACCGCGTGGTCTCCGCGCCGCGTGCTGCGGGAAAACACGTCTCACTGTTTTGAAGGCGCGACCTTTGCCGCGGCGGCGCTGCGGGTCAATGGATATCCACCGCTGGTGATTGATCTGGAGGCCGAGCACGATACCGATCACGTGATCGCGGTTTACAAGCAGCATGGGCACTGGGGAGCAATCGCAAAATCCAACTACACCGGATGCCGCTACCGCGAACCCATGTACCGGACGCTGCGCGAACTGGCTCTGAGTTATTTCGAGGTCTATTTCAATCTGCGCCGCGAGCGTTCGCTCAGAACGTTTTCGCATCCGGTAAACCTCGCGCGCTTTGATTCTCCTAACTCGACAACCGACTGGATGACCACCAACGAGCACCTCTGGTTCATCGCGGAATACTTGTTCACTATCCGCCACTTCCCGCTCCTAAGGCCGGGTATGGCGAAGCGACTGCATCGCCTGGATGATAGGTCATTTAAAGCAGGATGTCTCGGAAGGGCGGAGAAAAGCAGTGGCCAGTGATCAGTGGCCAGTGGTCAGGCGCGGAGTGTTCAGAGTGCCGCTGACCACTGCCCACTGACCACCGACCACTGACTTTAGAACGTAAACTTCGCCGCCAACTGAATTCCGCGCGGGCCGCCGCCGCCGAGGAATGGGTTGCCAATGCCCACGTCGCCGGTGGCGGTGATCTGGTAGTTGCCGTTGCCAACTTCACGGTTTCCCGGGCCTTGCACAAATCCGCAGGTGCAGTTCCGATTGATGTTCGCTGCCGGATCGGCGATGAAGGCCGGCAGCTCCGGATTCGCAAAGTTGGGGTGATTGAGAAGGTTAAAGAAATCAGCCCGCAATTGGACGGACATGCGCTCGGTAATGGCTGTGTTCTTGTAAATCGCCAAGTCCCATTGCTTATACGTCGGGCCGCTTAGCGAATTCCGTCCGAGGCTGCCGTAATGCCGCGTACCGGGAACGCAATCGGAGGCAAACCCGGAGAACGAACTGCCTTCGGTGCATGGCATTGCGAAGGAACTGAGTTGGAGATAGTTAAAGGGATCGTTCTTGTGGTAAACGATCGGTCCAACCACGTCGGGGCGGTCGAAACCGTCGCCGCCGCCGCTGTAATCGTCCTCGAAGTTGTAGTTCAGCGTGAACGGCTGTCCGCTCTGGAGGGTGACGGTGCTGTCTGCGCCCCATCCGCTGGTCAGCCGCTGCATGGAGCCACCCATCTTCGGCAACTCGTAGCCGGCGATCCACACGAAGCGGTGCGGCACGTTAAAGTTCGAAGGCGCATACTCCACTTGAGGGCGGGTGCTGTCCTGCGGCTGGGCTGCATTCACCACGAAGTCCTCGCCGTCGCTGGAATTATCCAGCGACTTCGACCAGACATAATTAACGATGGACATGAATCCGTGATAGTTGGTCACGTGCAAGCTGACCTGCAGCGAGTTGTAATTGGAGGAGCCGGTGGAGTTCTGCTGGAAGAGGTAGAACGAACCCGCCGGGAAGTTGAAGGTTCGCGGCACGGCGAAATCCAGAATGCAACCTGTCCCGGCGATTGGTACCCCGCCCGACGTGCATCCCGCAGTGGCATTGGCGTTCGCAACGTCGGCCGCGTTAATCGCGGCCTGGCTGGGCTGGCTGATGTCAAAGAACCTCAGCAGCCGGTGCCCTTGCGATCCTACATACCCGACCTGCAATGTCACCTTGTTTGCGAGCTGCTGCTGGATATTCAGGTTGTAGTTCTCGATGTAGGGCGTCTTGATGTTCCGGTCAAACGAAAAAATGTCACACTCGAAGTCGCAAGCCGGAGTCCGATAAAGCGGCGTACCGGTAATATAGGCGCCGTGCACATCCACGGCATTGAGATTGAGTCTTCCCATCTGAACCGGATCTGGGCCGATGGGATTGTAGGCCGGACCGGGAGCATAGAAGGTCGGGTACGGCAAATGCCCGAGCACCATGTCTTGGGAGAAGGCATCGAAGAACATTCCCCATCCGGCACGGACGACGGTCTTGCCCTTGCCAGTCGCATCCCAGGCGATGCTCACCCGCGGAGAAAAATCCTTGTAGTCGGGGTTGTAGAGGCCCGAGAGGCCACCCGGCCCAACCTGAGTCAGGTTGCCAGTCGTCGCCGAGGTCGGAACGAAGTCGGAAAAGAGATGGTTCCTCTCCGCGACCACGCCGTTGTAATCCCAGCGCAGTCCGTAGTTCAGCACCAGTCGCGGGGTGATGTGAAACGCATCCTGCGCGTAGAACCCAACGCCGTTCTGGTAGGTATGCCGCCGAGTGTAGCCAACGTAGTCAAACACACCGAATCCGGATTGTGACGGAAGCTGCGGCGTCATCTGGAGCAAGTCCTCCAGAGTGTTGAAGCGGATTCTGCCGCGCGAGTACTTGTCGAAGCTCTGCTGAATGCTGGTGCGGCGGAATTCACCGCCAAACTTCACTTCGTGCTTGCTCAGCTTCCAGGAAAAACTATCGAGGACCTGATCGTTGGTATCCACGCGCTGGCGGGGATCGCCGGAGGTGGCGCCGAGTTGCGAGAAAAATCCCGAGCCGCCGGTCGGAGTCGGCGCTACGAGGATGATCGGTAAGCCCGAAGAGTGACAGCTGGCGAAGGTCACGGGAACATCGCAAAGCCCGAAGGAACTGGGATCAACATTTTGGTCCTGGGGAAAGAATCCCTCGGCAAAGCGGTTCCATCCGAAGCGCAGCTCGTTCACTTTGGTCGATGACAACACGGTGACATAGGAGAGCGACACCACCTGCACTCGGGTGGGGGTCACGGTGTCAAAACCGGGAAGCTGTCCGCCGGTTGCGTTCAGAGCGAGAGGAAATTGCTGCGTGCTGTCGCCAAAAAAGTAACGGCCACTGAGACTGTTGCGGTTGTTGAAAGTGTGGTCGATTTTCGCGATGACGCTGCTCAGATTGTTGAACGAAGGCGCGATCGCGGTATAGTCGGGTGCCGATACGTCCAGTAACGGATTAATGGGATTCTTAATGTAACAGCCCGTGTCGTCGGATGTAACACCCGAGATGTAGTTGGCGGGGTTATGCGGATAAAAGTTCAGCAAGTGCTGCCCCACGCTGCTCAGTCCACTCGGCGAAGCGGACGCGGTGGCCGTCGCCGACTGGATAAAGGCCAGAGTCGGCACGCAGGCCAGGGAAATCACGCCCACATTTTCCCGTTGCCCTTCGTAATCCAGGAAGAAAAAGGTTTTGTCCTTCTTAATCGGCCCGCCCAGCGAGCCGCCGAATTGATTGTTGTGAAACGGCGCTTTCGGGGCGGAAGTCACATCGAAATAATTGCGGGCGTCCAGCGCATCATTCCGGAAATATTCGAAGAGGCTGCCGTGCAGGGCGTTGGTCCCGCTCTTAGTCACGATGTTTACGATGGCGCCGCCGTTGCGGCCGTACTCGGGCTCGAAGTTCGACAGCACATTCATTTCGGAAACGGCGTCGATGGGCAGAATGGTCGCCGGGGTCGCAAAAACTCCGGCCTCATTGATGGCGGGGTTGTTGCGGTATCCGTCGTTCATGTCGGTGCCATCGAGCAGGAAGTTGTTGGCGCGGCCGCGAGCGCCATTCATGGAGAATTCGCCGAACGACCCCGGGGAGTCGGTGATCTGGTCGGGTGACCCGGCCACGCCCGGATTCAGATAAATCAATTTAGTGTAGTCACGCCCGTTGATGGGCAAGTCCTTAACGGTCTCCTGGGTCAGGATCCCGCCGAGAGTGTCATTCGTGGTCTCGACCTGCGGAAGTGTTTCGCCAGAAACCTCGACTTGCTCGGAGACTTGTCCGGTACGGAAGGTCACATCGACGCGCTTCTGCGCCGCGACGTCCACAGCGACATTGCTGGTCACTGCGGTCTGGAATCCACTTTGCGTCACCGTCACCGTGTAGGTCCCGACCGGCAATTCAGGAATCGAGTAGGTGCCGTCGGCACTGGTTTCGGTCTTGCGCTCGAGGCCGGTATCGATGTTGTGCACCGTCACCTTGGCGCCCGGAACAACCGCGCCCTGAGGATCGCTGACCGTTCCCAGAATCGTGCCGCGAAAAGTTTGCGCCGAAAGGGGAATTGCGCAGAGAGCCAGTGCGAGGAGAGTCAGCGTGAAAAGAACCAAGAAGAAATGTCCAGACTGCAATTTCATGACGTCCCCCTTGCAGTTTCTGATAATGAACGGGATTGTAGCGCAGATGTGCGTGCACCTTCCAGCCGGGAAGTCGGCCTTTGGGCGTGAGGCGTCAGGGCTCAGGTTCGTTTTTCTGCAGCCAAACGTTATTGCTCAAGGCCACGCATCGTGACCACTCCGATTCCGGAAACCAAAAAAATTGGGCAGGCCGGGTGCAGAAGGGAAAATAAGCAGCGGCGGGTTTTCCTGATGGCTGACTGCTGAAAGCCGATGACTGAGAGCTAGAAGTTAAACGCGACGCCGCCGCGGACGGCGCGAGCCGACTGCACCAGATAGACGGTGCGGCCGTCTTCGCCGAATACCGGGACATATCCCTGGGCAAGGAGGTTACGGACTTCGAGGACGATGTCCATGTGTCCGGGCAAAGAACTCATACCCGGCATCGGCTGGCGCAAGAAGAGATCAAGGAAGGGATCGGCCTGACCGGCAGAAGCGTTAAACATGTCGACCGGGGTCAGTGCGCGGCCACTGGTCCATCCATAGGAAGCGATCCAGCGCGTCTTGGTGCAGGGCGCGGTTCCGCTCAGCTTGGCAGATAGGGCCTGGCGGTTACGGGTCACGGTGTAGGCGCGCACGTCCTGCAAATTGACGCCGTCGCGGTCCAGATCCAATGCCCCGCCGTAGCTGTAATTCACAGTGGCCGAAACATCCGAAGTCAGCTTGCGCTCCAGCACTAGCCGGACGCCGTGAGTTTCGAAATCGCGGCCCTGATAGGTGAATGTTCCTGAATACACGTCCGGCAGCAACTCTCCGCTGAGGGCGGAAGTCTCTCCCACGCCAGTCAGAGCGGGATCGGCGAGGCGGTCGCTATAGAGCGCCACTTGCATGCTGGTATTGCCCTCGCGATGCGATAGCGCAACTTCCTGATGGTGCGCCTTTTCGATTGCCGGCGAGAATCCGGCCATGCTGATGCGAGGATCGGATTCGCTCATATCTGCTGGCGCCGAATCAAAACCTTTTTCGGCGCGGCGGTCGGGGCGTGAAGTCGAATAGCTATATTCCAGCTTGGTGTTCGGAGATGGATGGGCCGCAATCGAACCGAAAGGCCGTGCGGCCGTGACCTTGCCCATGAACTGAACGCTCTGCAGTTCGCTGCCGAATTTCAGTTCCAGCACGCTGCCGACTGCAACGTTGTCCGTCATGGTGAGCGCGAGGGCTTGTAAATCCGCATCGCGCAGACCGAGGTCTGGAGTCGAAAGCCGCCGCATGGTGAAGGCTATTTCCGGCGTAGAGCCGTTCTGCATCTGGTGCTTGTAAGAAGCGCGCATCACTGCGTTGGGAAGCCCGGGGCCGGAACCCATGTCGCCGCGGAACTTAATGGTGTCGCTCGAGAAAATGGACTTCTCGACTACAAACGCGGTGCTGCGGTCGGAAACCGAGCCGAAGCCTTGCGATGGTGACCCGGCGACAAAAGCCAGCGTGCCTTTCAACTCAGGTCCTGAGGATTTGGCTTTGGCCATGACCACCGAGCCATCAGGCAGGATGCGAAGCACGGGGCGATTGGCAGTGGAGCGCAGCACCCAGTCCCAGTCTCCGTCGTCTTCGCCGCCGCGCCGGGGGGCAAACTGGACTGCGTCAAAGAGCGTGGTCAACGTCAGATTCAGGAGGACGCTGGCGCCGGCCTTCACACTGATTTTTTCTCGCAAGGTGGGAAGAAAAGCCGGGGCGGAAACTCTCACGCTATAGGTTCCCGGAAACAGAACCTTGGCGGTGAAGAAACCCTTCTCGTTGGTGAATACCCGCAAACCCGCAATCGCCGGGCCCACTACTTCGACCACAGCCCCCATCTGGGGGGCGCCGTTCGCGTTGCGCACGTAGCCCGAGATTGAGGCGGGACGCTCCACGCCCCACACCGGCAGTGCCAAACCAAGCGCTACGACGAGATAGCCGAGTTTACGCAAGATCAACTGTCCTCGTTATTCGACTCGCGTGATTCGATCGCATTATTCAACCGCAAAGCTTGCTGAAGGATCCACGGTCTGCTTCGAGATGTTGTCGCTTACCTTAATCTGAATTTTATAGGTCCCCGGAACAAGACTGGCTGCGGCCACCTCTTTATGCAACGTCACCTGATCGCCAACGTTCCCCATCTTATCCGAAGACTCCACCACGTGCACCATCGCTTTATTAGTGGCAGCGTTTACGATATCGTACTCGAAAGTAGCCGACGGCCGGTGGGTCTTTTCGTCAACGCCGAGATTATAGACCTGCATCCAGAAATTTACCTTCTGGCCGCGTTTGAAAGAAGCGGGCTTGCCATCAGCTGACAACCCTTGGACGAACCTTGGTGGTTCCGATCACAAACATTCCCGTCCCGATGCTGCTGGTCGGCACCGGTTCGACAACGTCGGCCAGAATCAACGAAGAGTTGGTGAGTTTCTCATCCGAGAAGTCGGGGACAATGATGCCCTGACTCCTGGTGCCTACGCGGTCTCCGTTCACGTCCTTCACCACCAAATCCAATTTGTAGCGACCGGGGCGCAGCGGCACCGACTTTGCGTAGATCTTGAGGCTTTCGATTTCCCGGGGCAGCAGTTCGGCCGGGACGTCGGCGACCACGCTGTCTTCGAAGGTTTGAGCAACCTTCCCCGACAAAGTGCTGATTCGCCCGAAAATATTCACCACCCCGTGCTGCACCCCTTCTTTGTCGTTGAAAGTGATGTCGCGGTTCTTGAGTTGCACCGTGATCGGAACCAGCACGGTATCGCTGGTGATCTTCACAAAATCAACCCGCACATCAAACGGCATTGGATTGTACGTAATGTGATGACCAACTTCTGTCACCAAGTCCTTGAATTTGATGGCAGGGGCCGAGTTCAGTTTTGCATACTGGTCCAGGCGATCAAACTCCTTGGTTTGCAAGTTCTCCGTTTGCAGTCCCGTACCGATCTGCTCAAGGCCGCCGTGAACCCGGTCGGCCCTAGTGGCCAGGCCCATCTCTTCGTCTGTCGTCATGCCGGCGCCTGGAACGTTCTTCAGCGCGTCTTTCCTGCCGCGGTCGATGGTCATCTCGTAGGCGCCGCACATGCAGTCATCTACAAATTCGATGATGACCTGCTGGCCAATGCCCTCAATGTAGCGGTAGCGCCAGTCCTCGAAGGGGAAGGTAGAGGTCTGGCCGCCGCCCTCTTCCTCAGGACGGTTGTAAATGCCGCCCCCAGGGTGGGCATCGATTTCGTCTGGAGGGCCGTAAACGATATAGATGCGGCCGCGGTCGGTCATCCAACCGGGTTTGCCACCTTGGAAGTGCTCATTGGCATACTCGATGCGCCGATAGTGCTCATCTTTAAACTCATTGTCTTCGCTGTCGGGATTGGGGTTACGGCGGTCCCAGAAAGACTCGATGAACTGCTCGCGCTCCTCCTCGTTGGAGAGTTGCATGAAGGCCTTGCGTTCTTCGGGGGTAATGATGTAGGTGACGTCCTTGTTCAGCCAGTCCTTGTCGTCCTTGCTCAACTCCTTCCCGAGAGCCTTGGCGTTTTTCTTCCGGCGCGCTTCCTCGACTGGACGCTTCAACGGGTCGCCGGACTGATCTTCCGTCGCCTGGTCGTCTTTGGCTCGGTCAGCCTTCGCCGGGCCTGCCTGAGGCTGGTCGGCGGCGGCCTTATTCGGATCCTCCGTTTGTTTGGGGTCGTTCTGGGCCAACGCGAGAGGAACCAATCCAATCGCAAACAACAGCACCAATGGCGAAACTACCCGACGCTGCAGACCTGTAGGGGACATAAAGACTGATTGCTCCTCCAGAGGCGAACCCACCCTGGGCAGCCCCATTTTATGACTTTGCCCCTGCGAATACAAGACAGTAGAGTGTAAGGACATCGACCGCGCGACATCCCTAACAGCCAAGATTCCACGCCAGGCCCGGCGGGTTGTCTGCGGCTTGTAAACATTTTCTGGGATGCTAGGCCGACGACCCCGAATCAGGGGGAGACGGTTCCCGGCAGCGGGTTTCAGGGGATTGGCCGTCCGCGGCCCCCCGGCGGCGGACCGGAAGATGAGTTTTCGGTGAAATCGCCGTTCGCGGCATCTGATTCTTCAGGCGGGGGATATAATCGTGGAAACTGCGGACGGTTCTTAGTCCCGATCGTGTCCGCTGTCCGTGGAACTTTCAGCACAGATAGGCCGTATTCCCTAGTGCAAGCTGCTGGGTGGTAACCGCTGGCATAGCTGCAGGATTTTTTGGCCTAACCAACGCCCAGATGGTTCGTCCAATGGAAACACGGAGCGATCTCACGGGGGACTCGGAGCGTGTAGGTGTCCCAGTCGGAGCAGGAGAAAACGATGGCGACCGCAGAAGTGATCAGCATCTCGCAGCCACAGGTGTCAGCCCCACCGGAGTCGTGCATGATTTTCACCTGCGACCTGTGGAAGACCTACGACATGGGATCGGAACAGCAGGTGCACGCGCTGCGCGGGGTCAACCTGCAAATTCGCCGCAACGAGTACGTGGCGATCATGGGGCCTTCGGGATCGGGCAAGTCCACCTTGATGAACCTGATCGGCTGCCTGGATTCTCCGAGCCGCGGCCAGTACTGGCTCAATAGCCAACTGGTCAGTGAGTTGAAGGACGACGAACTTGCACACATCCGGAATAAAGAAATTGGTTTCGTATTCCAGACCTTTAACCTGCTGGCGCGGGCCTCTGCTTTGCACAACGTGGAGTTGCCGCTAATCTACGCCGGCATGCCTGCTGCCCAACGCATCGAACGCGCGAAAGAAGCCCTGACCGCCGTGGGCATGGAAGCCCGCATGACCCACAAGCCCAACGAGCTCTCCGGCGGACAGCGCCAGCGCGTTGCCATCGCCCGGGCCCTAGTGAACAAGCCCTCCATCATTCTGGCCGACGAGCCCACCGGAAACCTCGACTCACAAACCGGAAACGAAATCATGGCTCTGTTTGATCGCTTGCAGTCCGAGGGCAACACCATCGTCCTGGTGACCCATGAGCACGACATCGCCGAGTACGCCCACCGCATCATTTTTATCAAGGACGGAGTAGTTGAGCGCGACGAAGTGAAACGCTAGCTCCTCCGCAGTCCGGCAAAACCTTGGCCACGAATTTTGACGGATTCACACGGATCAAGACCTCTTTATCGGTGTTGATTTGCGGAAATCCGTGGCACAAGTTTCTTTAATGGGGTCGCCGTTAGTCAGGCTGGTTGGTTGGGTGGATTTCGGGCAATTCCGGCTTAGCCAGGAAAAAGTCGTGATCGTATAAGTTGCGGTACATCCGGCCGGCGATCTCCGCGGCCTTCGGACCAAAGGTTGGACGCCCACCTTCGAGAAAAACCACTACCACCACGCGGCCAGCGGTGGTATTTGCGTAGCTGGCAAACCATCCGAAACGGGTGCCGGCGCGAGAGCAGGTTCCGGTCTTGCCCAGGACTTCTTCTTCATCAAAACTCGCTCGCAGCCTGCGCGCGGTGCCGTAGTTGACGGCTCCGGCCATACCGTCAGAAATTTCAGGAAGGATGCCGGCGATATCCAAGTGCCGTTTGACGATCGGCTGAAAATTAGCGACTTCGGCTGCGGTGGTCGGATGCTGCAGGTAATACATGGTGCCGCCATTCGCGATGGCGGTGACCAGCGAGCCGAGTTGCAGCGGCGTCATCGAAATGCCTTCGCCGAAGGAGCACATCTTCGCTACCCCGCCGAGCTTCGACGAAATTTCCGTCTGCGGATAAACCCCTGGCTGCTCGCCCGGAATGTGATATCCCGCCATTTCGCCGAGGCCGAACTGATGCGCGTAATACGCGACCCGCTCGAATCCAAGCTGCCGCCCGAGGGCTTCAAAATATTCGTTGTTGGAGTGCGCCAGCGCCAGCGTCAAATTCATCTGGCTGCGGCCGCCAAGGCGGATTTCGGTTTCTTTGGTGATGATTCCTTCGCTCAAAGCCGCCAGCGCCACCGAGAGCTTAATCGTAGAGCAAGGCTGGTCGCCGCTGGAGAGCGCGAGCTTCTGATTGACCATGGCGAGGATGCGGCCGCTGGTCGGCTCAATCGCCAGCACTGTTCCATTCATGTTCCCCAGTGCGTCAATCGCAGCCTGGCGCACTACCGGATCTTCGCCGGTGGTGACGTCACCGTCGGTGATGTCTTTCGCGTAAGAGCTGGCGTAAAAGTGCTCGTAATAATGATGCCGCTTCAGTGAGGTCACGGTGCGCGACCGCACCACACGGCTGCGAGCCAGGTGCCGCATATGGCGGCGGGTTCGTGGACTCTCGGTTATTCCGCGGGACCTGTTGTGGCTCACCGTGGGCGGTTGCGGATTCAGCGTCGCAGCCAAGCCAGCCTGGGCAAGCAGAACGATGGACGTAAAGAAAGAAAGGAAAACAATGAGGCGCGGAAAGCTCGGTTCCTTGACAGTCACTTCTTTATGTACCCTATCCCCGGAGTTCACAACTAGTTAGACTGCAAGAAGCCTGCCAGCGGTCCACAATCCAGCTAAGTTTCCGCAATGCATTGATCTTAAGGGACTTCTCAAAACATAAGCAACTGTAAATTTTACTAGCTGCAATCTGCCTGATTTCGCATAAACGTATTTATATTGTTGTACTTACAATGAATTCGCGCGAGGGACGCCACACTTTGGTAATGACTGGCTTGGTTACTCTGAAGGTAACACGAAGGAAAAGGTTTTCCCATGGGACTGGAGAAGAGCCTTTAAAGGTCGCCAAGAATACCGCCAAGATCGCAGAGACAATTATAGAGACGCCTTTCTTTGCATCCTTCGGCTTTTCTCTGCGACCTTTGCGGTCAAGAGCTCTTTGCCTCCCCTAGTTCGCAGCCTTCGGAGCCGCGGCCATTGGTTTCGCCTTCATCATCGGCTTAGGCGGACCGACGGGAATCATGGCGTGTTCATACGGCGTCCCGGCCCACATCATGTAAGGCTTGCTGGGGTCGGGGTCGGCGTCCTCTGTCAACCCCAGGGACTTCGCGCCCGGGCCAACGATCATGACGTGCGGGCCGGTGACAATCCAATGATTGTCGGCAGTTTTCTTCTCCGCCGTGGGATCGGTATTGCTGGCGCCGTTGTCTCCGCTGAGCATGTAGGTGAGGCCCAGCATGTCGGGCGGAGTTTGCTTGTGCATCATGGCGCCGAAGAAGGCCATGCTGTTGGCGTCAGCGCACATTCCGACGCCCATGATGACCATGCAGGTGAAGCCGTTCTTGCCTTCGCGCAGCGTCGTCGTCGTTCCATCTTTCTCCATGCGAACGACAGCGGCATCCTTGGCGATGGACTTGGGCGCGGACGCTAGCGCTTTGGCCATGTAAGCGGCATCAGCAGCGCCGGTTTTTTTAGGCGCCGTTTTCGCCATATCCATACCCGGCATATCCTGCGCCGCGGCAAAACCGGCGAGAGCAAAGAGCGAGAGAACGAAACAGATTCGAGTGAAACGCATGATATGCCGGGTATGGATAGTGAAATTATCTTCTGAGACTATCTCTAGAATCCGAGCGGGAGCATTCTACCGCGTTTAGCGGGCTCGAGTAAGGTCTCGGTTCGCATTGCCCGGAACCCCTGGAAGGGGTCGCTGCGGCGGAAAATGTAGAAAGCGGCGTGATCTCCCCACACCTGTTCCGGATCACCGGGGACCGGCACTTCATCTACTAACTGATAGTTGCTCTGCCGGAATTCCCAGACGGTATCGAGGAATTGCCGATTCGCTTCCCGGACGGGTTTGGTCCCCCACGAATGCACATCGTCGGCATAGACCAGCAATCTTGGCTGTGCGTTGCGGACCTGTTGCATCATGTCAGCCTGCATTTGACGAGCGAACTTCTGTTTTTCCATCAAAGGGTAGGTATAGAGATAGTTGCTGGCGCAGTGGCGGGCGGAATAGAAACAAATCTCCGGTTCGGAGCCGAAGAGCGCAACCGTATCCTGCTCCGACGAGTTGGCTTTGATGTAGCTGCCAACGGCGATCGCCTCGGGGAAAGGCTCCAGCATCTGCATCTTTCGGACGAGGGATACGGGGTCGAGGTGGAGGGACTTCCGATACTCAGCGCGCACGGAAAGTACAAACGCGATTGCGAAGTACAGCACGGGAACCCAGACGATTGGCGTGCTCAGTCGTTTCCGCAGCAGACCTTCTCGAGCCGCATCCACCGCAACTCCCACGCATAACGCTGCGGCGGGGAGCATCAGGATGTAGTAATGAGGTCGGAAATAGAACCCCGGGCAAACCGCCAGCACGGAAAACAAGCAGAAAGTGGTCACGAATCCGCCGTGGACGCGAGCATAGCGGCTCCACAGGGGCGCCACCAGGCCCAGCACAACCATTTCCCATATCACCGGCGGGCGGATAACCCACGGGAAAAATCCGCGCAGCGCGATCTTTACGTCCGCCCAGGTTGTAATCGTGCCGTATTCCAGGGCATAGGACCAAGTCCAAAACCAGAAGCTGGAAAATACACCGACGCGCCAAAGGATCAGGCAAGTCAAAGCATAGGGCAAGGCCAGTCCAGCAAGCAGGGCGCTGCCGCGCACCGCGACCTGGCGCCAGGAGAGTCGCCTTTTCCACTCCCACCACAGCCAGTACAACACCGCGAAGACGGCGAACAAGATTCCCGGCTGCTTCATCAGAAACGCCAGTCCCAGGCAGATGCCGCTGCAAAAAAAGAGCACGGTGCGTTCTTTCTCTAGCGCGCGGAGTAACAACAAAATCCCCGCCAGCGCGAAGAAAACCACAAAGTGGGTTGCATGCGCGTAAACGCCAAGCACCGCCGGACGGCAGGAGAGAAGCGTGTAGGTCATCCCTGCGACCGTGCCGGCCAGTGTTCCGTAGAGACGCTTACCCAGGAAGAAAATCAGGATCGTGGTCGCAGCATTGACGAAGATCAAACCTGTCCGAATGCCGGAAGCGGTTTGCCCGAAAGCCGCCTCCATGGCCGCGTACGCCGCATAAGTCCCCGGCAGCTTCATGTTGCAGGCGATTTTGTAGGGCGGGATTCCGTGCAACATCAACTGCCCAACGTAGGCAAACTCCCCCTCGTCGCGCTCTAGCGGCATAGTGCGCAGCCGCATGCGGATCACCGCGAAGCACACCATCGCCAGCACGAGTGCGCCTACGCATGCGAATCTCACCCATTTCTTTTCGGCGCGCGCAGGCTTAACGGTTAGATGTAGAGAAAGGGTTGGGTTTTCAGCGGCACTCATACAAAACGTCCACAATCCAGTCCGAGATTACCTGCGGTGGAAATCTATTGTACTGGCGGGGAGGTGGAAGGCTGAGGAAAAGGTTGCGGGAAAGCACTCCTGATTGGAGAGCACCACGGTTCCCAGAACCGCGAAGGGCACGACTCGTGCCCTACCCCGGTTGCGCGGGGGCTGCCGAACGGACGAATGACAGTCCACGAGACTCCCTACATCGCGTCTCCCCGCTTCCGCAGAAACGCGGGTACATCCAGATCCTCCTGCTCGAAGTTCGCGATCATGGCGGTGCGCATGTTGTCCATGGAGACGACTTCGGCGGAGGCTGATGCTGACGACCCGGAAGATACAGAAGACCCGGAGAATGACGAAGCGCGCGGGGATTCCATCACCATTGGCGACGGAGTTGGGTCGGAGTCAAAGTCGTCGGCTCCGGCGTTGACCGTGAATCCGGTCGATTCGCTCCTTCGCCGCGGGCGGTCGGCGTCTTTGAATCCCGTCGCGATTACCGTGATCTTCACGGCGTCTTTCATTTTTTCATCCAGCACAGCGCCGAAAATAATGTTGGCGTCTTCGTCGGCGGCGCTTTGGATGATGCTGCATGCTTCCTGTACCTCAGCCAGCTTGAGCGACGCAGAGCCGGTGATGTTGATCAGGATGCCGCGCGCGCCGTCGATGGCTCCGGCTTCGAGCAGCGGCGAGGCAATGGCTTTCTGCGCGGCTTCGGTGGCGCGGCGCGGACCGCTGGCTTGGGCCGTGCCCATGACGGCGTATCCCATGCGCGCCATGATCGCCTTCACGTCGGCGAAGTCGCGGTTAATGATGCCGGGGATAGTAATGATGTCGGAAATTCCCTGCACCCCCTGGCGAAGAATGTCGTCAGCGACGCGGAAGGATTCGAAGAAGCCGGCGTCCTGCGCGACAGCGAGAAGTTTTTCGTTGGGGATGACGATGGTCGTGTCCACCGACTCCATCAGCTCGGCGACGCCGCGGTCGGCTTGCTGCATACGGCGTTTGCCTTCGAAGGCGAAGGGCTTGGTCACGACGGCGACGGTGAGCGCGCCCATTTCGCTGGCCAGCGAGGCGATGATCGGAGCGGCGCCAGTGCCGGTGCCGCCGCCGAGGCCGGTGGTGACGAAAACCATGTCCGCGCCTTCCATGGCTTCGATGATTTTGTCGGAATCTTCGAGCGCAGCTTTGCGACCGATTTCGGGATTGGCTCCGGCGCCGAGTCCGTTGGTGAGCTTCACGCCAAGTTGAATCTTGGTGGACGCACGTGACATGCGCAGCGCCTGCAGGTCGGTGTTGGCGACGATGAACTCGATGCCGTCCATGCCAGCGTCGATCATGCGATTGACGGCATTGCCTCCGCCGCCGCCCACGCCGATGACCTTGATGCGGGCGTCGTTGCGGGAATCGTCGGTGTAGTTGATGCGGATTTCGTTGGATTCTTTTTTCATACAGCACTCCTGTGTGAATCGTCGTTGGTCGTTGGTCCTTGGTCGTCGGCCTCAACCACTAGACACTAGCCACTGCTCTTACGCTCCCTGTCCCACAAACATTGCTTTCAACTTCGAACTCCAGCGTGCGTCTTGCACTCCGCGGGCGCTGCGGGCGCGATGGCCGTACACGATTAATCCGAGGACGGTGGCGAACTCCGGTTCCGCCAGCGTTGACGGCATTTTCGCAATCGGCGTTGGCCACGCCATCCGTACTGGTTTGCGCAAAACTGAATCCGCGACGTCGATGATTCCGGGCAGGCGCGCGCCGCCTCCGGTGATGACCATTCCGGCGGCGCAATGTTCCAGCATTCCGGCGTGGCGCAGATTTTCGCGCAGCATCTCGAAAAGCTCGCGGGCGCGCGGCTCGAGAATCTCTCCGACCAGGCGCTGCGAAATCAAGCGCGAGGGACGATCTCCGACGCTCGGTACTTCGACTTCGTTGCCCTCTGGGATCAGGGTGACGACTACGTTTCCAAAAGATTTCTTGATTTTCTCGGCTTCCACGAGCGGCGTGCACAGGCCGACGGACAAATCACTCGTAAAGTGATCTCCTCCGACCGGCAACACAGCGCTGTGGCCGACCGAGCCTTCCTGGATTACAACCACGTTGGTCGAACCGGCGCCGATGTCGGCGAGGCAGATGCCCAGTTCGCGCTCGTCGGAACGAAGAACAGAATCGGCGCAGGCCAGGGGCTCGAAAACCGTGTCGTCCACGTGAACCCCGGCGCGGTTCACGGCGGTGACTACGTTCTGTGTGGCCGAGGCTGCAGCGGTAATCATGTGCACTCGGACTTCGAGGCGAGTCGCCATCATCCCGAGCGGGTCATGCACGCCATGCTGCTCGTCGAGAATAAATTCCTGCGGCAGTAGATGAAGCACCTCGCGGTCCGGCGGAAGCGGAATGGCGCGGGCTTTGTCCACGGCCTGGCGGATTTCATCGCGCCCGATTTCGCGCGGACGGTTCGCTGTCCCCCGGTTGACGGACCCGAAGACGAGGCCTCCGTGAGTATTAATTCCGCGGACGTGCGATCCGGCGACGCCGAGGATCGCGTGCTCCACGGCAACTCCCGCGCTGTCTTCCGCCTGCTCGACCGCTTTTTGAATGGAGGCGACTGCCTTGTCGAGATCGACGATGATGCCTTTGCGCGAGCCTCGCGAATTGGCCAGGCCGTGACCGCGGTAGCGCAGACCGTTCTCCGTAATCTCGGCGACCAGAACGCAGGTCTTGGCGCTGCCTACGTCAATCGCGGTCAAAAAATTTCCTTGCGGCTTCGGCATTTACTCGGTTCCCTGTCCTTTCGCAACAGCTGGGCTTGGCTTTTGCAGCGCGGCCGGTGACTTCGCGGTTGGAACGGCGATAGGAACGACGGTCTGCGGGGGTGGCGCTGGCGTCGTCTTCACCGCCGCATGTTTCGCCGGAGTCCATCTTTTGTGCCAACGCGTTTTCGGCGCAGGCTTGCTGGCCGCGGCCTTGGTCGAAGGCTTGTTCGTGGAAGCACCCTTCGTCGCCAACTTAGCGGCCGTAGGCTTAGGCAGCATCACCGGCGCGGACCTTACCGGTTCGCGGTTTACGAGCGCGGCGGGCTTCACGCCTGCGGACATCGCGGCGTGAGCGGCGGCGGCGGACAACGGAGGCTGCGGCTCGGCCCCGCGCAAGTCGGGGTTCACAATGATCTGCCGGTCGTAGCGCAAGTCCACGGATTCCAGTTTTTGGAATTGCTGCCGCCATTCGCGCAGGTGGGCGACATAAATTTTGAAGCGGTCTAGATAGTCCGATGAACCGAGGTGGACCAGCACTTCTCCATCGGGATCATTGGCGAGAACTTTCACATCTTCGGGATCGGAAAGGTCTACTTCGCTCAGGTTCTTGGAATAATTGCCCCCGTCGGAATCCAGCTCGCGAACCAGTTCGTTGTAAATCTTCATCCGCGCCGAGCGGGTGGAGAGCGGCTCGGCGGCATTTACGCCGACGATGACGGGAAACGAATACTTCTTCTTGCCGGAGAGATCCATGAGCGTGCCGCCGGCGTCGGTTAGCAGAATTTTGGATCCGACGCGGACAAAAGCTACCGGAGTGCGCTCCTGAATCTGAATCCGGATGTGGTTGGGAGCGAATCGCATCACGCTGGCGGATTCGACCCAGGGAATTTGTTCCAGCTGTTTCTGTCGGTCGTCGAGGGAAATAAAAAAGATGTTGCGGCCGATGTCGCCGCCCATCACTTCCATGACCTGGCCGCGAGTCACATTGCTGAGGCCGGACATTTCAATGTCGTCGCTCGAATTCAGGCTGAAGCGCCAGTAGTGCTCGCCGTCGTGGTAGAGCGTGCGCGCGCCGAAAGCGCCGGCGGTAATAACCACGATGGCCAACAGCGCCCATAGCAAACGCGCGGCAGTTTTTCGGGGAAGCGGGCTACGACGGGCGGGGACGCGTTTTTGCGCCCGCAGAAATGGCGATTCCTTCTCCGCGTCCAAGTCGAGCAGGCGAGCGTCGTCCAGGTCGTCGCGCGCCGAATCGTCGGGCGTGGAGTACAACTCTTCCTGGATGGTGGAACTGGTTCTTCGCGCCATCAAGCAGGTCAGTTGTCGAGGGAACCGCTGAGCATGTTCACTATAACTTTATTCACGCTGTGGGAGGAAGATAAAAGTTGATTCATTTTGCACAAGGGAGAAGAACAGGCTTCAGGCTTCAGGCTTCAGGCTTCAGGCTTCAGGCTTCAGGCTTCAGGTTTCAGGTTTCAGGTTTCAGGCTTCTAGGCAAGAAATACCGGGTTGCTGAAGCCTAGAGCCCGAAGCCCAGAGCCTGCTCTGCTATCATTCTTCACTTCCATGCACCCCGTACTTCTGAGTTTGTTGCTGGGCACGGCCGCCGCCGCAGCGAACGTTTTCGGCGGCACCATTATCGTCCAGAGGAATTGGGACCGCTCCTATTTGAAATACTTTGTGGCCCTGGGCGCGGGATTCATGCTGGCGACGGCCATATTGGAGATTATTCCTGCCAGCTTCGCCCTGCGCGAAAACGACGCCCCCATCCTGATCCTGGCGGGATATCTGATTACGCACTTCTTTGAGCACACGGTCACGCCGCATTTTCACTTTGGCGAAGAAACTCACGCCGACCAATTCATCGCCTCCCACAAAGGCTACTCAGTGCTGCTGGGGTTGTTGATTCACACTTTTTTTGACGGAATTGCGATCGCTTCCGGCTTTATCGTGTCGAACTGGCTGGGATGGGTGATCTTCCTGGCGATTTTTCTGCACAAGATTCCCGAGGGGTTCACCATCGCTTCCGTCATGCTGGCCAGCGGACGCAGCCGGCGGCTGGCCTGGGGAGCTTCGGTGCTACTGGGAGCGGCCACTTTCGCGGGCGTGTTGACCATGGTTCTGCTGAAACGTCACGTTGGGATTGGCTTGCCGATGTCGGGCGGGGTAACAATCTACGTTGCCGCTTCCGACCTGATGCCGGAAGTCAACCGCGAGCCGGGCGGGAAAATGGCGTTAGTCGTACTGCTTGGAGTGGCAATCTTCTTTCTGCTCGACCACTTGGTCCACTAGCAATGAGGAACTGAAAGGCGCCGACTGCGGCGCGACAACTTACTTAATCCACCGTGTGCTTGGCGGTGTAGCCCTCGCGCGCGTTGACCTGGTATTTCACGTCTTTACCCTTCTGGTCTTTGACTTTCAACGGGCCGCCGTCTGGGGCCACGACCTCTACTTTGAGCTTGCGGTAGGTGCCATCCAGTTTGGTATTGGTGGGATGGTAAATGATGGTGTATTGATTGCGGATATCTTCGCCGATATCTTTGAAAATGTCCGGGAAGTCGCCTTCGAGCCGGGGTTGGTAAAAGCGCCCTCCGGTGAGTTTGGCGAAAGTCTGCATCTCATTGTCGGCTTGCAGGTAGTCAATCGGGGCAACTCCCAGACTGGACATTCCGTGAGAACTGCCTGTGCAGCCCCGGGTTTCACAGATTTCCCGAAGCAGCCAGCCGATGCTAATCGAGAAGATAGTAATGTCGTGGCTGCTCTTTACCTTTTTTTCGACCTGATCGAGTGTCAGTCTCAGGCCGGTATCAAGCCCGCTACTTACCAGGATCAAATACTTGTGCCCTTCGACGCGCTCCAGCCGATCCAGTGTGTCATAGAGAGCGTCGAATTCCCAGGTTTCCGAAAAGCTCGGCATTCGCAAACCGTTCAGTGCCTGGTTGATGGCGTTCTTGTCCTGGGTGAAGTCAACCAGAATATCGGGCTTCATATCATAAGAAATGACTGCGATCCAATCCTCTTTTTTCAGTGTGCTGGCGAAGGCGTAGGAGGCGCGCAACGCATCGACCTCCATTGAATAGTTGGTGTTGGCGAACTCGACCAGCAAGACCGCAGTGACAGGAGCTTCCTCGATTTTGAAATCGTGGATGGTTTGCTGGGTGCCGTCCTCAAAAACGCGGAAATTCTCTTTCTTTAGGCTGGAAATGAACTGGCCGTCCTTGGTTGTGACCAAGACCGGGACCGTGACCTCGGGGACATCCACATGGATGGAGTAGTCGGGCATGCCCTCGATTTTCTTGGGCCGATCCGGAGGAGGAGGCGGGGGGGCTTCTTCGCCCTTCTTGGGGATGGCATAGGGGCCAGTATCGCTGTTAGGGCCGCCGGCCTCGGGCGGAGCCTCCTGCTGGTTCGGGTTCTGCTTGCCGGCGGCTGCGGGGGGCGTGGTTTGAGTCTGCGAATCGTTTGACTGTCCTGCCGACTGTGCTGCCGCCGAAAGGGAGGCGCCCGCCAGCAGACCGAAAACCAACATCCACAGGATGCCTACGCCAAAACTGTTAGTTCTCGTGATTCGCACGATTTTATGCGGAGAAAGCCTAGAAAACATTCGCGTCTCCTCTGGTTACGCCCATGTTAGTATAGACGCTGAACTTCGCGATTAGGATGTTTTGCCCGCTTGACCTCTCCCTGGGGAAATATCAAGAGCAGCGAAGCATTTTCAGTGTGGATCCTTGTCCATTTAAAGGGGTCCTGCGGGGCGAAATGAAACGAGTTCCTCTCGTAGTAGTTACGGGTTTCCTGTTCTCCTTCCTGATTTGCGTTCAAGAAATTTCCGCGCAAGCAGTTTCCACTCAAAACCCCGCGGCGGTTGAAACCCTTCCTCTGGACCAGATTCACGCCGGAATGCATGGCGTGGCCTACACCGTTTTCCAGGGAATAAAACCCGAGTCCATGGACGTTGAAGTTCTTGGCGTCTTGCGCAATGTCAACGGACCGAAGGGTGACGTCATCCTGGTGCGGTTGGGCGGCGCGAAAGTCGAGTACACCGGAGTTGTAGCCGGCATGAGCGGCAGCCCGGTTTATTTCAATGGGAAGCTGGCGGGCGCGGTGGCCTTCCGCATTGGTGAATTTTCCAAGGAGCCGATTGCCGGAGTCACGCCTATCTCTGAGATGCTCGAGATCAGTGCGATTGACGCCACGCCGACCAGCGTTCCGGTGCAGGCCAAGTCTATTCCTGCGATCGCGGCCAAAACTTCCGGGCCCGGAGTCGCTTCCCTTCCGGCGCAGAATTTCGCTAACTATCTCCGCCCCATTGAAGCGCCGTTAGTCTTCAGCGGATTCTCCGAAGACGCGATTCAGCAATTTGCGCCGCAGTTTGCCAGCCAGGGAATTGTTCCGGTGATGGGCGTGGGATCGACGAGCGACATCAAGCAACCGGAGCCCCTGGAACCGGGATCGGCGGTCAACGCCGTTCTGGTACGCGGCGACATGGACATTGCCGCGACCTGCACTGTCACTTATATTGACGCCGGACACCTGCTGGCCTGCGGCCACCCGTTGCTCCAGTTCGGCATGGTGGACTTGCCCATGACCAAGGCGCAGGTGTTGGCGACTCTCCCCTCGCCGCTGAATGCTTTCAAGATCGTGAACGGAACCGAAACCGTAGGCTCGTTCGTGCAGGATCGGCACACCGGAATCATGGGCGAATTCGGCAAACAGGCGGAGATGATTCCGGTCACGCTGACCATCCACGGCGGAAGCACCGACAAAGTCTTCCATTACGAGGTTCTGAACAACGCGCGGCTGAGTCCAGTCGCAATGTCGGCCACAGTTTACAACGCCCTGCATGGAGTCAATGAGTACGGTGATGAGACGACGTACTCGGTGAAAGGCGACATTCGGGTCGCAGGACTTCCCGACGTGAAGCTGGAAGACATGTTTTCGGCAGCGGAAGCAGCTCAGCCCGCAGCCATGCAGGCCGCCAGTTCCATCGGCGAGCGTTTCGCCCGCATCTACGACAACCCTTACAGCACGCCGGCGATCCAGGGTTTGCAATTAGATTTCGAGGTCACAAAGGACCGCCGCTGGGCGCGCCTCGAAAGTGCGCGCACTGACGTCAGCGAAGCTCGGCCCGGAGATCAGGTAGCGGTAGAAGTGCTGTTGCGGCCGTATCGCGGAGATGCGGTGATCGAGAAGATCGCGATTCGCGTTCCGACTTCGGCGTCGAAAGGCCCGCTGCATGTGCTGGTCAGCGATGGCGAAGTGCTGGATCGCTTGCGCCATCGCGACCCGAGTGGTGGGCAGAAACTTGACCTGGCTTCGACCATTGCCGTACTCAACGACCAGCACGTAAACAATCGGGTTTATGTTTCCGTGCTCGACGAAGACCCCGAGGCCATGGTCGCCGACAAAGTCATGCCGGCGCTGCCTCTCTCGGTAATGAACGTGATGGACGGAATGCGCGGCGCCCAGGAAATGACGGTCCTGGGCGAATCTTCGGTAAGCGAGACAGCGACGCCTCCGCTGGATTTTGTGGTTTCCGGCGCGCAGTTGCTGACTGTCACGATCAAGTAGAGCCAGCGATCAAGTCAACGATCGAAAGTGGTACTCTAATTTTTCCCCCAATCCAAGAGGTCTAAATCCACGATGTTCTTGCGCAAGCTGTTTACGCTCACAACTTTGTTTCTGGCTATCTCTTTGTTCGCCTTCGCGGAGGGCACGCGGACCTGGGAGCAATCGAAATACGAAGACTTCCAGAAGGGCACGACGCACGGCGTTGCCATATCGAGTGATGGAACTCTCGAACTTGCGCCCGCATTCAAGCTGGTAGCTACTACTCCGGCGAGCGCGGTGTGGGCAACTGCCGTGGGACCGCAGGGTGAAATCTATGCAGCCACCGGAGGCCCGGCGCGGGTCTATCGCATTCTCCCCGGAGGCCAGCCGGTCGCAATCTTTCAGCCGCAGGAGTTGCAGGTACAGGCGCTGGCGGTGGACAAGAACGGCGTGCTGTACGCAGCGACGAATCCCGATGGCAAGGTGTATCGCATTGAGCATGTCGCTGCAAAGACGGCCGTGAAAGACGACAAAGCTAAATCTCAATCCGAAGCCGAATGGAAGTCGTCGGTCTATTTCGATCCGGGCACGAAATACATCTGGGACCTGGCGCTGGACGATAGTGGGAATCTGTATGTTGCGACCGGGGATCATGGAGAAATCTTTAAAGTCACGTCGAAAGAAGAGCATTCGCTCTTTTTCAAGAGCGACGAACCGCACATCCGGGTGCTGGCTTTCGACGCGCAAGGAAACTTGATTGCCGGCTCGGACGGGAGCGGGCTGATCTATCGCATCACGCCGAAGGGCGAGGGCTTTGTGTTGTACAGCGCGCCCAAGCGGGAGATCACGAGCCTGGCAGTGGATAAGGCGGGCAACATTTTTCTTGCAGCGGCGGGAGAAAAGCGCAGCGGCGGTGCAGCCGCACTCGGACCGACTGTGGTTATCGCGCAGCCAACTCCGCCTCCCGCTGCTGCGGCGACACCGGCAGGAGCCCCGCAGGCGGTCGCCCCTGCGCCGGAACCGCCGGTGTCGTTGAACCCCTCAAACTCGGTCGGCCCCGGAGGCTCGGAGATTTATCGAATCTCGACGGACGGCTCGCCCGAGCTTTGGTGGAGTTCGCACGACGATCTGGTTTATACGCTGGCATTCGACCAGAAGGGGCGTCTGCTGGCGGGGGCCGGAAATAAGGGAAAGATCTTTGCCATTCCCGGACGCGACGACTATACCGACTTGATTAAGGCCGAAGCCAATCAGGTGACGGCGTTTACCAAAGCGCCGGGCGGCGGGCTGTTTGCCTCGACCAGCAATCTGGGGAAGATTTTTCTTCTCGGCGCGGCGCCTGACGGCGATGGCAGCTACGAGAGCGACGTTTTTGACGCGCACATTTTTTCCAAGTGGGGCCGGGCGGAATTTCGTGGCAGCGGCAATGTCGAGCTGTTCGCCCGCAGCGGCAACGTGGACAATCCCGACCGCAACTGGAGCGCGTGGAAGAAAATTGACCTTGCAAAAGATGCGGCCGTCACCGCACCGCCGGCGCGCTTTGTTCAATGGAAAGCGGTGTTGCATCCCGCCGCCTTGCATTCAGCGGCCTTGCATTCAGCAGCCTTGCATTCAGACGACGCGGCCCCGCGTGTCGAGAGTGTGACACTGAATTATTTACCGAAGAATGTTGCGCCGGAGTTTGACGACATCATGGTCACGCCGGGGGTGCGTTACCAGGCACTGCCACGCCCGCCGAATGCTGACGCTTCGCAACATTTCGATGCTCCTCCAGCTCCGATTCATGACCGCCAGTCGGTGGGCGTGAAGTGGTTGGTACACGACGACAACGACGATCAACTGACATATTCGGTCTATTACCGCGGAGACGGCCAGACCCGCTGGCTGCTGCTGAAAGGCAATCTCTCCGACAAGTTTTACTCCTTCGACGCTTCCCTGCTGCCCGACGGCGGATACACGGTAAAGGTGATCGCGTCGGACGCGCCGTCGCACTCGCCGCAAGAGGCGCTTTCAGCGGAGAAGGAAAGTTCGCGCTTCGAGGTGGATACGACCCCGCCCAAGATCTCGGATTTCAAAGCCGTCGTTCATGGGAAGAACATCCACGTCCAATTCCGTGTCACAGACGCGTTCTCCCCAATTAAACGGGTGGAGTATTCGATAGATGCCAACGACTGGCATTTTGTCGAACCCGTGGGTCAGTTATCGGACGCCAAGAGCGAGAACTACGACTTCGATGCGGAAATTCCGGAGGAGCGTCCGACCTATGATGCCGAGAAACTCGCCACCACTGGTGAAACCGCAACAGAGGAGCACGTTGTCGTGGTTCGCGCCTACGACCGGTTCGACAACATGACCCTCAGTAAGGTTGTGATAGACGTGATTCACGCGCCGGTTAACTAGCCGGATCAAATGTGACAATCGGGGGAAGACTTGTCCAACTTCGCTTGATTACGACAACCTGGTGCCGAGGAAGTAGGAACGGAAGAGACTTAATGTCTGTAAAGCTCGCGATCACACTCGTGCTCATCGCGGCGGTGGTGCCGAGCAGTTCGCAGGCTCCTAAACACCCGGATTCACCCGCGGCGCCTGAAAAACCCCATCTCTTCAAACACCACGGAATCGTTGCGTGGTCCTGCGCTTCACCGAGTCTGAGTGCGTTTGTTTACGCGGGAGGCTTGGCGGTCGATGCAGACGGCGCTTATCGGGCCTACCATCCGACCGATCGCCTTGGACTCGACACCATCCGGGACGCCGGGCATCCCGGCAACTGGTGGGCATTGGCCACAGATACAGGTAAAACCAGCGGGCGTCCGGTCGTGCAACAAAAGGGCGATCCAGCGCCCGGCTACTATGTCTCAATGACCTCTCTTTACGACGCCACAATCCCGAACGAACGCGATCCTCACAGATTTGTAGACGCGGCCAAGATTCCTTACGTGGTGCTTACGCCCGTCGGCCTGAAGCACGCCAAGCTAGGCGATTTCGCGACCGTGGTAAATCTCAAAAACGGCAAGACCGCCGCGGCCATCGTCGCGGACGAAAGCGCGCCAGACCTTCCGATGGGCGAGGGCTCAATCGCCTTGGCTGACGCGTTGGGCATCAACTCCAATCCACGATCTGGTGGATCTGACCGGGGCATCGCTTTCGTGATTTATCCAAATTCTGGAAACCGCAAGCCGAGGCGGCTCGAAGATATCAACGCGAACGGGGAACACTTGTTTCAGTTGTGGGGTGGGCTCGACAAGCTGCGCGCGTGTTTAGCAACACCGTGAATTGCGTCTGAGCGCTAATGCCTGATTTCGACAGTTATTATGCCGCAAGAGCGTTCTGGTCATGCGTTCTGAGTGTGGAACTTCAAACCTAATCGCATATGACATGGACAGAAGCGTTTCGCAAAGGGCGTGTCCGTTGGCTGATGTGGATCGCAATATGCTCCATTCTTGCCTGCGGTTTCCTCATTAAAGGAGGAACACGATCTGAGCTTTTGTGGGCGATGGTGATCGGAGCCGCAAACGGCGCGGCAGTAGGATTCGCAGTTGGCCCTGCGGCGGAAAAGGGTGCAATGATCCTTTCGGGACTCTTCGCAGGGACGCCGTTCTACTTCATCGGCATTTCCATTTTTGTCATGGAGTCGATTGAGGCACGAAGACTACATCGAGACCTACTGTCAGACATAGTGCCGATTGTTTCAATCTTCTTAACAGTTGGAACTATACTTTCGTTTGCCCAGGCTCTCCGGGTTCGCCGTCACACCCGTAAGCCCGCCTCACCGTAGAACCTAAGGGGCGGAAAATCGCCATTACATCTTTGTGAGATTCGGCACGGAATCAGGATTTTGATCCTTTTCCCGAGTCCACCTTCCAAGTAATCTGCCGCAAAATCCCCAGCCAGAACTCCACATCGCGCGCCGGCAGATTTAAGCGCCGGACCAGGCGCCGCACATTTTCCTCGGTGGCGGCGATGCGGCGCGGGTCGGTGTAGCCGCTGGCGCGTAGGACGTGGAACAGCATCCCGGTGATGCGCTCGACCTCGCCGGCAGTCGCAGGCTCTACGTACTCGCGCTGCGCGGCCGCTCTCGCTTTTCCATTGCGAACAAGTTCGTAGAGGCACACCGCCACCGCTTGCCCCAGGTTCATCGAGATGTTTTCGTCGCTGGTCGGAATGCGCACCAGCCAGTGGCAGTGGCTAAGGTCCTGGTTAGAGAGGCCGACTCTCTCCGATCCGAATAAAAGCCCGACGTTGCCCGATTGCAGTTGTTTGCGGATGAGCCGCCCGCCGGGTTCGAGGCGCTTGACCGGGAGCCGCAAGCTGCGTTCCCGCACAGCCGTGGTTCCGACTATGAGGGTGCAGTCGGCGACGGCGGCGGCGACGGTTTTGTATTCCTCGGCGTTGGCCAGTAGCCTCGACGCGCCGACGGCGGAACGCGCTTCGCGAAATGCCTTTTCGTATGGGACCACCACGCGCAGGCGATGGAATCCGAAGTTGCTCATGGCACGAGCCGCCGCGCCAATGTTGAGTGGGTTCCGCGCCGCCACCAACACGACACGCAACCGGTCGAATTCGTCGAGTTTATCCGAAGCAGGCAAGAATGCTGATTCTACGACACGCGGAACGGAGAAGGGCGGCGCTTTGGGTGGCTATTTAACCGACCGCCTTCGCGCGGCCGTGGTTAATAAGTGTTAACGCCTGTTTACGTCAACTATGCTAACGTTTGACGCTTGGCGGATCGGGTCACCGCGTATGAAAATCGGCGCCCCACGTCGCTTTCGTAGCGGGATGCGTCACTCTTAATCAATGACCAGAACCAGTGTGGCAGAACTTCCTGCAATCGGGCACCCCACAACAGTAGAGGTTACGGGAGAATTTACAGAAATCAGCACGTTACTTCCAAACGCGCCGCCGAACTGGGTGAAGGTCAGCTGCGTAATCGTTGCCTGAAGGTGTTGCGAATCGACGAACGTGGTCGGGAGTGCGCTCCCATTCCAGAGAATCTGAGATTGAGGAACAAACCCGGTTCCTAGCACAGTGAGAACAACTGAATCCGCTGTAGCGGAAATGGCCGTTGGGGACAGTATTGTGATCTGAGGCGTCGCCGGCACGCCAAGACAGCTGTTGAAGCCGACGATTGCTACGCAGGTCCAACCAGATGACATCAAGGTCAAGGCAGCAACGAAGCCGATGCGGAGCCACGGGAAAGGCTTGCCGGATTGGATCAGGCAAGGGCGCATACCGCCGAAGCACCTCGCTTTTGGATTTTTTCACTCCGGCGTGGAATCAGAAACTGTAAAACCTGACAGGGTGGTCACGCCATGGCAATCTCACAACGATTCTTCCCGTGGTAGTTGGCGGGCGTTAAATCGCCATATCACTCATTGGCCCTGGTCGCCCAGTTTTCACGGCGTGAGTTGTATCATAGTAGCCGGAATGGCGTTCCCGATCCGAGTCTGCGCCGTGTGCTCAGAAGAGTTCGAGTTGAGGCCCGATAAGCCCGGCTTTGCCAACCGCTGTCCGGCTTGCAGCGAGCCTGAACCCGCCTCCTCCACAGCCAAGCGGGGCTTGGACGCGGACGAACGCAAGTCTCAGAAGGAAGCCAACGAGGCCCGCAGGCAGGCCATGCGCAACCTGCTCTACCGCAAGGATAGCTGAGGAATCGATGCGCGGTAAGGATCGACGCGCAGCCTGTTAGGGATTTTCCACGTTCACTACAACGGCGTAGGCATTCGTGTCTCCAGGTTTCGCGTTCCAACTCCCTTCAGCCGCAAACTGGAACACTCTTCCGTGGTTAAAACGATAATCGATCTTTGCGTCAGCCCCACTTTGCACGTCGTGCGCACTCGCCAGGGAGTTTGGAAATCCGTCTGACGGCAAGCGAGCGCCTTGAGGGTACAGGTCAAAGGAGGCGTCTGATGGTCCGTTCTCCATTGTGATCGTAATATGTAGGACCCCACCGTTGGCAAACTGAGTTGCATCCAGGTTGGTCACGAAATACTTATGTTTCCATCTTCCGGGTGCAACAATCGTTCCGCCTCCGGATGAAGATGCACCGGGAACCAGGTGAATCGTAACCCCCGCAGGCGAAGAGAAGTCATCATTGGTTACAACCTTCGCGGGGGCGCTCCCGTCCTTCGCTTTCTGCTTACGGTTTTCGCGTGCGGCATCGCCGAGCGATTGCCCATGGCAGAGGCTGGCGATCAGCAAAATCGGAGCCAAGGCGATTGGAGCGGTTCGGTGCATCCAGGATTCCTCTCTTAAAGTGTCCACGACCTGCATCTGCGGCTCGCCCCCACCTAAGCCAACTTGCCCGGCGCCAGCGGCAAAAACAGCTGTTGGAAGCGGCGAATGCTGCAATTATAAAATTCGGTCGATCGTGTGAAAATGCCTTGTTCGAACCATTGGTTACCATCGGGTGAATTACTTTCGATAGATTGTCATTGGCACTCATTGAGTCATCCGGCCAAAGGTCACAAGGCCGTTCCTGACGTCAGCTTGTCCACTCTTCTTAATTCCGGAAACCTCCACGCACGCCCAAAGCGCCACTGCACCGCCGAGAGAATCACGGCTGGAAGCGTACCGACTTTCGTGTGAACCGGCAGTTTTGCCAGTTGTCCAGGCCGCACGGTCCTTTTAGTTTTTAGACTTCACTTGGCCGCATCCATTTCACGGCCCGGAGGCTTCAATGAAAGTTCGCGCGGCCTGCGCTTTATTGCTTTGTCTGGCTCTGTTTTCCGGCGTCGGCTTGGCCGAAGGCCCCCAGTATCAGGCCGGAAAAGTCGTACAGGTTGAAAAACAAAAATCCCAGTCGCGCTCGGCAGGCACCGACTCTCCGTTAACGGCGGAAGTTGCCAGCTACCGCGTGTCCATCCAAATCGGCGACAAGGTCTACGTCTGCAATTACAAGAGTGACCCCGAAATCTATTCGTGGGCTGTAGGCAAAGACGTAGAGGCCCGCATCAGCGGTAAGGTGATGTATGTGAAGAAGTCCGCCGGCAGAGAGGTGAAAGGATCCATCCTGAGCACAGCGACTGCGAGTAGTCAGTGAACAGCCAGCGTTCAGAATTGCCGACGGGTTTCGTTCATCAGGCATGGATCAGGACACTGCTCCCGACGTCAGCTTATCCACCCTTCTTAGTTCCGGAAACATCCACGCCCAAAGCCCTACTACTAGCAGTGTCCCCGCGCCGCCGAGAATCACGGCGGGAACCGTGCCGAACCAGTGCGCGGTCAGGCCGGACTCGAATTCTCCGAACTCGTTGGAAGCGCCGATGAAGATCATGTCCACGGCATTGACGCGGCCGCGAACTTCGTCGGGGGTTGCGATCTGCACCAGGGTGCCGCGCACCACGATACTGACCATGTCGGTTCCGCCGAGCAGCACCAACGCCGCCAGCGAGAGCGCGAGATTGTGAGAGATTCCGAACACGATAGTGGAAACGCCGAAGGCGGCAACGCACCACAACATGATCGGGCCGGCGCGCCGCCGCAGCGGACGATAGGCCAGCAGGATGGCCATGGTCGCGGCGCCGGCTCCGGGAGCGGCGCGGAGAAGCCCCAACCCCCATGGGCCGGTGTGCAGAATTTCGCGAGCATAGACGGGGAGTAAAGCTACCGAGCCTCCTAGTAAAACCGCAAACAGATCGAGCGAAATCGATCCCAGGATGGGTTTGTGGGTCCAGATGTAATGCAGTCCGGCGAGGACAGCGCGAAGGCTTGCGTCTTCCTGCATCCGCTGCGCCGACTGCAGGTGAACGCGAACCAACGAGGCCGTCGCAATTGCAAACGCCGCGACCGACGTTACGTACACGCCCGTCGGGCCGCGAAACAGGGCATAGAGCAGGCCTCCGATGGCCGGACCAAGAATGGTTGCGGCCTGGAAAGTGGTTGCGTTCCACGCGACCGCGCGCGGAAATAATTCTCGCGGCACCAGCAGCGGTAATAAAGACCGCCCCGCGGGTGCGTTGAACGAACGTACAATTCCCAGCAACACCAGCACCGCAAAAATTGCGCGCACATCGCGCAAGCCGCGGTGAGAGATTTCGATCAACGCGAGCGAGCAGAGAGCGAATCCCACCTGGCAGACAAACAGGACTTTCTTGCGGCTGAAACGGTCGGCGGTGTGACCGGCCAATAAGAAGAGAAGAATGTTCGGCAGAAATTGCGCCAGGCCGACGAGGCCGAGGTCCAGAGGGCTACGCGTAATTTCGTAAACTTGCCAGCCCACGGCGACCGACTGCATTTCGAGTCCGGCAACCACGCAGAAGCGCACTACTTGATAGAGCGCGAAATCGGTGCTCTGAAAAGCGGCCAGGCCTAAGGGCGCTGCGGTTTGCGAGTCGGACATGCTCCTCTAATGTGCCACAGGAAGCGTCAAAAACACGAAGCCAAGCCAATCGGCATAGAATGTCTCACGCACCTATGAGCACATTCTCCAAGTTGGAGCTCGCCCCGGCGTGCCGGCCTGGCGAACTCTTTCCGGGCGGCAGTTACAAGACCGAGCGACGTTTCCTGGATTTCGTGGTGGACGGCCGGTCACTATACGACGTCATCAGGAGCAAGAATGTCGACAACATTTCTCCGTTGTGGATTGGAGAAGCCGATCCGAACGGTGCCAGAGTAGCGGCCATCATTTCTGCTAAACGGCTGATGTTGATGGAGCCTGCGGACTTCCCAAACAATCGCCGCTCGCTATTCATCTGTGCAGAATGCGGGGATCTGGGCTGCGGAGCAGTCTCAGTGTTGGTGGAACGGCTAGACGACACGATCACCTGGCGTGACTTTGGCTACGAGAAGAATTGGGAGGAGAAATTATGGACCGAGAACTACGAGGATATGGGCCCATTCACTTTTCGCTCCTCTGAGTACTATCAAGTCCTTAATGACGTCATATCTCAATTGCAATGACCATAAATTCTCGCATGTATCATTGCGTCAGGCTGACAGGTAACGGCTGACTGCTACATGAGATTCGAATTCTTCATTGCCTCGCGTTATCTTCGCGCCAAGCGCAAGCAGGCCGTCATCGGCGTGATCACCGGGCTTTCCATCGCGGGAGTTGCGGCCGGCGTGGCGTCGCTGGTGGTCGCGCTTGCTGTCAATAATGGGTTCCGGCAAGACTTACAGGACCGGCTTCTGGGTTCGACATCGCACATCAATTTGCTGCGCACCATGGGCGATGGAATGCACGACTGGCGTCCTTTGATGGAGCGATTGCAGAAACAGCCGCACGTGGTTGCGGTCGCGCCGGACATCTATGAGCAAGTGCTGATTTCGGTTGGACCGCGGGCACGAGGGGCTGTGCTGAAGGGAATTGTTCCTCAGGATGAACGGAAGGTGAGCGATCTGCTGGACAGCGTGAAAGAGGGCTCGGCGGATGCGCTGGACGAGCCGGCTGAGAATCCGGAAACAGAGTTAAAAGCGTCGGACAAGCCTGCCCTGAGCGAAGCCGAAGGGAGTGTCCGACCCACACAAGCAACTTCGACGCCCGACGCCGACTCTCTCCAAGCCGTACAGCAGCGGCGGGCGGCGATGCCGCCAATCATCTTGGGAAAACAAATGGCAGACGAACTTGGCGCCAAGGCCGGATCGGTTGTAACTGTGACCAGTCCGCAGGGGGAACTGACGCCGTTCGGCATCGTTCCCAAGTACACGCGCTTCCGGGTTGCCGGGATTTTTGACTCGGGCTTTTATGACTACGACTCTTCCTGGGCGTTCACGCGCCTTTCCGACGCGCAAAAGCTTTTCGCACTCGGAGATGTGATCGAGATTATTGAATTCAAGATTGACGACATCTACCAAGCGGCGGCGGTTGGGCAGCAGCTGGAAAACGAAGCCGGGCCGGGGTTCATGACTACGAATTGGATGCAGCAGAACCAGCCTTTATTTCATGCGCTGCGGCTGGAGCGGCTGGTGACGTTCATTACGGTTGGACTGATTGTGTTCGTGGCCGCGCTGAACATTCTGATTTCGCTGACCATGATGGTGATGGAGAAGACGCGCGACATTGCGGTACTAATGTCGATGGGCACGCGGAGATCGCAAGTCCGCAAAGTTTTTATTGCACAAGGCGCGCTGATTGGCGTGGTCGGGACCGCAATCGGGCTGGTGCTCGGGTATTCGCTTTCCTGGGTGGGCGGACACTATCATCTTTTCCCGCTGGCGCCGGAAGTCTATTCGATTGATTACGTTCCCTTCGCGCCGCGCGTCGTTGACGGAGTTTGGGTCGCGCTGGTCGCCGTGGGGACAGCGCTGGTGGCGACCTCTATCCTTCGTGGTCGGCGGCGCGGATTCTTCCCGCCGAAGCGCTGAGATACGAATGATATAAACTGTCGTGCCATGCCCTTGTGCTCACGTTTTGTCGGAAAGCGTGGTCTCATCATCACGGTAAGGCCTCTCTCTGTTTGCGACCATGTCAGTGGGGGAATGTGTCGTTGCAAAGCCGCTTCGAGTTCGGCAAATATGCGGAGAGATAACTCAGGAAAGGGGACCCTCTTGGCCGGGCACAATCCGGTTAACCAGAGGGAATCACACCGGAGCACCCAAATTCTTCGAACAACGGGTAGTAACTGACGACGAGGGGCGGTTCGCTTTCAAGGATCTGCTTCCGGGTGAATACGAGCTGCGCGTAACGCCGACAGGAATGAACGAGATTTTCGTTCCGGTATTGGTGGACTTGCATAAATCTCGAACTACCAATAAGTGTATGCAATCCATAAACCTGAAGATTGCATTTCTCCCCGAAGCATGCGTCAGCCCGGAACTGAAGAAGAGTCCAAAATAATTCTTCAGCAACACAGCCCTGTCTTTGGGATCACCTGGCACGTTCAGGCCATCTGCATCGCCATGCCTTCCGTGATTTAATTGAAAGCAAGCGACTTTGCTGTTTGCGGAAGCGCAACCAGCGTCGCGTTTGACGCGAAAGGCGTTCCAGTTGCATCTAAGTACACAGGCGGCGCTGCGGGTGGACGAGCTGAAGAAAGTCTTCCGCTCGGGCGCCGCTGAATTGGTGCTCTTTGACAATCTTTCGTTCGAAGTCGGGCCAGGGGAGATGCTGGCTATCGTTGGCGAATCCGGGGCGGGAAAAAGCACTTTGTTGCACATCCTGGGAACGCTTGATAGGCCTTCTGCGGGTAACGTATACTGCGCCAACTTGCGGCTGAGTTCGCTGTCAGAAAATGACGCGGCGGATTTCAGAAATCGCGAAATTGGGTTTGTTTGGCAGTTCCATTACCTGCTTCCGGAGTTTTCGGCGTTGGAAAATGTGGCAATGCCGCTGCTGATGCGGGGAACCCCGAAGGCGAAGGCGAAAGAAGAAGCGTCTGCGTGGCTGAAGGAAGTTGGGCTGGCGCAGCGGTCGCATCATCGGGCAGGCGAGCTTTCTGGCGGCGAGCAGCAACGGGCAGCATTGGCGCGCGCCCTCATCACCAAGCCGAAACTTTTGCTGGCGGATGAGCCTACCGGGGATCTGGACAGCCATACAGCCGACGCGGTGTTCGAGTTGATTGCTCGATTGCATCGCGAGTATCAGCTGGCGTCGCTGATTGCCACGCACAATTTTGCATTCGCGCGCCGCTGTCACCGGGTGTTGCGGCTGGCCAATGGTGGAGTTGAAGAAGTCGCTCCCGGCAGCCTGACCGGATAGGCGATTTGCACAAGTGGTACCGAGATATACACGTTCGCTATGTGTTCTTAATCAATGAAGGACTTGCGATAATCAGGTATGGTTCCTTTAGTAATGGCGAACAGTGGTAAAACAGGTGCAGGCCCACGATAATGTGTGGATAGACGCGTGGGCGTGCGAGACGGGGACGTTGTAGGGGACAACAGTTCCGGAGCGCGGGGCCGCAAGTTTGAGCCTTCCGTTTTCCGGTGGAGGTCGGGGGCGATATGTTCGAGCGTTATACAGAAAAAGCAAGACGCGTTATTTTCTTTGCGCGGTATGAAGCCAGCCAGTTCGGCTCTCCTTACATAGAGACTGAACACCTGCTGCTGGGACTGCTTCGCGAAGACAAAGCCCTGACCAACCGCTTCCTGCGTTCGCACGCGTCGGTGGAATCCATTCGCAAGCAGATTGAGGGACACACCACTATCCGCGAAAAGGTTTCGACCTCGGTTGATTTGCCGCTGAGCAATGAATGCAAGCGGGTGCTGGCCTATGCGGCCGAGGAAGCGGAACGGCTTTCGCACAAACATATTGGAACCGAGCATCTGTTGTTGGGTTTACTGCGAGAAGAAAAGTGCTTTGCCGCCGAGATTCTGCATGAGCGCGGACTGCGGCTTTCGACGATCCGCGAAGAATTGGCGCGCAGCAGCCAGGAAAAAGCCCAGCCGCAGCGGCAGCGTGAGTCTTCCCTGCTCAGCGAGTTTTCCCGCGACCTGACCCAGAGCGCAATGGACACGCAACTGGATCCTCTGGTCGGGCGTGAAAACGAGCTCGAGCGCGTGGTGCAGATTCTGTGCCGCCGCACCAAAAACAATCCCGTGCTGATCGGCGAACCGGGTGTAGGCAAGACTGCAATCGTTGAAGGATTGGCGCAGCGCATTGCCGACGGCGAAGTGCCGTCATTCCTCGCCGACAAAAGAATTCTGGCTCTCGATCTTTCGTTGATCGTTGCCGGAACCAAATATCGCGGACAGTTTGAAGAGCGGCTGAAGACCATCATGAAGGAATTGATGGAGTCGCAGAACTGCATCATCTTTATTGATGAACTGCACACGCTGGTGGGCGCGGGATCGGCAGAAGGCTCGCTTGATGCCGCCAACATTCTGAAGCCGGCGCTCTCGCGCGGCGAAATTCAGTGCATCGGCGCAACCACTCCGGGTGAGTATCGCAAGTCGATCGAGAAAGACCGGTCGCTTGAGCGCCGCTTCCAGGCGGTGAAAGTTCCGCCGCCGAACGAAGCCGATGCCACCAAGATCCTGTTTGGAATTAAGGACCGCTACGAAAAATTTCACGCGGTCACTTATACCGACGACGCCATCAATTTTGCGGTTTCGCATTCGAACCGTTACATTCCCGACCGCTTTCTGCCGGACAAAGCCATCGATCTGGTTGACGAAGCCGGAGCGCGCGTAAAGCTGCGCCAGACTTCGCTGCCGGAAGAAATCACTGAAGTGCAGAAGCGGCTGAAGTTCATCGTCCACAGAATGGAAAACGCGGTCGCGAACCATGAGTTCGAGAAGGCGCGTTTCTATTCCGACGAAGAACGCAAAGAGCGCGAGAACCTGCGCGCCCTTCGCGAAAAATATCATCTAGATGATTCCGCCACCGGCGTGGTCAACCGCGAGGACATTGAGGACGTAGTCTCGCGCTGGACCGGTGTGCCGATCACCTCGATCAAAGAAGAAGAAACCCAGAAGCTGCTGCGCATTGAAGAAGAGCTGCACAAACGCGTGATTTCGCAGGATAAGTCGATCAGCGCTTTGTCGCGCGCCATTCGCCGCAGCCGCGCCGGGCTGAAGAATCCGAACCGGCCGATTGGGTCTTTCTTATTTCTTGGCCCTACCGGTGTTGGCAAGACTGAAGTTGCCCGCACTCTGGCGCAGTTCATGTTCGGCACTGAAAAATCTTTGATCCGGTTTGATATGTCCGAGTTCATGGAGAAGCATTCGGTTTCAAAGCTGATCGGCTCGCCTCCGGGATACGTGGGCTATGAAGAAGGCGGCCAGCTCACTGAGCGGGTGAAGCGTGCGCCATATTCTGTCGTGCTGCTCGACGAAATCGAGAAGGCGCATCCCGACGTGTTCAACATCCTGTTGCAGGTGTTTGAAGACGGCCAGCTGACTGACGGCCTCGGCAACACCGTGGACTTTAAGAACACGATCATCATCATGACGTCGAACATTGGCGCACGGCACTTGCAGAGACGCGAAGGCCTGGGCTTCCAGCATTCCAAGGAAGACATGATTTCGGACAAGGTCGAGGAACTGGTTAAGGGCGAAGTCAAACGCACTTTCAATCCTGAGTTCCTGAACCGCCTGGACGAAGTCATCATCTTCAACGCGCTGAGCGAGGCCGACCTGATCCAGATTCTGGAGTTGATGGTCAATCAACTCAACCAGAACCTGGCGCAGAAAGCCATCACCGTCTCGGTGGCGGACGAAGCCAAAAAGTGGATCCTCAACCAGACGCTGACCGACCGCACCTATGGCGCGCGGCCGCTGCGCCGGGCGTTGCAGAAGTACATCGAAGACCCGCTGTCGGAGGCGCTGATCCAGGGCACCATCAACGTGCGCCCCGCGTTCATCGAGGTCTTCCTCGAAGACAACAAACTGTTCTACCGGCCCGTGGACTCGAAAGAGAATGAAGGCGTGCTGCTGTACGAGAATTCGTAACGTAGCACTCAGCATTCAGCCGTCAGCTAAGAGCTGGCGGCTTTTGCTTTTTGGGGCAACATTGGCGCTGAACTTCTTCTTGATTTATGTATACCGATACTTTACACTATACGAGTGATAAAGAGCTTTCGGCACAAAGGTGTCGAGCGGTTCTTTAAGACCGGATCCAAGAGCGGCATTCAGCCGAAACACGCTGAACGCCTGCGCAGGCAGTTGTTTGCGCTGGACAACGCGAAAGCACCGAACGACATGAACGCGCCAGGATGGCGGCTGCATTCGTTGCACGGCGCGCTTGAAGGCCATTGGTCGGTGGACGTGAGCGGCAACTGGCGACTGACCTTTGCCTTCGAGGGCGAGGATGCCGTATTGGTGGATTACCAGGATTATCACTGAGGTTACGACTATGCGTATGCACAATCCGCCCCATCCGGGAACGGTCCTGCGGGATTATTTGGGAGCGCTTTCGGTCACGGACGCTGCTAAGCATCTCGGAGTGACAAGAGTGGCCCTTTCGCGGGTCTTGAATGGGGCTGCGGGTATTTCTGCGGAAATGGCGCTCCGGCTTTCAGAGGCCCTGGGAACAACTCCCGAGCTGTGGCTGGGGATGCAGACCCAATATGATCTGTGGCACACGTCCAGGAAACGTCGGAGGAAACTGGTCCGTCTGCCGGCGGCTTTGCGAAGCCAAACAGCGTAAAGTCCGTCCTCTCGCGGTTTTCGACGGTGTCGCGCATCGCATTCACTTCCGCCCCGCCGGTACACCCCCTTCCGTACCGTAGCCCCGTTTCTCCATTAACGAGAACATCTAGGTGGCAGTGACTAGTGGCCGGTGGCCGGAAAACCAGCCGGCACTGACAACTGGCCACTGCCCACTCATTCATGACCCCTGACCACCTGACTCCGGAAGAAGAGCCTGTCTGCACTGCGTGGCCGCGGCTAGTGCAGATTTCGCTGGTGCTGTTTCTCGCCGTGACGGCGGGAATTCTGGCGCGCTATTGGGTCACGCCCGACTCTGGTTCCGATTTTCACTCCGAAGCCATGCAGCAGCAGATCTCGCGGCTGAACGCGCAGGTTGGCGAACTTCAGCAAGAACAGGCCATGCCGGCGCTGGTGCTGAACCGGTATCGCGATTCGATCTGCTACATCTTTGGAATTTATCAGGTGGGGTTCCCGGGCCAGAAGCCGTTACAGAGAACTCGAATTTCGGGAACTGGATTTGTGGTCGCCGACGGACTGATTGCTACCAACCGTCACGTGGCTGAGCCATGGTATGGAGATCCCGATTCCGATGCGCTGGTTGCAAAAGGCGCGACCGCGAAGCTTGAGAAGCTAGTCGCATACTTTCCCGGCTCTCCGGCGCCGGTGACTTTAACTTCCGGAGCGGTATCTCAGGATGGAGACTTAGCCGTGGTCCGCATGAGCAGTGCGACGCCGTTTTATCTTCAGCCTCTGCCTCTGGCCACGGACCGGCCGAATCCGGGAGAGTTAGTCGCAGTCGTTGGATATCCCATGGGCGTTCTCGGAATGATGGCGAAGGCGCCGACTCCGGTGTACGAGCGGCTGGCGTTTCGTCACGACGATCAAGGCGCGGCGACCGAACTGGCTGCGCTGTCGTTGATCCGTCCTTCGGCAACTTGCGGACACTTGGGCGACGTAGTCGGCGACAAGCTGATCTACGACGCTCCCACCGCGCACGGCGCCAGCGGCGGCCCGGTATTCAATTCGCGCGGCGAAGTCATCGGCGTGAATGCGGCGTACATCGACGGATTCTCTGGCGGGACTTTGGGCGTTTCGTCCCAGGCGCTGAGACCGCTGATCTTACAAGCGCAGAGAAAAACCTTTTAACCACAGAGGGCACTGAGGATCACAGAGGCTTTTTTGCCTTACTACCTCGGTGAGTCTCTGTGCCCTCTGTGGTAAAGCTTTCGCGTCGCTCCCCCGCGAGCCCTCCAGCCCAACTAGCGATTTCACCCCTCCGCCGTTTAGAATTCTTAGTCCTCACAAATTACGACGGGGAGCACGAATTGATCGCACGCTACACGCGCTCGGAGATGGGCCGCATTTGGGGCGAGGAGAACCGCTTCCGCACCTGGCTGCGGGTGGAGATCGCTGCCACCGAAACTCTGGCCGAGGCGAAGATTGTTCCCAAGGCGGCGGCGAAGGCGATTCACGAGCTCGCGGATTTTCGGCTGGAGCGCATCCGCGAAGTTGAAGCTGAAGTGCGGCATGACGTGATTGCATTCACCACCGCGGTGGCGGAGTTCGTCGGTCCGGAATCGCGCTGGTTTCACTACGGCTTGACATCGAACGATGTGGTGGATACGGCGCAGGCGCTGCTCATTCAGCAGGCGTCTGAGATCATCGCTGCCGATCTGCAAAAGCTGGCCGACGTGCTCAAGCGCCGGGCGTTTGAATTCAAGGACACGCCCATGATCGGCCGCACTCACGGCATTCATGCCGAGCCGATCACGTTTGGATTCAAGCTGGCGAACTGGTATTCCGAGGTGCAACGAGATATCACGCGATTCGACATGGCCGCCGAAGAAATGCGTGTTGGAAAATTTTCCGGCGCGGTGGGGACGTTCGCGCATCTCAGCCCGGAGCTGGAAGAAAAGATGTGCGCGCGGCTGGGACTGAAAGCCGCCGCGATTTCATCGCAAGTGATTCAGCGCGACCGGCATGCGCATTATCTAGCGACGCTGGCGGTGATCGCCTGCACGCTCGACAAGATCGCCACCGAGATCCGTCACTTGCAGCGCACCGAGGTCCGCGAGGCCGAGGAATATTTCAGCGAAAAGCAAAAGGGATCATCGGCGATGCCACACAAACGCAATCCGGTCACGGCGGAACAAATCTCAGGGTTGGCGCGGGTGGTACGGTCGAATGCGCAAACGGGATTCGAGAATGTTGCGCTCTGGCACGAACGCGACATCTCGCATTCCTCAGCCGAGCGCGTCATTCTGCCGGATTCGACCACGCTGGTGGATTACCTGCTGGAGAAAACAATCGGCCTGATCGGCACCATGTTCGTTTACCCGGCGCGCATGAAGGCGAACCTCGAAAGCACCGGCGGGCTAGTTTTCAGCGGGCAGCTTCTTCTCGATCTGGTCGAGAGCGGAATTTCCCGCGAGGACGCGTACCGACTGGTGCAAAGCCACGCCATGCGCGCATGGAAAGAGGACCTAAACTTCCGGGACGAGATCAGCAAGGACCCGGAAATTACGAAACGCGTCCCGGCCAAGGCGATTGAGCGCGCGTTTGATTTGAAGCGTCAGTTGCGGAACATTGATGCGATTTTCGCGCGGGTGTTTGGGGCAAAGAAGCCCGCGTCCAAGAAGCAACGAAAGAACTGAGTATCGTTTGATCCGCCGAAACGTCCCGCAGTTGCCGAAGAGGTCTTTCGAGTGAAAGTCTGTCCGATAATAGCAACATCCATCGCCGGTGCGATTATCGGGTTTCTGAGCGCCGTGTATGTGGGTATGGCGATTGGACTCGCCACATCTCTGACAACCACGTCGACCGTTGTTCTCCTGATCGTCTGTCCAGTTATCTATTCGATTTGGTGGGCTTGGTGGCTTGTTCCCGTTCTGAATGCGTTGGTTTATGGCGGGTTGGCATTCGGGATTGCCAAGTTGCGAAT
>Ga0210407_10000295_pt1 | contig 59529 bp, 48 predicted proteins | sample IncBWC27MmetaG_FD_150860 | JGI IMG/M metagenome (GOLD analysis project Ga0210407, IMG submission 150860) | Forest soil microbial communities from Barre Woods Harvard Forest LTER site, Petersham, Massachusetts, United States - Inc-BW-C-27-M | ecosystem: Environmental > Terrestrial > Soil >...
CTTGCCAACTATCGGCGGCTTATCGAAGCACTGGAATCGGAAATCAAGAGGTACGGGCGTTCCGGACGGGCCTTTGCTATCCTGCTCCTCGATTTAGACGGATTGAAGAAGATTAATGACACCCATGGACACATGGTGGGCAGCCGGGCCCTGTGCAGATTAGCCCAGGTTCTGCGAGCCCATTGCCGGGAAGTCGATACTCCGGCGCGATACGGGGGCGACGAGTTTGCTGTCGTGCTTCCCCAGACAGATTCAGCGCAAGCCCAACAGATTGCGGCAAGAATCCGCGAGCGTCTCGCCTCCGATGGAGAAAGTCCACCCATCTCTGCGGCTGTCGGCAGCGCCGTTTTTCCGGATGACGGGGAGTCCATCGAAAAACTGTTGTCGGCGGCGGACCGAGCACTCTATGGCATGAAGCGTCCTCCAGTCGCCCCAGCTTCGCCACAAGCGCAACAGCCTGCGCGGCGCACTCGCAAGTAGCCCGCAATAGTCTCAGCGGCAAGGAGCTGGAGCCTCAAATCAGCGGGTAGCGGATTGCGCAATCCTTCCTTGCGCGTTGGCTTGACGCCGGTGCGCGCGTTCGCTAGCGTCAAAGTGCGGACCGCCTCCCCACTTCAGCACCGGCGGCCCTGCGGACTTGGACCACGGGAGCACCCATTGCCCAACGCGATCATCACCCTGACGACGGACTATGGAACGAACGACCACCTGGTCGGCACGTTGAAGGGCGTCATTCTAAAAATTAATCCGGAAGCGACCATCGTCGATATTACGCACAATGTGGCGCCGTTCGATTTGCTGGATGCCGCCCTGGCCATCGGCTCCGCGTATTCTTATTTTCCGCCGCGCACCATCCACGTAGTGGTCGTCGACCCGGGAGTGGGCACGGAGCGCCGGCCCCTGCTGGTAACCGCCGAAAACCAATATTTTGTCGCGCCGGACAACGGCGTTCTTTCCGTGATTTACGAGCGCGAAGAAAACGTGGTCGCGCGGAACGTTAACGCCGCGCATTATTTCTTGCAGCCGATCAGCAAAACATTTCACGGGCGCGACATCTTTGCGCCCATCGCGGCCTGGCTCTCCAAAGGATGGCAGACTGCCAGCATGGGCGAGGAAATCACCGACCACAAAAAATTCGCGCTGCCGAAACCGAAGGCCACGGACGGAGTGGTGAAAGGAATCGTCATGCGCGTGGACACGTTCGGAAACCTGGTGACGAATTTCCGCGTCGAGGATTTACCGGAGAGCGCGTTGACCAGCGGCGAAGTGAAATTCCAGGTGGGCACACAAGCCGTGTCGCGCATGGTCCCGACCTTCGCGAGCGGAAATGCCGGCGAGCCGGTCGCCTACGTCGGCTCCGCCGGCTATGTGGAAATTGCCGTTAACAAGGGAAATGCTTCGCGCGCCCTCAGCATCGGTCGCGGCACCGCGGTCGTGCTCGAAAGCCAATAATCCCGCGCGAGCCACAAAGCGGTCATCGGCGGAGCAGCTTCTCGTTTTCACTTCGCCGCTGTGGCTATCCTTCGCGATCGCACTCCGCATTTACAAAAGTCACAGGAGAAATCAGATTGGGCTAGGAACATTCTTGCGTGGCTTAGCGGGAGAGATTGACTTTCCTAGGCTGCGGCTGGAGCCGGTTGCTTCCGCCTGTGCCAGTAATCCAATGCCGCGAACAGAAGGACGGCAGGCACGCCGGTCAGTCCGCAAGCGATAAAGAAAATGGCGTAGGCGTGAGTGAGGCCGTGCGTGGCGCTCAAGTTTTCAACCGCAGCGCCGGAAAACCCCTTCAAGATCTTTCCCAGCCAGGCATAGGTTGAACTCAAGAGCGCATACTGCGTGGCGGTGTATCCCAGATTGGTGAGACTAGACATGTACGCAACAAGCGCAACCCCGGCAAAGCTGATGCCGAAGTTGTCACCTGCCATGACGAGTGCGAAGACAGGAATGCTCGCACCCGCGAACGCGAGAGTCGCATACGCGGCAACCGCGACTGAATGCAGAATGCCCCCGATGACGAGCGCGCGCATGTGGCCAAGCTTCAGCGAGCAGAATCCGCCCGCTGCGATGCCTGCAAACGTAGCGATGAGTCCGATGGACCCGCGCACCGCCCCTACCGTTTGCTTCGAAAAACCGAGGTCGTGGTAATAGGGATTCGACATCGGACCCATGATGAAGTCCGGCACCCGGTAGAGGCTGATTGCCGCTAACATCACAAGCGCGAGCCAGCCATGTGCGCGGAAGAAAGCGGTGAACGGTCCCACAACAGCGTCGAAGAAACCGCGCGGCGTCCAAAGCGGCGCTTCGCGCTTTTTTTCATCTATGACCGCATCCGCGCGCTCCGGTTCCTTCGCAAACCAGGTGGCGATCATTCCAACGGCCATACATGCGCCGTAGATACCGTAGGACATGCGCCAGCCCACGGCCGCTGCCACGATGAGGATAAGGGAATCCGTAGCCAGGAGCGCCAGGCGGTAGCTGAACTGATAGGCAGACGCCAGGAGGCCTTGTTCTTCTTCGTCGTGTGTCGATTCTATGCGCCAGGCGTCCACCACAATGTCCTGTGTCGAAGAGGCAAACGCGACGACGAGCGCAAGAGCGCCAAGCCGGCCGAGCCCGGCTTTCGTGCCAGTTCCGCCCATGGCGCACAGCGCCAGCCCGACGACCATCTGCGAGAACATCATCCATCCGCGCCGATGACCAAGCCGTCTAAACAACGGCAAGTCGACGCGATCGATCAAGGGCGCCCACAGAAACTTCAGCGAATAGGCAATGCCCACCCAGGAAAGAAACCCGATCGCCGTCAGGGAGGTGTGTTCATCGCGCAGCCAGTAGCCGAAGGTATTGCCGACCAGATAAAAGGGAAGGCCTGAAGAAAACCCGAGCAACAACATCGAAAGAGTTGTGGGCCGCAGGTAATCGGCGAGCCGGTGCTTGTGCGGACTCACGCCTTCATTGTCTACCAGAGGGCGGGAGGGGCGAGGAGGATTCGTCTGAGGATGTAGCGGGTCATTAAACCCCTTAAGAGTCTCCCTCGGAAGATTTGGGATCTTTTGCAAATTGGAGCATAGCATCGGCGGCGTTCGAAGGCGTTGCCTCTGTTTCGGGGGGGCGGACGCGCTGAATCTTAACGCGCGCGACCCGCTTGCCGTCCATTTCCACGACCGAGAAACGGAAATTGCCATACTCAAAGCTTTCGCCTCCTTTTGGAATGAACCCCAATTGGTCCAGCACGAAACCACCCACGGTCGCGTATGCCGGATCTTCCGGCAAGGTGATGTTGTATTGCGTGTCCAAGTCGCGCACGTTGAGGGCGGCGTCAAAAATCAACGCGCCATCCGCGAGCGTGAGGGGCCGCTCGACGACATCAAACTCGTCGTGAATCTCGCCCACCATTTGTTCGAGGATGTCTTCCATGGTGACCAAGCCGAGGATGCTGCCAAATTCATCTACCACCAGAGCCATGCCAACGCGACGGCTGCGCAGTTCGAGAAGCAGTTCGCTGGCAGGCTTGGTCTCAGGGACAATCAGCACTTCACGCAAAACGCGGCGCAAATCGAACGGCGGTGGCGAAAGGTTTTCTTCGAGCCGGCGTTCGCGGTCGAGGAGGATCCAGATCATGTCCTTGATGTGAACAAAGCCGAGAATATGGTCCGCGGTGCCGCGATAGACAGGGATTCGCGAACGCTGGGTCGTCGCAAACACCCGCATCACTTCGTCCAGGCTGGATTCCACCGGCAACATGTGTATGTCCGGCCGTGGCACCATGATTTCGCGTACCTGAATCTGCGCGAGTTCCATCGCGCTGAGAATGAACTTTTCTTCGCCGGGAGCAATCAGGCCGCGCTCGCGGGCTTGCTGGATTTGGATCTGCAGCTCTTCCGTCGAATGGGCAACACCGTGAACCTGGGCGGAGGTGACCCCCAAAGCCCCGACAATTGCTCCTGAAATCCGGTCGAGCAAATGGATGGCCCAGTGAAACGTGTTGAGGAACCAATAAAAGGGCCTGGCGACCAGCAACGCCACGCGCTCGGCGCGAGCCAGGCTGAGCGTCTTGGGAACCAATTCTCCAATGACGACATGCAGTGCGCTCAGGAGGGCGAACGCGCAGCCCAGGGCGATGGCGTGGGCGAAAAGCGCGGTGTGCGCTCCGAAACTAGCGGGCCAAATGGTCTGAAACATCCTTGCAAGCGTGGCTTCGCCAAGAGCGCCGATAGCCAGGCTAGTGAGAGTGATGCCAAGCTGCACACCTGAAACGACACGATGCAAATCGCCGAGCAGGACCTCGACGACACGGGCGCGGGCGTTTCCCTTTGCTACCAGCTGCCGGACGCGCGACAAGCGCACGGCTACGAGCGAAAACTCCGTCGCCGCAAAAAACCCGTTCAACGCGACCAGCGCCAGAACCCCGATCAGGCGCACGGCAACCATGGCTAGATTTTGTCCCCCAGCCGCATTGTAGCAGCACAACCGCGGGGCGCAGGCAACCGTTCTGTGCAGCGTGCGTCTTACTAATGCGGATCGATGAACGCCGAATTGCTGTGTCTGACCGCCGGAAACAAACGAATACTTCTGATGAGATATTGACATGACGCCTTGGACGTTTTTAGGATATTGTTTCGCAGTCGAACATCACGAAGAGCGTTTCGGCTGATTTGGGCAGCGCCAAGACGAAAAATCTGACTTTCAAAAAGAAAAACCTATGATCAGTGTGAAAGATCTTTCCAAGAGGTACGCTCGCAACACGGCGGTGGACCACATCTCGTTTGAGGTTGAGAAGGGCCAGATTGTCGGCTTTCTGGGACCGAATGGTGCCGGCAAGACGACTACCATGCGCGTGTTGACGTGCTTTTTGCCGCCTACGTCGGGCACGGCGACAGTCGCCGGATTTGATGTTCTCGAGGCACCGATGGAGGTTAAACAACGCATCGGCTATCTACCCGAGGCGCCGCCTCTTTATTTCGAGATGCGGACGGCGGAATATTTGACGTTTGTTGGCCGGCTGAAAGGACTTTCGGGCGCTGATCTGCGGCAGCGCGTCGATGCCGTTTGCGACCGTTGCGCGGTTGGAGACGTAAAGAACAAGTTGCTCGGAAAACTATCAAAGGGCTACCGCCAGAGAGTCGGCCTGGCCCAGGCTATCATCCACAATCCTGACGTGCTCATCTTGGACGAGCCGACTGCAGGCCTCGATCCCAAACAGATCAACGAAACCCGCGATCTGATCAAAAGCCTCGCCGGCGATCACACGATTATCTTGAGCACGCATATCTTGCCGGAAGTCGAGCAAACGTGCGAGAGGGTCATCATCATCAACAAGGGCAAGCTGGTGGCCACGGATTCCGTGAACAATTTGCAGAGCCGGGCACGCGGGGCGGAATTAGTGCTGGTCGAAGTCGCCGGGCGAAACGGCACGCTGGATTCCGGCAAAGTTCGAGAGCGCCTCGAAAAAGTCGCAGGCGTGGGCCGAGTGGCGTTCAAGGAAACGAAGCAAAGCAGCGCCACATTCGAGGTGGAGAGCCTCAAAGACAAATTCGTGCGCGGAGATCTGGCTCGCGCTGTCGTGGAAGCAGGCTGGGACCTCAATGAGTTGCGCACCTCCGCAATAAGCCTGGAAGAAATCTTCCTGCAGCTCACCGGAGATCAAGCTGGCGCAGCGTCAGCCGTGGAAGCCTCACCGTCAAAGGAAACGCCGCAATGAAAAACGTCTGGGTAATTTGCCGCAAGGAGCTGCGCAGTTATTTTGCCTCGCCTATCGCTTATGCGGTGATGGCTTTGTTCGCACTCATCTTCGGTCTGGTCTTCTATTCGGCGACGCGAGAATTTGTCAATTTCGCGTTTCGCTCACAGCTGAACGGGGGCGGACCCTCCATGAGCGTCAATGAGTACATCATCCGCCCGTTGCTCGGCTTTGCGGGGACGGTATCCCTATTTCTGATCCCTTTGATCAGCATGCGGCTGATCGCGGAAGAAAAGCGCAACGGCACCATCGAGCTGCTTCTAACATCTCCAGTAAAGGATCTAAGCATCATCCTCGGCAAATGGCTTGGAGCAATGCTCCTTTATATCTTCGTCCTGGGCATGTCTCTTCCTAACATTGCCTTCCTGTTTGCTTGGGGAAAACCGGATTGGAAGCCGGTGCTGGTGGCATATCTCGGCCTTATCTTGCAAGGAGGCTGTCTGCTGGCCATCGGCACACTGATTTCGGCAATGACCAACAACCAGATTGTGGCTGGCGGCGCTGGCTTTTTTGTGAGCCTCTTGCTTTACATGCTGAGCTTTTTCACGGAGTTCGACAGCACCACGGCTTCGAGAGTCCTGAATTACGTCTCCATCGTCCCGCACATGGAAAACTTCAGCAAAGGTGTCCTTGATCTGAAGGACACGATCTTCTATGGGACCTTCATTTTCCTTGCTTTGTTTCTGTCGGTGCGCCAGATGGAATCGCTGCGCTGGAGATCTTAAGATGGCCCCCACCTGGCTCAAGGCAAGACAAACGCAATACACGGCTTACGTGGGCGTCTACGTCCTCGTCGTGCTCGCGGTACTTGCCGCTGGCAATTTTCTCGCGAATCGCTACGACAAGTCCTACGACTCCACCACCAATAAACAGTTCAGCTTGTCGGACCAGACCATCAAAGTCGTCAAGGGCCTGAAGCGCGACGTCCAATTCAATTATTTCGGCCCGCAAAACGAATTCCGTGTGGCGCGCGATACGCTGGATCGGTATTCCAGTTTGTCTCCCAAGCTGCGCGTCACGTACATCGATCCGGAACGCAAACCGCAAATCGCGAAAGCAGCCGGCTTCCGGCCGGATTCCACCGTGATCGTGGATAGCGGCACACGGCGCGAGGGCGCGAAGAGCCTTAGCGAGGAGGAACTGACCGGTGCCCTTATCCGCTCACTCAAATCCGACGAGCGCACCGTCTGCGTCCTCTCCGCGGCCGGAGAACACTCCATTGACAACTCCGACGCAAGCGGGTATTCGCTCTTCAAGCAGCTCCTGGAGCGCGACAATTATAAGGTTCGCACTGAGACCCTTAGTCCAGCAGCGGCGGCCGCTGACAAACCGCTGGCTCTCGGCCAGACGCCCGCAAGTTCCTCAGTGGAAGTTCCGAAGAGCTGCACGGTGTTGGTTATCGCTGGTCCGAAAAATGACTACCCTGTTCCGGTCGTCAACGCTTTAAAGACCTATGTGGAAGCTGGTGGCCGCGCTCTCTTCATGTTGGACACGCCGCTGCGGCTCGGCGAGTCCAATCCCCCGACCGAAAATGAAGACGTTCTCAAACTCCTCGCCGGCTGGGGCGTAACGGCAAACAAGGATTTGGCCCTCGACCTCAGCGGCGTTGGCCAGATTTTCCGCCTCGGCCCCGAAGTCCCGCTCATCCTGGGTTACGAATCGCATCCCATCACCCAGCCGCTCACGCGCGTTCCCACGGCCTATCCCCTTTCCCGCTCGCTGGAGACACAATCCACCGGCAAAGCCACGCTCTCAAAACTGGCTGACACCACGGAAGCCAGTGTCGCCACCACTTCCGTCAGCGCTCGCGGCGCCGTCGACCCAACAAAAGGGAAAAAAGGCCCGCTTACTCTGGCAGTCGCCGGCACCCTCAGTGGTTCACCGCAGGGACGCTTTGTAGTCCTGGGCACTTCGCTCGCGGCGCAGAATGGCATAGTAGGGTCGCGCTCGCTCGGCAACCGCGATTTGATGGTCAATATTGTGAACTGGCTCTCCTCGGATGAGGACCTGATCTCCATCCGCCCTAAAACTCACGAAGATCGCCCCCTCAATATGACCAGCCGCCGGCTGAATGCCACGTTCTGGCTCAGTGTCGTAGTATTCCCGCTCTCCGTGATCGGATTCGGCCTGATTACCTGGTGGAGGCGGCGCTAGCTTATGAAGTCCAAGGGTCTCTTGGCTGCCAGCTTTCTCTTGCTCGTGCTGAGCGCAGTCATCTGGTGGTCCAACAAGAAAGCGGCCACGGCCGACAAAACACCGGTCGAGACCACCACGGTTAAGCTGCTGAATTTGCCGGAAGACCAAATCCAGAATATTGAGATTAAAAAGCGCACGGGCGAAACCTTACAGTTGCAGCGCAACGATTCCCAATGGCAGATCACGTCTCCCAAACCTCTCCGCGCCGATCCGGATGCCGTCTCCAGCATGCTCTCGACTCTTTCCTCTCTCAGCTCCGATCGCACCGTGGAAGAAAAAGCCACGACGCTGGACCAATACGGCCTGACTCAGCCAGCGATCGAGTTGAACGTCGTCGATAAAAATAAGAAGACCACGAAGCTGCTCATCGGCGACGAGACACCAGCAGGCACGGCTGTCTATGCCGCTATCGCGGGCGACCCTCGGATCTTTGCCCTTTCGAGTTACAAGAAGAGCAGCTTCGACAAGTCATCCAACGACCTGCGCGACAAACGCCTGCTAACCTTTGAATCGGACAAAGTTTCCAGCATTGAATTGACAGCCAAGAAGCAAACCATTGCGTTTGGACACAGCAAAGACCAGTGGCAAATCGTAAGGCCCAGACCATTCCGCGCGGACGGCCCTCAAGTGGAAGAGCTATTGAGGACCCTTCGCGATGCAAAAATGGATTTGAGTGGAAGCGAAGACGACAAGAAACTGCAAGCGGCGTTTGCCTCAGGCACTCTGTTAGTGACGGCAAAAGTGATGGACGTCTCCGGCGCGCAGGAATTGCAGGTTCGGAAAAACAAAGACGACTACTACGCAAAGTCCAGTGCAGTCGCCGGCGCTTATAAAGTTTCGACCGGGACGGGAACAGGGCTGGACAAGGGCCTCGACGATTTCCGAAACAAGAAGCTTTTCGATTTCGCTTTTGCCGATCCGGAAAAGATCGAGCTTCACGATGGGCCCAATAGCTATTTCCTCACGCGCAGCGGCAGCGATTGGTGGTCCAACGGCACAAAGATGGACCCAGGCACAGTCTCAGCGTTCATTGACAAAATCCGTGATCTCTCGGCAAGTAAGTTCCCAGAGAACGGATTCGCTACGCCGGTGATGGACCTGACTGTAACTTCCGACGGCGGAAAACGTGTCGAGAAAGTTCTGCTTTCGAAAAATGGCGATAACTACGAGGCGAAAAGAGAAAACGAACCTGCCCTCTATGAGCTGAGCGCATCGTCGGTCTCCGAATTGCAAAAGTCAGCGGCTGAGCTGAAGCCCGCCCCTGCCCCGGTACCCAGTAAGAAATAGTTTGGAAATCAATCGGAGCCGCGTTTCCTTTGGCTGAAATGCCATTCTGGCACACTGCTCTCTCTCGCAGGTGTCTTCAACTCGGTTGCGCGCGCGAAGCGCCTCCTCTAAACTCAAATTTTGCCTAAATCGCGCGGGAGCGAACTTGCGAATCATTCTTCGGGTCTTCTACTGGGTTTTCACAGTCTTGGTAATCACAACGGCCGCATTGACCTGGTGGTTTATCTATCGCCCTTTGCCGCAGACCGACGGAAGCGTCTCCCTGTCCGGCCTTCAGCACGAGGTCACCGTCGAACGGGACCTTTGGGGCGTGCCTCATATTCGCGCCGCGTCCATGGAGGATCTCGCCGAAGCTCAGGGCTACGTCATGGCACAGGACCGCCTTTGGCAAATGGATTTGCTCCGCCGCGTCGCCCGCGGCCAGCTCTCTGAGATACTGGGCTCCAGAACGCTTCCTATCGACAAAGAATTTCGAACCTACGGCTTCGCCCGCGCCGCCGAGCGCGACGCCTCGCTCCTCGACTCCGAATCTCGCAAAGTGATGGAGGCCTACGCCCGCGGCGTGAATCAATTCATTACCCAGAACAAGGAGAAGCTCCCTCTGGAATTCTCGCTCCTTGGCTACGAACCTGCACTCTGGCAACCTTCCGATACGCTCGCTGTTTCCGGCTATATGTACCGAACTCTGACGGACACCTGGCAAAGAGAGCTGAATCGCGCCAAAGTCACCGAAAGTGCTGGGCCAGACCGTGCAAAAGATCTCTTCTCGCAAGAGGCCGCGATGGATCACTTCGTCGTCGGCGACCCAAAGGTTATTGATGATGGCTCGCAGCGCTCCGCGGCAGATGGCGACGATGAAGACGATGATGACGATCTGCAACCGGATACCGTGCTGAAAGCTGGCAGCAGTGATTCCCAGAGCCTCGCGCCTCGCGAAAGCGATCCGGACCTGACTTCCGCGCTCGCGCGCTCCATTCAGAGCTTCCTCGCGGAATCTCGCTCCGAGATTCGTCAGGGTCTTGGCAGCAACAACTGGGTGGTCAACGGCGCCCACACCGCCACTGGCAAGCCGCTGCTCGCCAACGACACTCACCTCGAACTCTCCATCCCGTCCATCTGGTACGAAGTTCACCTCACCGCTCCCGGCTGGAACGTAAAAGGCTTCACGTTGCCTGGTGCGCCGATGATCATCATCGGCCACAACGACCGCGTGGCCTGGGGCTTCACCAACAATGGCGCCGACGTTCAGGATCTTTACGTCGAGACGTTCAACCCCGTCTCGGCTGATGAGTATCGCGTGAACGGCGCTTGGACAAAGGCGCAAATCATCGACGAGACGATCCGCGTCAAAGGCCAGCAGGACGAACACCTTAAAGTCACCATTACGCGCCACGGCCCGATTGTTCATCGCGATGGTTACAAAGCCTACGCAATGCGCTGGACTGCGACGGAACCCGGCGGACTCGCCAACAGCTACAATTGGCTCGGCAAAGCCCACAATTGGAAAGAGTTTCGCGAAGCGATGAAGCGCGTCTGGGGCCCGGGCCAGAACGCAGTATACGCGGACGTCGAGGGCAACATCGGATACGTAATGGCTGCGCGCGTGCCTGTGCGAAAGAAGGGTCACGGCGAAGTCCCCGTTCCCGGAGACACCGACGACTACGAATGGACCGGTTATATTCCGTTTGACCAGCTCCCGCAGGCGCTCAACCCGGAAACCGGATTGATTGTCACCGCTAATGCTCGCGTAGTGGGGCCGAATTACAAACCGTATCTTACAGACCGATGGGAAGAGCCTTATCGCACGGCGCGCATCTATGACCTGCTCCATGACCGCCACGATTTGCGCCCCGAGGATATGCTGAAAGTGCAAACCGACACTTACAGCTATCCCCACGCATTTCTTGCGGATCAATTATCAGCAGCCGCGAGAACAGTAAAGCCGAAAGACCTGCGCGCTCAGAAGCTTATCGAAGGCCTGAAAGACTGGAACGGAATCGCTGACGGCGACTCTCCAGAAGTTTCATTTCTTCACGCAGCGCGCCGGGCGGCGCTCGACCTCCTCCTCGAGCCGTTTCTGGGAAAAGACACCAACCTTTATCAGTGGCGGAGCACCACGTTCCTGCAAAAAACCCTCACCAATCGGCCCGCGAAGTGGCTGCCTCCTGCCTATAAGAACTATGACGAATTGCTTGTCGCCGCCGCCGACGTCGCCGTGGCCAAGCTGGCCGAGCAGAGCAAGAGCGATCGCGTCGAAGATTGGGCGTGGAAACGCTTCAACTCCCTGGACATATTCCATCCAATTGGCCACGAAGGATTCTTGAAGCGCTTTCTCAGCATCACTGACAAACCTCAATCCGGAACGCAGTACAGCGTACGCGCAGCCACCAAGACTCACGGCCCGGCGATGCGTTTTGTCGGCAACCCTGGAAATTGGGATGAATCCATTCTGCTCATCCCCGCGGGACAATCCGGCCAGCCCGGCAGCAGCCATTATTCCGATCAGTTTTCCTACTGGTACGAAGGCAGGCCTATTTTCGCGCCATTCAGCGATGCCGCGGAAGCGAAAACGCGAAAGCACACACTCACACTAAAGCCCGGACCTTGATCCCTTACGGCGCCCATGCCTGAACTCCCTGAAGTGGAAACTGTTGTTCGCACGCTCCGCCCCCTCGCCAAGGGGCGCCGAATCCGCTGCGTTCACGTCTTTCATCATATCGCCACAAAACCACAAGCCGCATCGCATGTTGCGCGCCACTCTCAGGGCCGCCGCATTCGCATCGTCAGTCGCAAAGGCAAATATGTCCTTCTCGTCTTGGACCGCGGCTTGCTCACCATGCACTTTAAACTCGATGGCCAACTTCTTTGGTTCTCAAATGGCAAAGAACTGCTGCAGCGTGCCAACCAGGGCGAAACCAGCGTGCACGTCGATGTCGCTCTCGAACTGGACAAGGGTGTTCTCGGTTTCGCCGATCGCCGCCACTTCGGTCGCGTTCACTACTGGGAATCCGTCGATGCTTGCCCCGGCCTGAAGGTCCTCGGCATCGATGCGCTTTCAAGCGATTTCACCGCGAATCGTCTCGCTAAATTGCTCGCCACTTCAAAGCGCCCCTTGAAAGACTTTCTGCTGGACCAATCCCGCATCGCCGGTCTTGGCAACATCTACTCCTGCGAATCGCTGTGGCACGCTCGTCTTGACCCTCGCCGCCGCGCCAACACCTTGCAACCGGAGGAAACCCGCCGCCTGCACAAAGCAATTGTGTCCGTTCTCTCGCGTGCCTTAGAATGCTGTTTGCATCCGGCGCCCGACTTTCGCGATCCGGAGTGGTGGTTCCAGGGGTTGGAGAGTATTCTTCGCGTCTACGGGCGCGAAGGGAAACCTTGCCACCGATGCGGAGAGCCGATTCGGCGTATTGCGCAGGGCGGCCGGTCAACTTACTACTGCGCGCATTGCCAGAAATAAGCGTCTCTACTCTCAAAAGGATACGGGCCGATCGCGTGAATTCACCTGCTCCCAAGAAACCCGAACCCTCGAAAAAGCCCGATTTTGAGCGCTCGCTAGCTCGCCTCGAGGAAGTGGTCCGCCGCCTGGAGAGTCCACAACTCTCCTTGGACGACGCGATGAAGCTGTTCGAAGAGGGCGTCGCGCTTTCCCGCGAGTGCCAGAAGCAACTGGAGGAAGCCGAGGGTCGAGTCGAAATCCTCCTGAAGAAAGCGGATGGCAGGCTGGTGGCCGAGCCCTTCGATCCCGAGCGGGAGAGTGAATCGTGACGAGCTCCCGCCGCCCGCTGCCCGCCAATTCCCTTTAGCGATGAAACTTCCCCCATTCTTCGAAGAGGACCGCCTCACCGTCGATGCCGCTCTTGAGCGCCTCCTTCCGTTGGCAACGGCGCAACCCTCTTCCATTCATACGGCGATGCGTTACAGCGTCTTCGCTGGTGGAAAGCGAATTCGCCCCATCCTGTGCCTGGAGACGGCGCGCGTTTTCGCCAGCGATGTTACGCCCGCGCTTCATCCCGCCTGCGCCATCGAATTCATCCACACCTACTCCCTGATTCACGATGACTTGCCGGCGCTTGACAACGATGACCTTCGCCGCGGCAAGCCCACTTGCCACAAAAAATTCGGCGAAGCCATCGCCATCCTCTCTGGCGACGCTCTCTTGACGCTCGCTTTCGAAACGATCGGTGCGACGCCGGCCGCGGCAGAGCGCCGCGCCGCTATCCTCACAGAAGTTGCGTCTTCCGCTGGCACGATCAATGGAATGGTCGGCGGCCAGGTCGCGGACGTCGAAGCCGAAGGCAAGCCTGTCGATCCTCAAATGCTTGAGTATATTCATCGCTCAAAAACCGCCGCCTTGATCCGCGCCTCAATCACGGCGGGTGCCCTGTGCGCAGGGGCCGGCTCCGAAGATGTTGCTCGCCTGCGGCGTTTTGGCGAAACCATTGGCTGGGCTTTCCAGGTCACGGATGACATTCTTGACGTCGAGGAGTCCTCCGCTGCGCTCGGAAAGACCGCAGGCAAGGACATGGCGCAACAAAAGGCGACCTATCCCGCAGTTTACGGCTTGGAGCGGTCTCATCAGATCGCCAATGACCTCGCGACCAGGGCCATCGCCGAACTCGCTCCCTACGCGGATCGCGCCGCGCGCCTCCGCGAGATTGCCGAATTCCTTGTGCTTCGCCGCGCCTAATTGTCGGCCATCCCATGAAACCAAAAGTAGCTCGCAAACGAATCGATCTTCTTCTTGTCGAGCGAGGCTGCGCTGACTCGCCTCAGAGAGCCATGGCCATGATTCTCGCCGGGGAAGTTCTCGTGGATGGCCGACGGGCGGAGAAGGCCGGTATAGCTATCGCCCAAGACGCGCGCATCGAAATCATTAGCCGCGTGCAGAAGTTCGTCAGCCGTGGCGGACTAAAGCTGGAAGGCGCGCTCCAAGACTTTGCGATTGACCCAACCGGCTTTGTTTGCCTGGATATCGGCTCTTCGAACGGAGGCTTCACCGACTGTCTGCTCCAGCACGGCGCAGAGCGCGTCTATTCAGTGGACGTAAACGTGAAACAGCTTGACTGGAAGCTGCGGCAAAATCCTCGCGTCATTCCCATCGAGCGGAACGCCCGCGAACTTCGGGCCGCAGATCTGCCCGAAAGCGTCGACCTCGTTGTGATAGATGTCTCTTTCATCTCGGTTCGCAAGGTAATTTCGCCCGCCGTTGCGGTGACAAGGCCCCAGGTCATTTTTTTGATCCTCATCAAGCCTCAATTCGAATTGCGCCGCGAAGAGATTGCCCGCGGCGGAATCGTGGAGGACGGGAAGCTTCACGATCAAGCCATTCTGTCTGTGCGCAAATATGTTGAATCGATTGGTCTCGACTGCCTCGGAGTTCGCCCCAGCCGCCTCCTGGGCGCCGAAGGCAATCAGGAGTACTTTCTCCACGCACGCAAAAAGTCCCTGGAGTAGAATCGCCTACACACATGCGCTCTGGACAATCCTTTCAAACCATTGGCATCATTTCTCGTCCTCGCCGTTCGAATCTTGTCGTTGTTGTTCCGCCGTTGTTGAAATGGCTCGCTGCGCGCGGGATACAAACTTTCATCGATGAAGAAACCGCTAATTCTCTGCCGGAGGGTTCGAAAGGTCAGCCCCGTCAGCGTGTGGCGGACGCGTCTCAACTTCTCCTCGTACTCGGCGGCGACGGCACCATGCTCGCCGCCGCCCATCTCGCCGCCCCTCGTGGCATTCCCATCCTTCCCATCAATATGGGCAGCCTGGGCTTCCTTACCAGCTTCACGCTGGAAGAGCTGCACCCCGCCCTTGACGACACGCTGGAGGGGCGCTTTTCGCTAAGCGAACGCATCATGATCAGTGTCGAGCTGGAGCGCGCTGGCAAAGTGATTGATAATCAGCGCGTGTTAAACGAGGTAGTGATCAACAAAGGCGCCCTCGCCCGTATGATCGAGCTTCAGCTTGCTGTTGACGGCGAATTTGTCTGCCGCTATCGCGCGGACGGCTTGATCGTAGCGAGCCCAACCGGCTCGACCGCCTATTCCCTTTCCGCCGGTGGACCCATCGTGCATCCTGCCGTGGAATCCTTCGTAATCACACCCATCTGTCCGCACACTCTGAGTGACCGCCCCTTGGTAATTCGCGACTCCTCCTGCGTTGTGCTGAAGCTTTCTGGGGACACCGAGTCCGTTTTTCTGACTCTCGACGGGCAGCGCGGCATCCCATTGCAGCCCACCGATCTTGTCCGCGTAACCCGGGCGAAGGAAGTGCTGAAGCTCATTCAGCCGGCAAAGAAATCGTATTTCGAGATTCTGCGCAACAAGCTGAAATGGGGCGAAGCGTAGCCAGGAAGCCGGAGAAAACTACCCAAGTACGTCAGTACGCAATAGATCGTTGAGAGTCTCGCGCCGCCGAATCAGCCGAAACCGTTTGCCTTCCACCAAGACTTCTGCGGGACGGCGCCGCGCATTGTAATTCGACGCCTGCGACATTCCATACGCCCCCGCAGCCCAAATCGCCAGCAGATCGCCCGCCTTCACTTCCCCGAGTTGCCAATCCCGCAAAAAACAATCGCCCGTTTCGCAAACGGGCCCAACAATATCCACTCGCTTGCGACGCGCATCATCTTCCTTCCCCTCCCGCGTAATTTTCGTAATCGGATGAATCGCTCCGTAGAGCGCCGGCCGCATCAAGTCGTTCATCGCCGAGTCCACCACCACAAACGTCTTGCCTCGATTCGTTTTCGTGTACACGACGCGCGTCAAAAGAATACCTGCCGGGGCGATGATCGACCGCCCTGGCTCCAACAAAAGGTGCACGCCAAGCTTTCGTACCATCTGTGAAACCAGCCGCGCGTACTCCCTTCGCGATGGTGGCTCCTGGTCGGAATACCGGACTCCCAGCCCGCCTCCCACATCCAGGTAGCGCAAATCGATTCGCGCGTGTCGCAGCTCTCCAACAAATCCCGCCAGCCGCTGCAGTGCCCGCCGAAATGGAGCCAGCGTCGTAATCTGCGAGCCGATATGCGCGCTGATTCCCTGCCAGCGAATCCATTTCGAATCGCGATGCGCTAGGTAAAGCCGTTTTGCCTCCGGCCAATCCAGCCCAAATTTATGTTCGTGCCGCCCGGTTGCGATGTGCGGATGACCCCCGGCTTGCACATCGGGATTCACACGAATCGCCGCCGCAGGTGGCTTGCCTCCCCGTCCCGCAAGTCGCGCCGCCTCCTCGATTAAAATCTCCAGCTCGGCATCAGATTCAGCATTGAACAATAAAATGCCCGCACGTCCACTTCGCCCACGCCCTCGATAGCTAAGCGCTTCGCGAATCTCATTCCTGTCCTTGCCCACTCCGGAGAAAACGATGCGATCTCCTCGCACGCCGATGCGCTGCAAGTGGTGCAGCTCACCACCGGACACGATGTCAAATCCGCTTCCCATCTCGGCCAGATGTTTCAGAATGGACAGATTTCCGTTGGACTTCACCGCAAAGCACAAAGTATGCGGCAGCGCGCCAAGGCCCTTGTGCAATTCCATGTAAGCATCATCGATCGCGGCGCGGCTATAAACGTAAGTGGGCGTACCAAACTTCCGCGCAACTGAATCCAACGGCACTTTTTCGCACACCACTTCTTCGCCGCTCGTATTCCGCGCCACACCTTTCTTCCAGGCAAAGTGCGGCGTGAAAGCAGCCGGATCCACGTATTTATTTTCTCGTGTAGTCAACCCAACCGATTGGCTCATCGCACTTTTGCGACCACCAGTGTCCGGTCGTCCGAAAGCGGAGCGCCCTGCGTGAACCAATCCACTTCCCGCAGAATCACATCCGCGATTTCGGTGGCGGACGCCTCATGGTGCTGCTCGATCAGCTTCATAATCCGTGTCGCGCCGAAGAACTGGTTCTCGCTGTTCATGGTCTCAGCGATTCCGTCCGAATGAAACACAAGAATGTTTCCCGGTTCGAGCGTCACGCCCCATTCGTCATAGTTCACATCCTCAAAAATGCCCAGCGGAAATCCCGTCAACTCAATCTTTCCACAGCGCCCGTCTTTGTAGAGCAGCGGCTGAGATTGCCCGGCGTTTGCCACTCGCAGCTTCTGCCGGCCTTTCTGCCACGTGGCGAAGCACGCCGTCATGAATCGCCCTTCGATGCGCCGCTCGCCCACCAATTGGTTCATTTGCTTCAGCATTTCCGCGGGTTGCAATTTTTGCGGCGCCAGGCTCCGCATGATTCCGATCGCCACCGCGCCATAGAGCGCCGCCGCCGTTCCCTTGCCGCTCACGTCTCCCAGCGCAATCCCCAGCTGTTGTGGTCCGTAGCGCAAAAATTCATAGAGGTCGCCGCACACCTCCCGCGCCGAAAGGTAGCGCGCGGCCATCTCCAATCCGTAGTCTTCCGTCGGAACCGGCCGCAGCAGCGCGCCTTGGATTCTCTTCGCCGCCTGCAAATCTCGCTCCAGCCTTGCCTCGTCGCGCGCCAATTGCTCGTAGAGTCGCGCATTTTCCAGCGAGACCGCCAGGTTCGCAGCCAGAATCGACAGCGTCTGTACGTGATCCTCGGTAAAATAATTCGGTTGCGGGCTTTCCAAATCCAGCACGCCAATGACTTTCCCTTTGTGCAGCATGGGAATTGCCAGTTCCGACCGCGTCTCCGGGTTCACCATCAGGTATCGCGGATCAACCGTCACGTCCGGCACGAGAACCGGCTCCTTCAACGTCGCCGCCGCGCCAACGATCCCCTCGCTCGGAGTCGCTCTCAGCTTTCCCTGTGCGTGACGTCCATGCTTTACGTCCACGCGATGCCGAAAAATCTTTTGCTCTTCATCATAGAGCATGATGCTCAAGATCTGATAATCGATCACTCGCTTGGTTTGTTCAGCCGCGCGGCGCAGTAGTTCTTCGACCTCCAGAATCGCGCCGGTTTCGCGCCCCACTTCGCTCAACAACAAAAGCGTATCCGCCTGCGCCCGCACTTTCTGAAACAGCCGCGCGTTCTCAATCGCTACCGCCAGCCGGCTGGCCAGCAGCGTCAAAATATTCTGCTGGTCCCGCGTAAAGTAATCGAGGTGCCGGCTCTGAATATCCAGCACGCCGACGCACTTTCCCTGCAGCATCAGCGGCACGGCCAGTTCGGACCGCACGCTATCAATGGCATTGATATACCGCGCGTCTTTGGAAGTATCGCTGACTCGCACGGAGTGGCCCGTGGCCGCCGCCGTTCCGGTAATCCCTTGCCCCATGGGAATCCGCAAATTGTCGGCCAGCTCGCGAGGATAGCCGATGGAAAACCGGTGCCGGAGGTAACTTCCGTCCCCTTCGATCATCAGCACGCCAAAAATTTCATAGTCGATGTGCCGTTTGATCAAAGCCGCCGATCGCGCCAGGACCTCGTCCAGATCCAGCGAACTGTTCACTTCCTCGCCGATTTCTGCCAGCGTGGAAAGGACCTCGGCGGAGATCTCCGCTCCGCCGCTCAACGCGGTTGCCGTCGTATGTTCATCCGTGTGATTCATGAAGTCAGGATTATTATAGCAGGCGCCTGTAGGACCTGCCTGGCGCCTACCCTAATCTTCCGCTGGTTTTTTCTTCAAACCGGGCCCAAGCAACAGCACGCCAACGTAAGGCAAATTCCTGTAACGCTCGGCGTAATCCAGCCCGTACCCGACCACAAACTCATTGGGAATAGAAAATCCGACATAGTCCGCGTGTACCGCCGCGATCCGCCGCTCCGGCTTGTCCAGAAGCACCGCCACGCGCAGATGCTTCGGCTTGCGCTGCTGGAACAGCCGCAGCAGGTACTGCAGCGTCATTCCGGTATCAAGGATGTCCTCCACAACGATAACGGTTTTGCCTTCGATGCTGGAGTCCAGGTCCCGTGTCAACCGCACTTGCCCCGACGAGTGTGTCTTCTGCCCGTAACTCGACACCGCAATGAAATCAAACGAAACTTCCCCCGGAATATTCCTCGCCAGGTCGGTCAGGAAAAAAACTCCGCCCTTCAGAACGCTCACTAGGTGCAGCGGCTCACCAGGAAAATCCTTCCGGATTTCCCGAGCGAGCGCCTGAATACGCCTTTGAATCCGCCCTCCTGTAATCAGGACTCGGACGCGCTCCCGCGGCGCTCCAGAACTTTGCTGCCCGCCTTTTTTGCGTTTCGGCATCCTTTTCCTCGAACGTGGCACCGAGACTCTAGCGCACGCGCGTCTCGCGGGCAAGGCGCACTTGTAACGCGCCATTCTTCGAGCCTTCATACGGCTTCAACTTGTGTTCCTTATTCTCAGGCTGCTGCTTGCGTTGGTACTTGCATTCCATTCCTGGTGCTGGCGCGCATTGAATTTATTGCTTCAGGCGCGCCAAAGTTTTCCACAGGGTTTTGCTTTAATGCCGATAGGTCCTGTGATACAACCTAGGGCATAAATTTGCATGTTGTTTGGTAACTAGATTCGGGTATTCGCGCCACCGAAATCTGTCCCAAGACAATGGGGCCCTCCACACACCCCGGAGGGAGCAGGATCAACTCTTGTATGCGCGAAGTGTCGACAACAATATTCATCGGAGGAAATTTGATGAGAATAAGACAGATGGGCAGCGCCACAATATGCTCTTGCCTCGCGTTGTTGACGATCGCCTTGTTGGCCCCGCGGGCTGCCGCACAAGCGCAGGCTGGCACCGGGCAGATTGTCGGGACGGTTTATGATGCCAGCCGCAGCTTCGTCGCCCAGGCCTCCGTGATGCTCAGCGCCAAAGACACTGGCCTTCAGAGAGAGGAAAAGACTGACGAAGAGGGAGGCTATCGATTCGCGCTCTTGCCAGTAGGAAACTACACGCTCACGTTCAATGCACCCGGCATGAAGACCACCAAAGTGAATATCGAGGTGACCGTGGGGGCGGCGCAAACCGTGAACGCTTATCTGCAGGTCGGCGGCGTGACCGAATCAGTCGAAGTAACAGCACAAAATGTGATTGAGTCCACGGCTCCTACTGCAGACGCACTGATTGGCGTAAAGGCCATTGAGGAACTTCCGATCAATGGACGGCGCTTTCAGGATTTCGTCACGCTAACTCCAACCGTACAGATTGAACCGCAGCGGCAGGGTATTTCGTTCGTCGGCCAGCGAGGAATCAACGGAAACGTCACCATCGACGGAGCCGATTACAACGAGCCGTTCTTTGGCGGCATCCGCGGCGGGGAACGCGCCAACAACGCCTTCACCATTCCGCAGGAGGCCATTTCGCAGTTCCAGGTGGTAGCCTCCGGCTATTCCGTCGAATTCGGGCGCTCGTCGGGGGGCATCGTAAACGCCACGACGAAGTCGGGCAGCAACAACCTCCATGGCAGCGCGTTCCTCTTCGCCCGCAACGGCTCGCTGGCCAAGCAGGATGCCTTTGGGCGCGACGCCATCACGTCGCTATATCAGGAGGGCGGTTCCGTCGGCGGACGCATCAAGCGCGATAAAGCCTTTTTCTTCGCGGCGTTTGAAGACCAGCAGAACAATAATCCTCACGTCGTGGTTTTTCACCGGTTGGACGGCTTTGCGCCAACAGCCACGCAGCAGGAAGCCTTCAGCTTCTACCAGCCGCAACAAGGCCCATTCACGCAAACGAATGACGCTCTGACTGGCTTCGGCCGCCTGGACTACAATTTCACGCAAAACCACCGCATCAATCTGAGCTACCACTACAGCAAAAACACCGGAAGCAATGCCGTCTCGACAGGCGATGCCATCCAACCGGAGACCAACCGCGCACAGAGCAACAACGGCATCGAGGGCGACCGTACCAACACCGTGGTCGGCCAGTGGACCGGGATTTTTTCGCCTCGATTTGTCGTCGAAACGCGCGGCCAGTATTCGCTGGAAAACCGCCCGCGCATCTCCAACTCGACGCTCACGGGCATCAGTGATGCCATAGCCGTCACGGGCGCGCGCAATTTCCTGCCCACGACGCTCGATGACTATCGCGTGCAACTCGCCAGCAACGCCACCTGGACGCTGGGCAGGCACGCGATAAAGTTCGGCGGCGAATATGACTTCATCCACATCAACCAGTTCTTCCTCTTTAACCAATTCGGCGTTTTTAATGTCAACACACCCTCTGGCACTACCACAGCGTCGACGGGCGCCTTGCTCCAACTGCTTTCCTCTAATCCCGGTGTCAACAACCGCTTCGACAGTACTTTAGTAAACTATTCCGTCAATATAGGGAATGGCTTACTCAATGCCGATCTCAAGCAGGTTGCGCTGTTTGTTCAGGACACCTGGCGGCTGACGCCGCGACTGACGGTCACTGCCGGCTTCCGCTGGGAGGGATACGTCAACCCGACGCCCGACACCACCAACTCGACGCTCTATAACCAGGTTAAAAACTTCGCATTCCCCATCGGCCTGACGAATGACCCGGCGCAGCTTCCGAACAACTACGACCAGTATATGCCGCGCCTCGGATTGGCATGGGACCCAGCTGGCAATGCAAAGACCGTGATTCGCGCCAATGCCGGATTCTTTTACGCGCCGACACCACTTATCGTTATGGCCGCACCCCTGAACAACTATCGCGCGACTCCGGGAGACCTTTCGGTTACCTTGCCGCTGGCGCTTCCCCAGGGTTTTGTTTGCACCCCACTTTACACCGGCGATACATGCAAAACGGTCTATAGCCAGTTGCTGCGCATTGGGGTGGATCTCAACCAGTCGCCGCTAACCAATTTGCCGAAGATTACTCCCGCGCAAATCACGCAAATCGCGACCGCGCTCGGGTTGGCTAACCCAAACCCCTTCGCCGGTTCCGCGCCGATCAGCGCCGCCAATGATTACAAGAGCCCGCGTGCGTTTCAATGGAGCGCGGGGATCGAACGGGAAGTCGCCAGGGGCCTCACCCTTGGCGCCGACTTCAACTACGTGAACACCGTGCACCTGGAGCGCGACCGGAATCTCAATTTGCCCGTCCCAGTAACCTGCGCGGCGTTGTCGGCGGTCTGCACGAAGGTCGATCTCAGCTTGCGGCCTTGCTTCGGTATCCGTAGCGGTGCTGTCTGCACCCAGCAACGGCCCATACCGACACTCGGCGACGTGACCATCCGCCAGACCAACGCGCGCTCTCGCTACGACGGCCTCACTCTGCGCAGCAAGTACCGGCGGGGTCGCGTGCAATTCCAAGGCTATTACACCCTCAGCTACAATTACTCCGACGACGATAACGAACGCCTGGCCAGCGGCTTCGACTACGACAACTCGTTCAATTTGCTTCCCGAGTACGGCTTTTCCCGGCTCGACCTCCGCCACAATGCTCAGGTCAACGGGCTGATTGACCTGCCGTACGGCTTTACAGTCGGCTCTCTCGGCCGTTTCCGGTCTGGCAGGCCCATCGATGCGCTGGTCGGATTCTCAGACATCAACGGAGACAACAATTCCTTCGGCGACCGCGCCTTCCAGGCACCGGGCGTTTCGTTCCGGCGTAATTCGTTCCGCGACCTGCGCCAGCTTAACGTGGATCTTCGCATCGCCAAGCTGTTCCGCCTGCCCTGGGAGGGCAAGTCCGTCAGCCTGACCGCCGACTTCTTCAACCTATTCAACGCCGCCAACATCCTCTACCAATCCGGCACGCCCAGCCCCTTCCAGACCACCACAAACTATGGTTTGGGCGTGGACGCGGCCGGTAACGTCGTAGCGGCACCTGCTACCTTTCGCCAGCTAACCGACCCCTCTTTCTGCTCGAAGAACAGCGGCTGCTACAACACCTTTAATTCTCCGGGCGCGCCGTTCACGGCCCAGCTTGGTCTGCGGTTCCAATTCTAGGCTGAGTGGAGCCACAATAAGTTCGATTGTGCTCGGGGGATTACATTATTCGGTGTGAGGGGGCATGAAATGACTTTGTCATTTGTTTCTATGTGCAGAACTGCAGCCATTTGCTTGGCTGCCGTGCTATTTCTTGTCTGTACCGCCAGTGCTCAACGGGGTACTAGCGGCTCGATTGAGGGCACCATCACCGATGCTCAAGGTGGCGCCGTCTCGGGTGTAAAACTCAGTGCCGTTGATTCTGATACCGGCCTGAAGCTCGAATCTGTCAGCGATGAGAGTGGTTTGTTTCATTTTCCTGTTGTGCCTCCTGGAACTTACGTTGTTACTGCTGAGAATGCCGGTTTCTCCAATTACGCCGTTCGCGTCACTGTTGCCGTGGGCGTTACCATAAACTTGCCCATCCAGCTGAAGGTGGGGAGCCAGGCTACCTCTGTCACAGTCACTTCGGAGACTCCCATCGTTGAGGTCACACGCTCTTCTGTCCAATCTTCTGTCAATGAACTTGCGGTGAGCGATCTCCCCACTCTCGGCCGCAATTTCATCAACTTCACTCTCCTTACTCCAGGCGTAACCACCGACGTCCGCGGCGGGGACATCAGCTTTGCCGGTCAGCGCGGCACCCTCAATTCCCTGATCGTCGACGGCTCCGACAATAACAACACCTTCTTTGGCCAAACCCTGGGTCGTACCGGCTCCGGCCGCGCTCCCTACCAGTTCAGTCAGGATGCCGTTCAGGAATTCCAGGTCAATTCAAACGCATACTCCGCCGAATACGGCAGCGCCGGCGGCGCCGTAATCAATGTGGTCACCAAATCCGGCACCAACCAGTTTCATGGAACCGGTTTCGAGTTCTTCCGTGACCGCAGTCTCAATGCCACCGATCCCATCGCCAAAGCTCAGGGTCGCGCCAAGCAACCCTACCATTTCAACCAGTTCGGCGGGAATCTTGGCGGCCCGGTTCTCAAGGGCCGCCTTTTCTTCTTTTTTGACTACGACGGACAGCGCAACATTACTCAGAATTTGGTACTTCCCGTCAGCGGATGTGCCGCGCCTTCCACTGACGCCAATGTCACCGCTGCTTGCACCTATCTGCTGGCGCGCAGCGCCTCCTGGACGAGTGGCTTCAATCAGGATGTTTATCTCGGCAAGGCGGACTGGCACATTAATTCCAATGAACTTTTGACTGTGCGCATCAATAGTCAGCGTTTCACTGGCGCGAACCTCGAAAATGGCGGTTCCTCCAACTCCGTCGAACACACCGGCGCTTCCAACGTCACTTCCGATACCATCTCCGGACAGCTTACTTCCACGCTTTCGCCGCGCTTCGTCAATGAGTTCCGCGCCGCCTATGTTCGTGATAATGAGCCGGGTCAAGCCAATAGCACCAATCCCGAAGCTTCCGTCTTCAATGGTGGCCAGTTGCAGCTCACCGTCGGCCGGAATTTCTTTAGCCCCCGCTTCACCAACATCAAGCGCGGCCAGTTTGCCGACGTCCTCACCTGGGTCAAAGGCCGCCACACCGTCAAATTCGGCGGTGATATCCTGACCGATGCCATCGCAAACTTCTTCCCGGGAAACTTTTCCGGTGCTTACACTTTTAATAGTCTGCAGTCCTTCGGCTGTAGTCTCTCAGGCGTCCCCTGTTATGGCGCAACCGATCAGTTTGTCGAGGCCTTCGGTGGTGTCGGAACTACCGGGCCAGCTACGCACCCGGACCTTAAGGAATACTCCGGCTTTATTCAGGATGAATGGCGAATCACTCCAAACTTTACATTGAACCCAGGTCTTCGTTATGACTACGAAGCGCTGGCCCAGCCGCCCGTCTCGAACCCCATCGCCGCACAGGCTGGCATCCTTACGAATCACATTAATAGCGACAAGAATAATTTTGGTCCGCGTCTAGGTTTTGCCTGGACGCCAACTCGCCTCAATCAGCGGATTGTTGTCCGCGGCGGCTACGGAATCTATTATGGACGCACACCTTCCATCTTGGTCGGCACGGCCCATTCCAACAATGGCCTTCAGGTGGTAACGCTCACCTATCGCGGCACCTCCATTCCGGTCACTTATCCCAACTCTGTTTGCGGCCCACCCGTTGCCAACCCCAGCTGCCCGCCTCCCGCTCCGGGTCCAGGGGTTCCGACGCCGCCGCCGCCGACAATCTTTGTCTTCAATCCCAGCTATGTAGAACCCTACACGCAACAATCGAGTTTCGGCATCGAATACCAACTGGCAAGGGACACGGCGCTTACCGTTTCGTATCTCGGCGTTCGCGGCGTACACCTTCAACGCACCCGCGATATCAACTTGGCTGGAGAGGTCCCCGCAACCATCGGGATCGCGGGAAGCAGTACGGTTTTGAATTTTCTCCGGTATCCGAGCCCCAGCGGGACGCCCGCCACATGTCCTGCCGGCCTCTTCGTCATCCCCTCTAGTAACACTTGTAGGCCCAACGGCAACTTCCAGCGCATCGAGGAAGTCGAAAGCAACTCAAACTCGTCCTACAACGGCCTCATAATCCAGCTCAACAAACGATTCGGCCACAACTATCAAGTCCTGGGCAGTTATACCTATGGAAAAGTAATTGACGATGCCCCCGACGCCACTTCCGTTGTTCCATTCTCAGGTGGCGACGACGCCAAGATGGTTTCCGATCCCGGAATTGTCCGCGCGGATCGAGCTGCCGGAATCAATGACCAGCGCCACCGTTTTGTTCTGAGTGGAGTTTGGAACCTGAACTACGCTCAGCGGTTTTCTGGTGCTCCCAAGCAGATCCTCGGTGGTTGGGAGCTCAGCGGAATCTTGACGGCTCAGTCCGGCCAACCATACTCCGCGATGGTAAATACCGACCTGAACAATGACTCGAACCGCTCCACTGATCGCACGCCGGGGTTAGGGCGCAACACATTCTACCTGCCGCGCACTGTTTCTCTGGATCCTCGCATTACCAAAAATGTTCAGTTCACGGAGCGAGTCCGCCTCCAGCTTATCGGTGAGGCGTTCAACATCTTCAACCACACCAACATAAGCGGTGTCAGCCGGACACAGTACGCTTTCACTTCGTCGGCCTGCGGGACCACTGCAGCCCCCTGTTTGGCAGCGCCTCAGGCGGTGAGTTCGAGGAATTTCCCGTTCCAATTTCCGACCTCAGACATCACTCCGCGAATCGTCCAGTTGGCCGCGAAGTTGGTCTTCTAGGGCACGCCACAGAACTAGGGTGGATCGAGTTCTCTTGCGCCGAGAGACAACTCGTTCCACCCCGGTTCGGAATCCCCTAGGACAGATGTCACACTTGACTGACCAAGGTTGGTTCGCCCCTTCTTGCCTCCGCTGCGAACCGTTCAACTCTCCCCACGACCGTTTAACCCCCAATTTCTGCCATTCACTGCAAACTACTTAACAACTTCATTACGGCGTGCTATTCTCTCCCGTGTTTGCCGCCAACCATCTTCGGTCTATCTCTTCCTTTGCTCCCCTATGTGAGCTCCGTGCCCTCTGTGTTGAAATCCCAATGCCCTTCGATTCCGACTCTTGGACTTCAGCCAGAATCGTCTCGAAAGACGCCCAAAATAGCTCCTTTCAAATCAAAGCCTTGCACGCTCTTTCATTTTCCGTATCCTGTAAGCCCTGTGTTTGCCACTTCGCAAACTGCCGGGTGTCTCCTCAACAATTCCCATTCTGGAACTCAATTCAAAAGACGCAAAACTCGCCTCTGCGCTCAAGTTCTTTCTTTTCAAATTCTTGCGCACTCTTTTGCAGTTTTTTGCACCCGCGCAAACCTCATCCCTTTTCCTTTCATGCACTTACACACTCTTTGCACAAAACACCCGAGGGTGGGGTACATCTCTCACCAAAAAACCGGCAGAAGCCCCGCCTCGGCTATACTCTCCTCTCCGGAGGCTCCCTTGGAAGTCGCCAAAAGCATCCTGCTCATCCTCACCGCGTTGTTTCCCATCGTCAATCCTCTCGGCGGCAGTCCCGTGTTTTTCGCCCTCACGCGAGAGTATCCCCGTCCTGTGCGCCGCGTCCTGGCGCGTCAGGTCGCTCTGAACAGTTTTATTTTGCTGATAGCCTCGTTCCTCATCGGCACGCATATTCTGCATTTTTTTGGAATCTCCATTCCCGTCGTGCAGGTTGGCGGCGGCCTGATCGTCATTTCCAATGGCTGGACTATGCTGAAGAGCAAGGAGGAAATGGACCGCGGCCCGGAGGTGCAGAAAAAAGTGAATCCCAATGATGTTTTTCGCAGCGCCTTCTACCCTCTCACTCTTCCACTCACGGTTGGGCCGGGCTCCATCTCCATGGCCATCACGCTCGGCGCCAACGAGCCTCATCATCTCGGCCCGAATCTCCTCGCGATTCTCGCTGCGGTGATCGGCTCCGCTCTGGTAGCCGTAAGCATTTACCTGTGTTATGGATTCTCCGACCGCCTCGCCGCCGTCATCGGCGAAAGCGGCATGAGCATTATTTTGCGGCTTTCTTCCTTTCTGCTCGTGTGCATCGGCGTACAGATTTTTTGGAATGGAGCAAGTACGTTGATGCGCACCCTGTAGGTCCACTTGAATTAATGCGTCCGAAACAATTTTTCCGATATTTGCTGGAAGAACTGCCTCGGGCGTCCCAGTGCACGACGCGCAAAAAACCATCACAGAACGCGTAAATCTCTGGGACTTTCCAGGAATGGAGTTGCTATACTTTGTTAGGGGAGCAGAAATTCCTGGACTCATGCTTCGCCGTTGCAAATAAGACGAATCGAGTGGAAATTAGAACTACTATGCCGAAGCGGAGATTGACAGTGGTCATCCCGGTGCACAATGAGGCCGCGAACCTCGCTGTCCTAGTCGAAGAACTGCGGACTGCCGCCAGCCAAATCAAACACTGGGACACGGAGATCTTGTTCGTTGACGACGGCAGCTCCGACGATTCCGTGGAAAAAATGCATGAAATTCGCACGAGTGGGACGCCAGTCGGATACGTCCGCCTCAGCAAGAATTTCGGCCATCAAGCCGCCCTGTCTGCGGGACTGGCGTACGCCTCGGGGGATGCCGTCATCATGATGGATTCCGACTTGCAACATCCTCCGGCTGAAATTCCTCGCATGGTGGAGGCCCACGAACGCGGTGCCGACGTGGTTCAGATGGTCCGCTCTGACCCCTCCGCCGTGAAACGTGGGCTGTTTTCAATGCTGGCGTATCGACTTTTCAACCATATTTCGGACACACCTATCGTGCCGAATGCCTCGGACTTCCGGCTGCTCAGTCGGCGGGTGGTCAGTGTCTTGATGAATATTCCGGAGCGTGAAAAATTCCTGCGGGGTCTGATTCCTTCGCTCGGCTTCCACCAAACGAGATTGGAATTCGACCAGGCAGAGCGACTGCACGGGACCCCATCCTATTCGTATCGAATGCTGTTACGCATGGCGCGCAAAGCACTTTTTGATTACAGCACTGTGCCACTGAGACTGGTGTTCTGGCTGGGCATGACGATTTCGTTCATTTCATTCCTGTTCGGCGCGGGCCACTTCGCGTGGAAGCTGTTGCACTGGGATAGCGTCGTAGCCGGTTTTACGGATCTTATTACCGCCATCTTTTTCCTTAGCGGTTGCGTGCTTGCCTCGCTTGGAATCTTGGGGCGCTACACGTTGTTGATCCTCGAGCAAGTCCGCGCGCGGCCGGCGTTCGTGGTTATGGACTTGATCCCCGGCGATACAATTCCCATAACGAGTTCTGCGACAGTTTCCCTGGGACCAGCCGGGCTTAACAGCGACGTACGCGCCGCTGTGCGCAAGGATTAGGCGAGCGTGAACAGCGACGATCGTCGCGGCCGCTTGCTGGTCAACGCCGATGATTTTGGGCTGCACCCGGATATTGACCGCGGCATACTGCAATGCGTCGAACGGGGGCGCGTGCAGAGTATATCGTTCTGCCCTACAGGACAATCCCTTGAGTGGAACAAGATGGTTGAACTCATGGATCAAGGGGTACACGTGGGGCTACATTTAACTTTAGTTGGCGAACCGTGGTCGACCGATGGGCGGCTTATTCCCAAGTGGAAGCATCTGGCAAGGCAACTATTACTCGGAGGGCGTGCAATCAGGGCAGCGATAGGCGCCGAGATTCAGCGACAGTTGCTGCTCTGCGCGGATAATGGTGTTGACCCGCGGAGACTTTCCCATCTGGACAGTCACCAGCACGTGCATGTTCTGGCTGGCATTTGGGAATTGTGCCTGAATCAGGCGAAGGAACACGGCATCCCGCGGATTCGCGTGCCTTGGTGTCCCACGCTGAGGATTATCAAGAAGTCTGTTGGCGGGCTGGCGCTTCAGAGTCTTTCGTGGCGCCGGGCGCAGCAAGTTGATGGATTTTTTGCCTGTCTGGGCCTTGCTCACGCCGGCAACAACACTGCTGCCATTCTCTCCGACGAGCTCCATGCCGCAGCTTGCATGGGGAGACCGCACGTCGAACTCGTGGCACACCCTGGAAAGAGCACGAAGGAGCTGCGAACTCGCTATTCCTCTTGGGAATTCGATTGGGATACCGAGCGCGATGCCCTATTATCCACGGAGTTTGCTGATGCTGTCGCGCTGAACGGCTACGCCTTTACTGAGCCCTTTCATTAGGCTCTTTGATCCATCTGACGGCTGCCGGATCGCAGGGTGGCCCGATGAGTCCCTGATTCTACCGCCCGTGCGGATCCAGAGATGCCGTCAAACATCTTGACGGTGAAGTTTCGAAAGTGCATCGAGATGGTCTTTGAACAGATTGCCGCTTCGAGGAGCGCCTCATTTCTACTCAAAATGCTTTAGTGCACGGACCCTTGCTAAGAAGCAATATATCCATCTGCCTGCTTGTGACTCTATTCTCTGCGGCGATTTATCTCGGCTGCATCGTTTCTCCGCCGTCTTTGATGGACGATACGGATGCGGCGATGGCCCAAACTGCGCGAGCGATGCTTGCAACCGGTGATTGGGTAACGCCCCGGCTGAATGGCATCGCCCTGCTCGAGAAACCACCGTTGTATTACTGGCCCATGGCGATTTCTTTTGGGATTTTTGGAGTTCATGATTGGGCCGCGCGCATTCCTTTCGCGCTTGCCGCGATGGGATTGGCCTGCCTAACGTGCGCCTTCGGTGCATGGGCTTTCGGACGGAAAGCAGGATTATGTGCGGGGTTGTGCATGGCAACCTGTGTTGGCCTCTTCCTGTTTACCCGAGTGGTTATCTCCGATGTGATTTTGACGCTCACCATCGCTCTAGCGATGTGGGCATTCCTGCGTGTCCTAGATGAAGAGGAGCCGCGCCCGCGATTCTGGGCATGCGTTCTCGCCGTCAGCCTGGGAGCTGGGGTTCTTCTAAAGAGTTTGATTGGCGCGGTATTTCCGATTGCCACAGGCGTACTCTATCTCTTCGTTACCAAGCAATTTTTTGTGGCTCGCACCTGGAAGCGGTTGCGCCCCATAAGCGGATTCTTCATTGCACTCCTCGTAGCGGCACCCTGGCACATTCTAGCTACAATTCGAAATCCGCCTTATTTCTCTCTTTCGCTTCACAGCGGTCCGGGCGAATACCACGGCTTTCTGTGGTTCTACCTCATCAATGAGCAAGTTCTCCGCTTCCTCAACTTGCGATACCCGCACGATTACAATACAGTCCCTCGGCTCTGGTTCTGGCTGCTTCATTTCCTATGGCTTTGTCCTTGGAGCGTTTATTCCCCCGCAGTCGCAAAGCTTTCTTTTAGACCGATCGACCGCGCGGGCCGTGTACGCCTGCTGGCGATTTGCTGGATCGCATGTATCCTCGGCTTCTTCGCTTTTTCGACGACGCAGGAATATTACTCGATGCCCTGCTATCCCGCGCTGGCTTTACTACTTGGCTCAGCAATGGCTGCGGGCGGTGATTGGATCCGGCGCGGAACTCGTGTTCTTTCCGTGGTTGCCGGCGTTGGGGCACTCGCATGCATCACCATTTTTTTCCTAGTGCGAAACGTTCCAGCGCCGGGTGACATCTCTTCCGCGCTCGGCCATCATCCCGGTGCTTATTCGCTCTCCTTGGGCCACATGATGGACCTTACCTTCGATTCCTTTGCTTATCTGCGCCTTCCCCTGGCGGTGGCTGCGATCGCCTTGCTTGGAGGCGCCATTGCAACTGCGCGGTGGGTCGACCTACGTTCTTTCCTGGCAGCAGCACTTATGATGGTGGTGTTTTACCACGCAGCGCGTCTGGCGATGGTGGTATTCGATCCATTTCTGTCCTCGCGGCCACTGGCCGAAGTTCTCGCGAAATCACCAGAGGGCAAACTGATCATTGACCGAAATCTATGGAGTCTGTCTTCCATTGTGTTTTACCTGGACCGTGATGCGCTCATTCTGAATGGCCGGTACCACAATCTTGAATACGGCTCTTACGCGCCGGGAGCTCCGGACGTTTTCATCGATGACACCCGATTCAAAAGGCTTTGGCTCGACTCGCAACGCTGCTATCTTGTGACCTACCAGCCAAGACTCCAACAATTCAAAGATATGGTTGGCCCCGAGCATCTCGAAATCGTCGCTGCTGGGGGCGGGAAACTTGTTCTCACCAACCATCCGTTAGGGCACGCCGGCGGGGCGGAGGGGATGCCCCGTTTGTCAGCAGTTTCCAAAAACCCGCTTGCAAAGCCCTGGATATACAGGTAAAAAAAGAAAGTCCAGTCCAAAGCACTTTTGCTCAGTACCCCTGTTTGTCCGGCTGCGCATCTAAGGAGAGTCACCCGCAGTTCGGACTGCCGTAGAAATCTGAAAGTAATCTGCCCGAAGGAGGGTACATGAAGATTGCCGTGCTCGGTGGGGACGGCTATTGCGGTTGGGCGACAGCTCTCTATCTGTCGCAGCGGGGCCATTCGGTCGCTATTGTTGACAACTTTTTGCGGCGCCTTTGGGACCACGAGCTTGGCGCGCAAACGCTGACTCCGATTCGTCCGCTGACGGATCGCGTGAGAGTGTGGCAAAACCTGACCGGCAAGAACATTGAGCTGTTCGTTGGCGACGTGGCCGACTACGACTTTCTCGCTTCGGCCTTCAAATCCTTCGAGCCGGAAGCGGTGGTGCATTTTGCGGAGCAGCGGTCTGCTCCCTATTCGATGATTGACCGCAAGCACGCGGTCTTCACGCAGGTCAACAACGTCGTCGGAACACTGAACGTACTTTTCGCCATGCGCGAATTCTTGCCGGACTGTCACCTTGTCAAGCTGGGGACCATGGGCGAATATGGCACGCCCAACATCGACATCGAGGAAGGCTACATCGCCATCGAACACAACGGGCGCAAGGACGTAGTTCCCTTCCCGAAGCAGCCGGGATCTTTTTATCACCTCTCCAAGGTGCACGACAGTCACAACATGATGTTCGCCTGCAAGATTTGGGGGATTCGCGCCACGGACCTGAATCAGGGCGTGGTCTATGGAACAACGACGGACGAAACCGCCCTTGATGAAGCGCTGATCAACCGGTTCGATTACGACGACGTGTTCGGCACGGTCCTCAATCGCTTTTGCGTGCAGGCAGCCATCGGCCAGCCGCTCACGGTTTACGGCAAGGGCGGTCAGACCCGAGGTTTCCTGGACATTCGCGACACGGTCCGGTGCATCGAGCTTGCCTGCCACAATCCCGCGGCCAAAGGCGAGTGCCGCGTGTACAACCAGTTCACCGAACAATTCTCCGTTTTGGATTTGGCTCACATGGTGGAGTCCGCGGCGAAGAAACTTGGCGTAACTGTGGAAATCGATCACATTCCCGATCCTCGCGTCGAGGCCGAGCAGCATTATTACAACGCCAAGCATTCGAAGCTCATCGACCTGGGGTTGCAACCACACCAACTCTCGAATTCGCTGCTCGATTCGCTCATGAACATCGCCATGAAGTATCGCGACAGAGTGGACGCCTCCCTGATGCTGCCGCAGGTCAACTGGCGCGAGCCAAAGAACGACCGGCGAATGCAGATGAGTTTGCCCGGAAAATCCTCAGTATCGGAACCGCGCGCGGATCTTGCGACTTCCGCGGTAGGAAGAGCCAAGAAGGCGTAGGAGTCTCTTCGGCCGAGCATTCATTGAGGCGGACTTGGCGCAGGACTTGGGGCAACAGGTACGAGCATACCCTCTTGAATCCTGTAGTCGACGTTGCGCCAGCGGATGCTGCTGCGACCAAACGTCAACAGCCAAATCACAAAGGCCGTCGCGTCCCAGAGCACGATGAGCGGCATACGCTTCCAGAGTCCTTTCTGGCGCAAACCCCAGACGCCGATCAGCCACGTTGTCGCCACGCGAAAACCTAGATAAGCGGCGACGTAGGCGAGGCCAATTGCAGGAGAATGTGTCAGAGCAACGGCCAGACACCATGGCAATCCCTGGGTGAAAGCAAGTCCCACATGTCCCCAAGGACGCATGTGCCGCATCACCGTCATCCAACGGAGGCGTTTGCTGAAAAGCGCGCGTGGCGAGTCGTAGTCCGGCACGGTCTGGACCGCATAGGGAAGCAGCTCGACCTGCAAGCCTTGCCGCGCGATCAAACGTCCAACTAGAAGGTCATCGGCCGGCTTGTTCTCAATCGCTTCGTATCCACCAAAGGCAGCAAGGTGCGCGCGAGTTGTGACGATGGTTGGTCCCAGGGTGAACTTTATTCCATCCAACTGCCGGGCGACCAGAACTCCGGGATAAAAATCGGAATACATGCCGATGGATTGCAAGTGCTGCGCGAACGTTTCATCGTGAATGGATACGTAGAAGCAGGTCACGCAACCCACATTCGGGTCACCCAGCGGCGCGACGACCGTGCGCAAGTAGTCCGGCTGAACCCGGACGTCACTGTCACTGATGACCAGAAACTCGTTCTCGGCCTCGTTGACCATCCTCACTAACTTGGCCACCTTGTCGTTGATGGCGGTACGTCCGGAGCCAAAAAGCACGCGGATCCGGCGTTCGGGGAAATCACGCATCAATTTTTCCAAGACAGGCACCGCCGGGTCATGGCGGTCGCCGACACAAAAAATGAGCTCGTAGTTCGGATAATCCTGACGGCAGAAACTTGCGTAATTTTCGTATGCCTCGGGGTCCAATCCCCGGACGGGCTTCAAATTGCTGACCGGCGGAGCAAAATCCAAATTCCTGCAAGGATGATTTTTCGAGCTCCGGAAAAACCGCAGCGAACTGTAAAGAACGAGCACGTAATAAACGAAAGGTGCGGAAGCTAAGGCAAGGAAAAGACAATCGGCGGCTCTCGAAATCATCGCACCTCGTGCACTAAGATTGTGCCACGCCTGCTCCTACGATGATAAGACGTGACTTGGATGGCCGGTACCGTAGAAAAAGCATAACAAAAAATGAGCCATTTCGCCGCCGGGGCTTTGGTCCCGGCAAAACATCCTGTAAGATAATTTTCGAGCGATTTGCGCGCCGTTTACAGCGTTTCCTGATTGTTCGCTTGCTGAGGTACGGCAGCGTCGATTCGCGGACACGTGGCGTTCGTCAAGTACGCGAGAGAGACAAAACAGAAACCATATGAAAGATTCTCCGGGCCTGCACCTGAAAACCTATGCTCTTATTTTGCTCATCGTTTTATTTGCTCCGCTCGGCAACGTCCTGCTCAGCAAGGGAATGAAGGGAGTGGGGTCCGCCAAAAACTGGGCGCCGGGGGATGTCGTTCCTATTTTCGGCAGGATCATCACATCGGGGTACATCTGGCTGGGGATTGCCTGCTTGCTCACCTTCTTTGTGGCGTACATGCTCGTTCTCACTTGGGCGGACTACAGCTACGTTCAGCCGGCGTCCTCGTTTTCGTACGCTGTGGTGGCCATGCTGAGCTACTTCCTGCTGGGTGAAGCTGTGCCTCTCCTTCGGTGGATCGGCATATTTGTTATTTGCGTCGGCGTCTTTGTCGTCGGGCACACGCATCCGAGAACCACGGAGAAGGCGTAAGCGTGCGCGAGTTTGTATTCCTTTTCATGATTGTTGCCGCCGGAACCGGCGGCGAGCTGTGCGTTTCGCGCGCCATGAAAGTGGTTGGCGAAGTTCATGACTTCCGGCCGGCCGCGCTTGTTCGTTTTGTCTTGCGCGCGATACGCGTGGGCTGGATGTGGATGGGCATCGCAATGATGACGCTGGCGTTCTTCTCGCTCTTGGCAATGCTCTCCATTGAAAACGTGAGTTTCGTCGTTCCGGTGACGGCGTTGAGCTACGCCGCCGGCGCCTTCGGCGCAATGTTGTTCCTGCACGAACGCATAAGCCCGCAGCGCTGGCTCGGCGTTTTCATCGTCTGTGTTGGGGTTACGCTCGTCTGGCTCAGCAGGCGTTAGCCCGCGCGGTTCACTGGCTTTTACGGCTTCTCCGGGTCCACCTGCGTCGGCTTTCCAATCTTGATGGTGGAGCCGAAGCGCTTGTAGTTCGTGTATTTGACCGAAACCCGAATGCGCACATCGGGACCAGACTTGAAGTGGAGCACGTCGTCGGCTCGCGTGTAAGTCGGGAACCAGAAGTGTGCCTCGATATTTTCTCGAAAGGTCTCGAACGTCGGGAAGGCTTGGTCTTCCTTCTTCTTCAGCAGACCTGTGGCCTTGCCTCTGGTTTTAACAATTTGGAGATCCTTGTCGTCCACCCAGACGCGCCCTTGAAAGTAACGCTGGCCTTTTTCCATTCTTAGAGGCGTGATGTCAAAAACATAGGTGCCGACCTCATCGACCTGCTCGCGGCCTACATATTTGACGTCATACTTGGGCAATTCGTCCGGGGTCATCACCAACGGCCACACTTTTTCAATATCGTCAAAATCCTGCTGGGACATCTGAATGCGGTTGAGAGTCGAGACTGGAGCAAAAACATCTTTTTGGTAGCGCTTGCCAGATGGCGTAAAGAGAATGTCACTGGTCAAGCGGTACTCCCCGTCCGGCTGGCCGTCGTCATCGATCGTCTGCATAATAACGAATTGCGTGTAGGTGTAATTCTCGCGTTCCTTGCGGAATTCATCTTCGTGCTCGGTGAATTTCTGGATGATTTGCTGCACGGGAACGGCGGGCGCGTCCGTGTTGATATGGGAGGACGCCTCTTGGCGGGGAACATTTGTCCTTGCGGGCTCGACGGGCGCAATGGAAGGCACGGCAGTGCCGGGAGGCGGAGGCAGCGGACCTTGACGCTGCGCAGCCATGGGCAGGGCTAGCGTGGCGCACGCACACACCACCAGGGCGTACGACCCCAACCTCTTACGTTTGCTTTCTGTCGTCACGGAAATGATTTCACTCATTCTTTCTGGGCTCCTTACTCTTCTCAGTCCCTACTGTACTTGAAGATTGGATGCAGCGGGCACGGGTTTCGTATCCCGCACCTGGTCAGTAAGGATGGCTTTATCAAGAAGGTCTTGCGTCGTTTCGCGACTTTTTGGTAGGTTATGTCTTAACGGTAGCTTTTTATGAAAGGAATTACGGTTTCCATTAACAAGAAATCCAAAGTCAGATCCGGCAAAAAGGGCTCCTTCAGCGCGCAAGCTTTCCTCGATTCGGCCGGCGTGGCCAAAAAAATCAAGGAGTTTAAGAGGGGAGAGATCGTCTACTCTCAAGGTGACGCCGCCAAGACCGTAATGTACTTACAAGAAGGCGGGATACAGCTCTCCGTCGTTAATGAAGCAGGCAAGGAGGCGGTTGTCGCCATTCTAGGACCGGGCGATTTCTTCGGTGAAGGCTGCCTGGCAGGTCAGTCGGTTCGCATGGGGACGGCTACTGCGATTACGCCGAGCACTCTGCTCCTCATTGAGAAGGGTGAAATGTTCAAGGTGCTTCATCAGCAGCATGCGCTCTCCGACCGCTTCATCAGTTTCATGCTGGCACGTAACATTCGAATCGAGGAGGACTTGATCGATCAGCTGTTCAACTCGAGCGAGAAACGGCTCGCGCGCACTCTGCTATTGCTTGCGCGTTACGGCAAGGAAGACAAGCCTCACGGATTACTCCCCAAAGTATCGCAAGAGATGCTGGCGGAAATGGTAGGCACAACGCGGTCGCGGGTGAATTTTTTCATGAACAAGTTCAGGAAGCTCGGTTTCATCAAGTACAACGGCGGCCTGCAGATCAACACTTCCCTGTTGAGCGTAGTGCTGCACGATTGACGCAAGCCGCCATGCACACAATGGCAGGGCTTTAAAACTCGGCATTTGAATACCGGTAGAGGGATTATGCGACGTGCCCCGCACGAGCAGCTTTTGAGCACTTTTGTTTCATGGCATAGAGAGCCCTGTCCGCTGCGTAGAGCAGGGTTCCAATGGTCTCGGCATCCTTAGGATAAGTGGCAACCCCTACGCTGACGGACAGCGCCGGTTCCTCGCCATCTTTCGCAAGAAGATCGCAAATTCGCCATGCCACCAGTGTGGCGGCGTCTGCGTCTGTTTCCGGCAGAACCAGAGCGAACTCATCCCCACCCTGCCGCGCCGCAGTGTCTATGGACCGGCAGCAGTCAGTCAGGATCTGGGCCAGCCGGCACAGCGCCCGGTTTCCCACGAGGTGCCCAAATCGATCGTTGACCTCTTTCAATCCATCCAGGTCCAGCAACAATAGAGAGAACTCCCGCTCGGTTCGCTTTGTCCGGCAGGTCTCCGCCTGCAGCACGTCGAAGAGACGGCGATGATTGGCCAGGCCGGTCAGCGAATCGCTGAATGCCTGGCGGCGCAATTGATCCTCAAGCGCGCGTTGTTCGGTGACGTCAACAACAATGATCTCATAGCTGGCAAAATCCCCATTCTCGTTATAAACGCCGCGACCGCTCAGCCTGGCTTTCAGTGTTGTGCCGTTTCTCCGCCTCCACTCAACTTCGACTGGTTCGATTCTCACTGACTCGCGGAAGCATCCAGGCAACGGCGCCCCGTAACCAAGATCGACAGCGATTTTGGACGTGTGGTTCGCGGCCAGCAGTTCCGCCTTGGTTTCATAGCCAAGCATCGTCAAGAGCGCCTGGTTGACGTCGAGAAACCTTCCTTCCGCATCGCACCGGCATATTCCGTACGCCGGGTTTTCCACCAGCGCCTGATACAGCGATTGTGAATGGCGTAAGGCCTTCCCGGCCTCTTCCAGCTCGGTGCGGAGTCTTTTTTCATTCAAAACTCGGCGAACCACCATGGGCAATTGAGCGAGATGCTGTCGATCAACGCAATCAAAGACACCCTCAGCAGTTATTTGCGCAACGGATTCAATTGCTATGGCGGCGGTCAATAAGAGCAGGGGAGTCTCCTGCACCGTTTGATGCAGAAATTGCAAGGCCTCCGATCCATTGCAACTCGGGCTGGGATATTCGGCGACGACCACATCATAAGATCGGGAGCGGAGCTGCGGCGCGCATTGCGCTATGGTGAGAACAAAATCGGCCCTTACGCTGAACTTCGCTTTTTTGAGCTCTTCCAGACAGGCGCCTACCGCGTCCGCATCGTGGCGGATAAAAAGGACGCTAAGCGCGCGGGTTCTGTGAATCTCCTCGTCCTGCGAACAGACTCTCCGCAGATCAGATTGGACTTCGCGCTGCATCAGTCTTGCCATCAAAGCTTGCCCCTGGAACCGCCGAAACCGTATTTAAGGCGTGCGAGAGCCGCTAGAGGTTCGACTTCCCCTTATTTACCTTAATTCGGGCAAACTAGCGGGTCTGTTCAATTTTGAACACTTGCAGTATTAGGCAGCAGGCAGGGTGAGGAGAGTTCCGCCGAGAGCTGATTCCAGCTACTTCGGATATCGATTCACAATGTCGGCGAGTTTCTCTCTGATGCGGTTCAGGAGTCTCTCTTTGTCTTCGGCCGGATGCGCTATCCTCTTTCGCGTCCTCATTGGTTGATGGTACTATTTCGAAGTGCAGTGATAGACGCGCTTGTGAGCGGATTCCGTAAGACGCAGGGTGCTCACTACGGAAGAGCCCCAGCGTCAAAAAGATGGCTAGGTTAGCCCCAAAGATCGAGATGCTTGGCAAGCACAACGCGAGAAGCAATGCACTCAGGGTGTTGACTATTACCCTGGCCGTCTTGTTCGCACTGTTCGCCGCCCAGGGCCTGACTCACTCTCACGCCGACGGACAGAATGAGGCAACTTGCCAGCTTTGCCAAGCGGCGCACCTGGGGTCGGCACCGACAACGGAAGCGGCGGCGCTGGTAAGCCCTCTTCTAGCAACGGGATACGTCCAGCCGTTCGTTGTAACGATTCACCAAGAGCTTTTCTTCCACGATTCGCCTTCCCGCGCTCCGCCTAGCGCGTAAATCCACATCTCGTCGTTCTCAATCGAGCTAACCCCATGAGTGGGGCAGCGCGACCGCCGTTTTTCGAGGCGGCCACTCCAACAACAGCAAACACACATCGCCCAACTTAGGCGTCGGAGGAGAAATTCAAATGAGGTTTAGAAGGATTGCATTTTTCGTTTTGAGCTTAGGCTTGCTGATTTCCGCAAGATCCAGCCGGGCACAGCTGGGAAATTCGGGTTCGATTGATGGCGTGGTGAAAGATCCTTCCGGAGGAGTCATTGCCGGGGCCACGGTCGAGGTGGGCTTTCCAGTGACCGGCTATCAACGACAGACCACCACGGGGAGCGATGGGAGCTTTCATTTTTCGAACGTGCCGTTCAATCCGTATCATTTGACGGTGACCGCGACGGGGTTCACTTCTTATTCACAGGACGTGGACGTGCGTTCGAGTGTGCCTATCACGGTGCAGATCAGCCTGAAGATCGGCACGGCAGCCACCAGCATCACGGTCGAAGCGAACGGTGGAGACTTGGTCGAGAAGGACCCGAGCTTTCATACAGACGTAGACACGACGCTGACGGACAGAATGCCACTAGAAAGCCAGTCGTCTTCGGTAAGTTCACTGGTTACACTGGCGACGCCAGGCGTTGTCGCGGACTCGAACGGCCTATTTCACGGGCTCGGCGACCACGCCGAGAATTCGTTCTCGGTGGATGGGCAACCCATTACAGACCAACAGAGCAAAGTCTTCTCCAACCAGATTCCATTGGACTCGATTCAGTCGCTCGAAGCTGTCTCCGGAGGGCCACCAGCAGAGTACGGCGGAAAAACCAGCTTGGTGATTAAGGTGACCACACAATCCGGCCTAGGAGTGACCAAACCACGTGGCACTGTCTACTCTTCGTATGGCAGTTTCGGTTCAGTCAGTGGTGGTTTCCGGCTGGCCTTCGGAGGCCAAAAATGGGGGAATTTTATTGCTGCGAACGGATTGAACAGCAGCCGGTTTCTCGACCCACCGGAACTTCACGCCATCCACGACAAGGGCAATGAGGAGAATCTGTTTGACCGCGTCGATTACAACGTGACCAGCGTGGATTCGATCCACACGAACTTTCAATACACCCGCTCGTGGTTCCAGACACCAAATACGATCGATAACCTTAACGCGGGAGTTCTCGATCCGGTCACCAATGCTCAACTGCCGGCGCAGGATCAGCGTGCGCAGATCAAGACTTTTAACATCGCGCCTGTTTGGACCCGACTAATCAGCACCACGACGCTGTTCACCTTCGGCGGTTTTGTCCGTCAGGACCGGTTTAATTACTACCCGAGCGGAAACGTGTTTGCAGACGGCACGGGAGTGATTCCTGGAGGTTCATCTGCGACACTCAACCAGCAGCGGAAACTTACCAATGCGGGACTTCGCACGGACGTGTCCTATGTAAAAGGGAGACATAACGTCAAAGCTGGTGCCACGTTTCAACATACGTTCCTGACTGAAAATTTCAACTTCGGCGTTACCGATCCCGTTTTCAATTCGCCTTGTCTAGATTCGAACAACAATCCCGTTCGGGATATCACTCTGAATGATCCAAGTCAGTGTGCAGGAAGCGGGTTTCAACCAAACGTTGCGGCCAATCCAAACGCCGCCGTCCCTTTTGTGCCCATTCTGGGGTGCTTCGACCTGACCAGAGCTACGCCATCGCCTAACGACGGATGCAGCGGCACGCAGAGCACGTTGTTTCCCTTCCGCGGCCGCGCGGATGTCAAGGAATTCGCGCTCTACCTTCAAGACACGATCAGCGTGGGCAATTGGGCTTTCAATCTGGGATTCCGCGAGGATCTCTACCGCGGGATCGTGCACGATAGCCAACCGCAGCCCCGCGTGGGCTTCGCTTACAACATCAAGAAGACCAACTCGGTCCTGCGCGTTTCCTATTCGCGCATTCTGGAGACGCCGTTCAATGAGAACTTGATTCTCGCGAGCCTGGGCGCAGCCAACCCGGTCATCGTTGACGTGATCGGCGGCGCGAACTTGCAGGCGCCGATTCGCTCAGGCCAACGCAACCAGTTCAATGCCGGCTTTCAGCAAGCTTTTGGAAAATACGTGGTGGTGGACGCCGATTACTTGTGGAAGTATACGCACAACGCGTATGACTTCAGCGCGTTCGGCAACACGCCCATCTTCTTCCCTATCGCCTGGAAAAACTCGAAGATTGACGGCCCTTCCGTGCGTGTCAGCATGCCGAATTTTCATGGATTTACAGCACTCGTGGTGCTCGCTCACGTCAGGGCGCGGTACTTCCCGCCACAAGTGGGCGGACTCGGCGCAACAGTGGGCCAAGGTGGGTCAGTCTTCCGCATCGACCACGACCAGGCCTTCAATCAGACAACCCATTTTCAATACCAGCCGTGGAAGACGTTGCCGTGGCTGGCCTTCAACTGGAGGTACGATAGCGGCCTGGTCGCAAGCAACCCCCTGGTTACCGATTTCCAGACAGCCATCGGGGCAAATGGAGGCACTCCCCTGGACGGAGCTCAGCAGGCGGCGATCGGGCTTTTTTGCGGCAATACTTTCGCCACAATCAACATCCCCATCACCAGTTGCCCCCTAACCACGCCTCAAGGCTCAACGTTGCTGAATCTTGCAGCCAATGGCACCAATAACCCCGATCACAATCCGTCGCGTGTAAAACCGCGCAACCTATTCGACATGAGCGTCGGCGACGACAACCTGTTCCACGGTGACCGCTTCAAGTGGAGCCTGCGCCTCACAGCCATCAACTTGACGAACAAGACGGCGCTCTACAACTTCCTGTCCACCTTTAGCGGAACGCACTTCGTGACACCGCGGTCGTACGCGGCGGAGCTTGGCTTCCACTTCTAAGCCGGTCAAAGATCACTTGAGCTCTCTTGGGTTTGAGATTCTTTCCAGGGGAACTTCGGCAGAGGCAAGCACGGGCACGGGAGTGAGTGGCACGGTAGTGCGCGCCCAATCAGCGGCCCTTTTCCCTGCGTACCAGGCGAGTACGGCACCTAGGACAAGCAGCGCCAACACGACGAACAAGATAATGAAGAATAGCCAGCAGGCCACAAGTTCCTGAACGCGGTAGGAATACAGGGAAAGTCCCAAAACTAACCCAGATAACTGCCACACACGATGACTGTCTCGAAGCTGACGCACAGAGCCCTCTATCCTGCCTAGCTTGCGGCAAAAACCTGTTTTCCAGGGTGGAGATGAGGAGGGCGGCGAGAAGAGGGATATCGTCCGGCCCAGACTTGCATCGCGGCCAATGTCGAACTTCCTCGCCGTCTATTGCAACATGGTACGAGCACGGAAGACAAAAAGCTGTGCAGTAGTGGACAGTCCTGCGAAGAATCTTCCTGGCAGCCAAATGACACCAGAATAGGGTCAGGCATTACCCCCGTGATCACCTTGATCCGAAAGTGTCGGGCTTGCATTCCCTTCCCCGAAGGTAACTGTTCCGAGGGGATGCGACGGTTAGCACACCAATTATCCTGGCTGGGGAGGGATTTTGGCGCCTAGCCCGACGGAGGAGGCCCTGTGTTAGAGAGTTCTTAAGTTGGGTTCGAGTGATGAAAAATTGGTCGTTAGATACCAGGCGTGATTTGGGACAGAAGAAACCTTATTCGAGAGAGGAGCCAGGGGGCACGCCAATGCCCCCTGCTACGGGCTACGAAGACTAATACGCTGTCAATTGCCGACTCTACGCAGGCGGTTTATCTTTTGGGCGTTTTCTTGACTGGCGACTTTTTTTCTCCGCCCTTGGGGCTGATCAGCGCCAAGAAATCTTTGGCGTTAAACGGATACAGCCGAGTGGATTGTTGTCCCGTGGTACTCAGGGTGATGTCAACGCGCCGATTGTTAGCCAAGACCATTACTTGGAGATTAGTCAGCATTTTTTGGCGGTCGGCCGGACTCAAGTCTGGATTTTGCGCTATAAGCTCCTTTGTCTGCTCGACCGTCAGTTGGTCATCTTTGCCAAACGACCGTGTCTCAAAGTGGTCCGCAGGGACCCCATGTTCCACGAGGAAGTTCTTGGCGCGTTCCACACGTCGCTGCGTAAGGGCCTTGTTGTACTCCTCTGAGCCGCGTGGGTCGGCATGGCCACCGAGAATCAAGTGGGCATCAGGCTTGTATTTCAGATAACTCTTGAAGTCCGCGGCCAGGGTTTTCAGGATTTCTGCCTGGCTGTCGAGCAGGCCACCCTCGGGATTCTCGGCGGTGGGCCGAGCGGTCGGAAAGTAAATACTATGGAGGGCAAGCCTGGCTTCCAACTGCTTGATCTCAGGGGCGGGAGCAGGAGGAGGAGGCGGCGGTTCCACGTTCACTATCGTGGTGGACGAGGCCGTAAGCGGCGGATTGCGGTCATCATTCACGTTGCAAGTGACCGTGATGTGGCCAGGGCGTGAGTCCCGTGTATTCAGCGTCGCGGTGTCGCCAGTGCCGGAAATCTCACCGGTGCTTGTGGTATAGCTGTAAGCCAGCCTGCGCCCATCTGGGCTGCTGGCGTTCGAGTTGATGGTGGAGGAACCACCCGTTCGAACACTTGCCGGATTTGCCGAGCATGAAATCACAGGGGGACGGGGCTCCTTCACGGTGAACCTAGCGCTGCAGGATGCAAAACCACGTTTGCTGCCATCATTCAAGTTGGCGGTGACTGTGTACGAGCGGGGCTCCAAGCCTGTAGTGTCAATCTGAGTGGTGGCTCCGCTCCCAGAAACTTTCACTCCGGTGCCGTTCCAGCTGTACGTGACTGTGCGCTTGGGATTGAAATTAGAGCCACTGGCGGTCGCCGTGACTGGCTCGCCTGCAAAGACTTCAGTCGGCTGTACCGAGCAAGCCGCGGTGGGTGGTACGCGAGGCGCTTCGCCACCGAACATAAAATTCAGGCCAGCCTGTGCTCGCAGGCCTCGGATGTCCGTGGATGGGATACCCGGAGGACCATAGCGGTAACTCGACATTACATAATCGGCCCTGAACAATCGTAGCGCCACGTGCCTGGACAGGTTGATATCAAGACCACCACCCAACATGACCCCCAATTTGTCGATGTCATGGAAGGCATCCGGCATTAGGCGATGGTCGCCAACCAATACTTCAACAAACGGTGAAAAATGTTCGTGACGGAAAGTCACCTTTGGCCCAAATGAAAGGTTGGAGAATGCGGCGTCGTCGATTCTTCTCGCAAACGTAGCTTCACCGCTGCCCCAGTGGGTGCTGGTATCCAGAGTCAATCCAAACCAATGATTGAAATTATAGGTAATGCTGGCTCCGGCGCCTCGCGGATTCGATTCCAGGTTGGTCCCCGGGAACGGGAGCGGTGCTCCTGGAAGCTGGCCGTGTATATTCGCGTGAGGATAAAAGTAGGAGTATCCGCCGTAAAGCTCCCACTTGGGAGCAGGCTGGTCCTGAGCTGCGGCGCGGGCGGCAAACGTACACAGGACAGCAATCATCGCTGTCAGCATCGTTAAGACCCGTCCGATGTGGCTCTTTAATTGAGATGACATGCGAATATTCCTCCGAACTTTTACAATAAAAAATCCTGCTTTTCCAGCCTGACCGGTAGTGGATCAGACTCTAGCTGGGCCTCACTGCCGAATGCCTCATGGACAGGCAGGGACGGTAACCATATTTGAGTCCAACGTGACCGCACCGGCTGTTCGTGCCAGCGCCCTGCCATTTAGCGTTGCGCCGTTAGCAAGCGTGATAGAAGCAAGCGACAGGATGCTTCCGTTGAAGGTAGAGGTGGTTCCCAAGGCCGCAGAACTGCCCACCTGCCAGAAGATGTTGTGGGCCGAGGCTGAGCCGGCAAGCACAACGTTGCTGCCGCTTAAGGTGGTGAGTCCCGAAGCTATCTGGAAGATCCAGACAGCATTCGCATTGCCCCCGCCGTCAAGGGTGAGAGTCCCGGTTATGCCCAACGTGGACGTGGACTTATAAATTCCCGGGGCGAGTCTTAAACCGCCTAAATCTCCGGCCACAGTAGTCGGAGCAGGCATGGTCCGTCCAGCCAGGTCGTTATACGCGGTAGTCAAGGCGGTTTGGGCAGTGGCGGCGTCGTTGGGCGAGGGCGGCGTATCCGTTATGTGTATTATCCCACTAACGAGACCCGGCCCCGCTGTGTGGGTCCCTGTCCCCAAGTAAGTGTTCGCCGGCGGATCTTGAAAACCAGTCACCGAGCTTCCTGGACTGAGTCCCAGATCTCCGTTAACAATATGAGTGGGGCCCGTATTCGTGACCGTGGCGCCGGCCAGAACTCCGTAACCGCAGGCCCCTCCCAAATTAACCGCGGCGGGCGAACCACACGGAGGCGAGACAGTGAACGTCCATACTTTATTGGCCGCCAGGGCATTGCCAAATTTGTCTTTCGCCCCGGTGGAAACCGTGGCCGTAAAAGAAGCGTTCGGCGGTCCAAGAGGAAGAGTCGAGGGCGTAAAAGTGGCAACCCTGGTCGCAACAATGTAGTTAACTGTCCCAGGCACGTTCCCGCTCGCCCCGGTCAAAGTAAACGTAGTTGCTGGAGAATTGATCGTCGTAGGGTCCATGTCCTTGCTAAATGTTGCGGTGATAACCGCGGTGTTTGGGCAAACGAGGGTAGAACCGTCCGGCGGAGTTACGACGGTCACTGTAGGCAGGCTTAGGGGGTCGCCGGGGTTCCCGGTCCCCGCATTTTTGTCTGCGTCGCCGCACCCGGCCATGGCAACGGCCAACAGGAACGCCGGGATCCAAATTTTGCCAACCATCAATTTGTGCATTAGCTTCTCCTCTTTACCCAGTACCACCAAGGCGTTCCAAACTTCTACGCGCGACATCGTGGAATATACGGAACAGGGGTTTAGCCGTCTGTGCAAATTTGAACAACGTGTGCAAAGCGCTACCGAACTATCGGAGTGTCCCCTTTTGAACAGTTCGAGGAGGAGCCTCCTTGTTAAGGTAGAAACGGGCGCGGAGTAGCCATGTAAGTGTAAGAGGTGGCACTTCCACTTGAATATGAAACCTAAACAGATCAAGAAAAATAGAACTGCCGGCGTGTTCAACCCGCAAGTCTTCCTCGATACCGCAGGAGTGGCGAGAAGAGTTGCAGAATTTCGAAGAGGCGAATCGATTTACTCGCAAGGGGAGGCTGCGGAGAGCGTGATGTATGTTCAGAAGGGCGGTGTGAAATTCTCCGTAGTGAATGGCTCCGGAAAAGAAGCGGTCGTCGCCATGTTTGGCCCGACTGACTTTTTTGGCGAGGGCTGCATGGCAGGCCAGACGGTCCGGATGGGGACGGCCAGAGCCATCACGCCGACCACACTTCTGGTCATGGAGAAAAACGAGTTGCTACGCGTACTCCATGCCGAGCACGAGCTATCAGATCATTTCATCAGGTATATGCTGGCGCATAACATCCAGGTCGAAGAGGATCTGATCGATCAACTCTTCAACTCAAGTGAAAAACGCCTGGCGCGTACACTTCTGCTTCTCGCACGATATGGAAAACAAGATCAGCCGGTCCGCGTACTGCCGAAGGTTTCCCAAGAGACCCTGGCGAGCATGATAGGGACCACACGATCACGCGTGAATTTTTTCATGAACAAATTTAGAAAACTGGGCTTCATCGAGTACAACGGAAAAATCAAAATCAATAAATCTCTGTTGACGGTTGTCTTACACGAGTAAACCGCCAGATCGTTATGGAGCATCGGGATTGCACCGCGGATTCAGCAGAAAAGTCCGGGGGCAAAGCAGATCCAACGCGAGTGTTCCTGGGTAAGTATGCGGTGAATCTCCCGCACTTCATGGATTCACAGGGAATTGAATGTCGCTGCCGAAAATAGAGCCGCTCATAGAATCCGTAGGGTTGATTGAAGTTCAATCGCTCGTATTGGAAGAGAAGCCCGTCGTTCTGACACCGGTACCGCCGCACGCGGCGCTCCCCAATCGAATCGCCGTCGTAGGAAATTACCTTCCGAGACGCTGTGGAATCGCGACGTTCACAACCGACTTGTGCGATGCCTTGCATGCAGAATACGGCGCTACGGAGCTGCTAGCGCTGCCGGTTAATGATTCCGACCAAGGCTACGACTATCCCGCCAGAGTGCGATTCGAACTCTCCGAGGACAACCTCGCCTCCTATCGGCAAGCCGCGGACTTCCTCAATTTCAGCAATGTCGACCTGGTCTGCCTCCAGCACGAATACGGCATCTTTGGTGGCCGCGCCGGCGGGCATATTCTGGAGCTGCTGCGTCGCTTGCGGATGCCCTTCGTAACCACGCTACACACCGTGCTTCGAGAGCCGACTCCTGACCAGCGCGCCGTCATGGAGGAAATCGCGGCCCTTTCCGACCGCCTGATCGTCATGAGCCAGCAGTCCGTGGAAATTCTCCAGGAAGTTTTCCAGGTTCCGGACGAAAAAATTGACTTGATTCCGCATGGTATCCCCGATTTGCCTTTCACCGACCCCAGCTTTTACAAAGATGCGTTCGGCACGGAAGGAAAAGAGGTCTTGCTCACGTTTGGCTTGCTTTCGCCGAACAAGGGCATTGAAAACGTCATCAAAGCCCTTCCCAAAATCCTCTCGCGGCACAGCAATGTTGTATACATGGTTTCGGGCGTCACCCACCCGCACATCTTGCGTCGCGAGGGAGACAAGTACCGCGATTACCTGCAGAACTTGGCCAAGGAGCTGGGTGTTGAAGCCAGCGTCATCTTTCGCAATCGCTTCGTCAGTCCGCAAGAAATGGTGGAATTGATTGGCGCCGCCGACATCTACATCACCCCCTACAAGCACAAGGCTCAAGTCGTCTCCGGCACGCTCGCGTATGCCTTGAGCGCCGGCAAAGCCATTATTTCTACGCCATACCTGCACGCCATTGAACTCTTAGACCAGGAGCGCGGCACGCTAGTTCCATTTGATGATCCTGCGGCGATCGCCACGAAAACGGTTGAACTTCTAGACAACGGCACTGCCCGGCACGCCATGCGCAAGCGGGCCTACCTTTACGCCAGAGACATGGTCTGGAGTCGTGTAGCCCAGAAGTATATGAAGAGCTTTGAACGCATCTACAACGAGCGTTTGCGAAGTCCACGCGCCACTTTCTCAGCCCAGAACACCGAAAAGAATCTCGATCGCCTTCCCGCCATAAAACTCGATCACCTCCGACGGATGACCGATCCCACGGGACTGATCGAGCACGCCGTTTTCGTGGTTCCAAATTATCCCGAGGGCTACTCGACGGACGACAACGCCCGGGCGTTGATCGTCGCGATACTTGTGGAGTCCTTCGGAGCCGGCGCGCCAAGAGGCGGCGCCGATTTGGCCTCCCGGTATTTAGCGTTCTTGTGGTTTGCTTTCGACCCCGCCACAAAACGGTTCAGAAACTGTCTGAGTTATGAACGCCATTGGCAGGAGGAGGAAGGATCGGAAGACAGTCACGGACGAGCCTTGTGGGGATTGGGAACTGTTCTAGGAAGATCCAAAGACACGGGATTGAGGGGAGCCGCGGGGCGCATGTTTGAACTTGCTGTGCCCGCAGCTCTGGAATTCAAGAGTCCCCGCGCCTGCGCTTTTGCCTTGCTCGGCGTCCTCGAATACCTGGACTCCTTCCCTGGAGACCGGGCCGCTCTCAGTGCCTCCGATGCTTTGGCAAATCGGCTACTGAATTCCTACCGCGCGAACCGCACCGATGATTGGAAGTGGTTTGAGAGCGGGCTCGCCTATTCAAATGCGCGTTTACCTCAGGCTCTGGTGCGAGCTGGTGTGCGCGCGGGCAACGAAGAAATGGTTGACGCCGGTCTCGAAGCTTTGGATTGGCTCGTTGGCTTGCAGCGATGCGAAGTAAAGGGCCATTTCGTGCCTATAGGCTCGCACGGCTTCTATTCCAAGACTACTGAGAAGGCCCGTTTCGATCAGCAGCCCGTCGAGGCCTGCGCGGTCGTCTCGGCATGCTTGCAGGCTTATCGCGCAACGGGAAAGGGCCGCTGGCGCAAGGAAGCTTGGTCCGCCTTCAATTGGTTCTTGGGAGACAACGATCTTCAGATCGCACTTTACGACCCCACTACCGGCGGTTGTCGAGACGGTTTGCACCCCGACCGCGCTAATGAAAATCAGGGGGCGGAATCCACCTTGTCTTTTCTGATGGCGCTTCTGGAAATGCGCAGGTTGGAAGAGGCCGACGGCACGGGGAACAAGGTCTGACAAACAGGGCGGCGGCCTTTTTGGCCTTAGCGGAATCTTGAGGAGTTTCTTCAATGAGCGTTGCAATTTTGCCCATGAAACCAACGATGTCCAAATACGAGACGCTATTTCATCGCCATCACGGCAATCCCATCTTGTCAGGAAAAGATTGGCCGTATTCCATGAACAGCGTATTCAATGCCGGCGCAACCTTGCTTGCGGATGGGTCCACCCTTTTGCTTTGTCGCGTGGAAGATCGTAGGGGGCTGTCGCACTTGTGCGCCGCTCGTTCCGTGAACGGCGTAGACGGCTGGCAGATTGATCGCGAACCGACGCTGGTCCCCAACCCAGAGCAATTCCCAGAGGAAGTATGGGGAATTGAGGATCCACGCATCACCTACGTGCCGGAACTCAAAAAATTTGCCGTGGCTTACACCTCTTACTCTCGAGGTGGTCCCGGAGTGTCTTTGGCGCTCACAGAGGATTTTCGGAGCTTCGAAAGATTCGGTGTCGTCATGGTGCCGGACGACAAGGATGCAGCGCTTCTGCCTCGCAGAATCAACGGCTTCTGGGCCTTGATTCATCGGCCTATGACCCCGCTCGGAGCTCACGTCTGGATCTCTTATTCTCCCGATCTGCGGCACTGGGGAAGTCACAAGCTCATGCTGGAAGCCCGTCGTGGCGCCTGGTGGGATGCCAACAAGATTGGCATGTCGCCTCCCCCGATTGAAACTTCAAGAGGGTGGCTGATGATTTATCACGGCGTGCGAAGGACACCTTCGAGTTCCATCTATCGGCTGGGCCTTGCCCTTTTCGATCTACAGCAGCCGGAAAAATGCCTGGTTCGCGGGGATTCCTGGATGTTTGCGCCTGAAGCGGAGTACGAACGTCAGGGAGATGTCCAGGACGTCGTATTTCCTTGCGGCTACACCGTGGCAGCGGATGGGGACACGATCAATCTCTATTACGGCGCGGCCGATTCCAGCATTGCCTTGGCGCACGGCAGCATTCGCGGTCTTCTGGCTTGGCTCGACGCCAACGGCCATTCGGAACATAGTGGCGACCGGCGCCACAAATAATCCCTTGGCAGGACTGCCACAGAATCCCCTTCACACGAAGTCTTTACATTGTTTTCGCTCAAGGCGGATGGCTGGCGCCCGATGATCTGAAATGCCTAGAAGCCAAACTGCAAAGGATCGTTCAGGTAAGGCGACCTTTGCAGATGGCTCCTATGCGACGTTCAGCGGAGCGCTCCACTGAACCACTTTTCTGAAGATGGACAGCTCGCCTAGATAACAAAAATCCCGGCAAGCCGGTCACTCTCCATTACTGATTCGAAGCCCGCTCGGATTCGTTGCGCGGTGCGCTCTTCTGCAGCACGTTGACGAGATGACGGCCGGAACCCGGCACGCCTGTATGCTCGCCTCTCACGATGTCTTTTGCCTTAATGGCATGGCCATAGACCTGTTCGCTGGCCTCGTCATCGGGACGAAGCGTAGAGCCCTCGAGGGAAATTCCGGCAAACACCCCGCGGGAACGCGAGTAGCTGAGGATCTCGGCTCGCATCCAAGCGTCAGTATTTGCGGAAGCATCACGTCCTTTGGGGCCTCCGGCAATGGAAGCATCCGCGCCCAACTTAACCTTACTGCTAAGGATCGACTCCATTCCGCGGTCATTCATGACCAACAGAATTAGGTCCGTCGCCTCGCCGCCGATTTGGAAGCCGACACTGCCGCCTTCCAACGCGTACATGGCTGGGGCTCCCCAAGGTCCACGGAACTTCTCGCCCGTGCGGCAAACCATGGCTCCGCGTCCGTAGCTTGCGCCTACACCAAATGCAAGTTTCCGAACGGAAGGAATCACGATGACGCACTCGGCCTTTTCCAAAAGCTCTTGAGGAATGTTGTCTGGGACGTTGATCACTTCTTGCATGACGACGCCACAGTTTTCGAGGCGTTTTTGTTCTTTGTTCGCGGCATACACTGCCCCCGCTACCAGCGAGAGACATGCTGCTGTTACCATGAATTTCTTCATTGCTGACCTCCAAGGTCAAAACTTCTTTTGCTGTCGTTTTGCTTCTTAACAAATTCTTGGCTGAAGGACTTTCAACACGTTTGCGTCACGAGAGGGCTCTGCGTTGCCCGACTCTCAGGCGGGGCACTACTGTGGTTTCGAACTAAGAAATCTTTTTGCCGCCGACGACGATCAGGGCAATTCCTCCGACCAGCGCCAGGCCACCGAGAACTGGTGGAATCGAAATATGTTGTTGATCTTCCCTGGTGGCGTGGATCGGCCCGATGTCCAGAACCTTTTCTTGCCGGGTGTAGTTGAATCCCTGATTCGCGAGAGCCAGCCCACCAAGAATTATCAAGAGAATTCCGACCCAGATGATTGGTTTCATATCGACTGCCCGGCGGCTAAGCCGAGCGTCTCCGTCCTTGAATCATTCGTCTCTTCCCAGATGACTCATGCTAAACGGTTTGAAGCTAGCTGTCTGTCCACTTGAGCACACTTTCCCGAATATCTGGTCCCTCGAACTAGCAAAGGAACTATTGGGGCACGGCTGCACGATCGTTCCCGCCACGGCCTCGGTCCCTCGCGAGTTGTTCTCGTGGAATTTTCGCGACTTCCCTCGCCCGCACGACAAATCGCTTGGGCGCCGGACCGACAAAGTAAAACGGGAAGCAGGTGATGAACGTTAGGTCGTGACCGCTTACCGCTTCCAAGACGTGGACGTCCGCAGGGGTGACGACTTCAATGGACTCCACCGCGTACTCGAGACTTTGCTTGAGTGTCTTGAACCGGATTTCGTCGCCAACTTGAATATCGCGCAGGGGCCGAAAGTATGTGTCTCGGTGACCCGCCAAAGCGACATTGCCCCATTCGCCCGGCAAAGCCGATTTCGCCATGTGACCCACAGCATGCCGCAAACTCGCTGTGGAGTCGCCTTGCACGACCACGGCGCTCAGCCCAAGCCGCGGCACTTGAATTTCTCCGATGACTTCGCCTTCGACTAGGAGATGCGGCTCCGAGAGCCGGCCATGTTGCTCGAACTTCTTCTTTTCCAGAGCTTGATAACGGTGTGAATCGGCAAAGACGAACCCGGCGTATCCCAGAGCGAGAGTCCCGAAGCATAGAAAAAAGTAAAAAGCACTTCGCAGAATATACGCCCGCGTTGACGGCACTGCCTTCGTTGGTTGCGGAACCGAATTCATTTCGTTCCCGACCCCAACTCGGCTGGAGGCGGCTTCTCTGCCGCAAGCGAGTAACCTGGCCGCGTTCGCACGCGCAGTCTGCCGTGGCCTTGCGTGGTGACCTTCACGTCGATTTTTCGAAAGGCATCCGTCCGCTGCAGGTTCTGCGGGGCATAGCCGAGCGTGTATTGCTCGCGAAGATCGCGCGCGATTTCTGTCGATATCATTGCCACGCTCTCTCCTTCCTGCGGAAAGTAAGCGATTCCTCCAGTATCTTTACAGAGCCGCCGGAGCAGACCTGGGTTTTCTTCCCTGTCGTCCGCTCCGACCAGGCCGATAGCGTAAATCATGGTCTGCGATCTACGCGCCTGGTCCAAAACTTGCGAATACTTCAGATGGCTGGCATTGTCTCCACCGTCGCTGATGAGTATCAGCGCCTTCTTTCCCAAATGCGCATACTGCATATGATTTAGTCCTTCGCTCACGGCGTCGTAGAGCGCTGTTCGTCCACGCGCCGTAATCGCTGTCAGGGCTTCCCCGAGCTCTTTCGGATCGTTCGAAAAGGCCTTTCCCTTCATAAGCTCAATCAAGACGTCGTCATTGAAGTCCACTACAAACATTTCGTCTCGTGGATTGCTCGAATGCGCGAACAAAGACACGGCGGTAACCACGTCCGGGAGCTTGGGACCCATGCTCCGGCTGTGGTCCACGACCAGTCCCACGGTGACAGGAGTATCTCCCTCTTCGAAGACCGTGAGTTCTTGGAGCTGCCGGTCCTCGTAGACGTGAAAGTCTTGCTGCTTGAGACCAGCGACGAATGCTCCCCGAGCGTCAGTAACACTCACAGGCAGCAGCACCAGGTTTGCGGACACCTCGATTTTTGCCTGTACATCACTGCTCGCCGGCAGACGTTCCGTCGTGAGAGAGGGACAGAACCCCAGAATGCTAGCGAAAAACAAAAAAGGAGCAAGGGACGAGTGTCCATTGCCCAGCTTTCGCCTCCGGAATCTTGGATTGAAAATCACAAAGAGGCTTTCTCGCGGCGCGGGACGTGGCCCCCAGGTCACGTCCGCGCGGCGCGGAGTGTTGCGTTCGTTTACGAGACGAGCTTGAGAACAAGCTTCAGGCCGAGAGCAACGCTGATGGACAGTCCACCAAGCAGTGCGATTAGCGGTATCGAGCTTGCCGTTTGCGGCAGTTCCTCGGTTTCCTTGACAGCGACCGGCGCTGGAGTTACCGGCGGAGTGGTCTGGATCACCGTGGCCACTTCCACTTCTTTCTGGTCCGGCGTGACGGCGACGATCGGAATCGTCTTGATCACGCTGTCGTCAATCGTGTCGGCTGCCACGGCTGGAACGATCACCTTGGCCGTTTGTGCCAACACAATCGCGCGAGGCTTCGGATACACGAATTCCTGTCCGAAGTTATCGCCAGGATAGAACCAGGCGCGGAGAGCTTCCGGAGAATCGCCCGGGCGCTCACTAAACTTCATGACGGTATCGCCCGTCGGTTGCAAGCGATAGTTATTGATGGCGAGGATGGTGGCGATGATCTGGCTTCCGTCCGCGTTGAAGATCTGGACGATGTGACGGTCGGATTGAGAATCCAACAGTTGAAACGTGTACGTCCCGGCGGGGAGAATTTTCCCGGGAACTTCCACGTCCTGGCTGAAAGTGACGACGGTTTTCTTATTCCAAGTGTCTGCTTGCGCGTTGGGCAGCAATGTGGCCCCCAACAGTGCGACCGCTAACAAACAAAATACTGCTTTTGCATTTTTCATCCGAATTTCCTCCTGAAACTTGCGGGACTTTCCCGGTGCCTGGTTGCGTTGGACAGAGCTGAAATGATCCGACGAGAGGTAATGGGACCCGCGTGAGAGCCTTTGGTATTTTCCCTACAACAGCATATTAGATTCGTTTAATGAACGAATCTGTCCACTTACGCACACATTTGCATTTAGTTTGGAATTTACTGGCAGGAACGTCGCGCGGGCAGACGCACGCACGCGCGCAGCCCAATGTGCAATTGGACGCGAACAAAAACACAGACTCACTTTGCCGGGCTGGCAGCAAGAATCGGAGTCGGGGTAACCAACTTCAATTGGTCAAGGGACGACAATACACTTTGCCAGCGAGCAGAGTCCTTTTTGGTTTCAAGAGGAAGCGAGAGGTCGGAATAGAAGTCCAGGATATTGTCGCGCAGCTCCGGTGTAGTCTTGTCGAACTTGCGCTCCGCGAGTTGGCCTAGCAACTTGGCATAGGCTTCGTCGGTCAAAGTGTACTCGGCCGCCTTGGTTTCCTTGCCGGTGTCAAAATCACAGTTGGCAAGCTCCAGCGTGCCTGCACCAACTTGCTGAAGATAAATGCGGTATTGGTCGACGGTGGTGTTGATGCTCTTGAAATACATTTCCTCCGTCTGAGGTGTGGGGTTTTTGAAGGCCAGCGCCTTGAAGGGGCCAATTTTCGGCATATAACGCAAGACCACGGACCAGAAGCGCGTGCCGAAATCGGGCTTTGTGTAGTCCTTTCCCCACTCTTTTTCATAATCCGAGCGCGAAAGCCGGTACAGGAACTTCTTTTTCGCAAAAGTGGGGTTCTCCTTCATCATGTCTTTCTTGTGCGTCCGCAGGGCGATCTGGGTCATTTGCGGGATCATCCGGCCGACGGCGAAACGATAGGAACCGACTGCGAGATCCTCATGGGTCAGCACGTCTTTCAATTCCACTCCGTAGACGATGGGGAAAGTCCGCTCCAGCAGCGGCTTGGACACTTGAAATCCGATGAAGTCGTGATATTGCTCGGACGCGTAACGATTCTTCGCCACTTGCACCATATCAAATCCGAATTCCGTCTTCAGATGCGCGGTGTGGTCCTGCGCGTACCGGACCGAGTTGCCGTACTTGGCCCGCAGCTTGGGAAATTGGATGGAAACGGCCTGGTTGACGGCCGGATGGCCGGCAATATCCGAAGTGTAGTGGGCAAGCGCGCCCAGGGCGAAGGCGTACTCGTTCGCATCCTGGCTCTGCAGGATCAACTCGCGAACGAAGTCACCACTGCGAACGTAGTGCACCAAATTGCTGAATTCCACGCTGCCAAAGGGATAGTAGCCGAGGTCCTGGATGACGGCGCCGCCATAAGCGTAACCGTGTGCTTCCTTGAGCTGCTCTTCCGTCAGCGCTGGATATCGTTTGAGAAGAAGTGGGCGGAGTTCATCGGTCCACAGCAGGTCTACGATTTGCTCGTGCGTGAGCACGGAGTACGCCAACGACGCACCAGTGCACAGAAGCAGGAAGACAAGAACGCACGCAGCGCGCATAATCCATCGTCCCTCGCCACGAGTCGTGGCGCTTCGCAGAAGTCGTGCATTAATTCGGTTTTCGGAGTTCATAGACAAGTTTCTTCGCTTCCTTCATCCTCTCTTTGTAATACGAGGGACTAATAAGAACTTTTTTCTCTCCCACACGCACATCTGCCTTGATGCCTTTCTTCGACAAGAACAAAGAAAGCGCTAAGTACGTCTTGATCTCTTTCTCGAGAAACCTGATTGCATGCCGCCTGGAATCATCCATAGCTCACCTCTGACTTGACACGCACGGACTACCTGGAAAAAGTTGAAAGCAGACTGCCACACGCAACAGATAGTTCGAACTGCCTCAAGCGCGATCATCCGGACTAACGGGGCTTCGCAGGCGGGGCAGGCACATCAACGGCTCCTGAACCACCGGGCAAAGTCTAAATACGTCCGAGAAGAACGAGAATGACAACCACGAGAAGCACCAGACCTAACCCCCCCGTGGGGGCATAGCCCCAATCGCGGCTGTGAGACCACCGCGGCCAAGCACCCAAGAGTGCCAAGATCAAAAAGACGACCAAGATAGTTCCAAGCATTGTTTGCTCCTTCCTGAGTGAATTCAGCCAAAGGTGTTACGTTGAATCTTCCCCTTCGGGCCAAGACCTAGGCTCGAGACCTCAAGCCGAGAGATTTCATGAACGGCTTGCGCTACTTTCGCGTATGCATCCTAGCGTTCAGGTGCGAGAGTAACGTCCTGATCCAGTCTAAATTTGAGGACCGTTTCCGCGGGGATAATCACTTGTTTGCCCTTAGTGAGTACCTCGGCCCCCGCGCCGCCGGCGGCGCCAACGGCAGCCCCGATGGCCGCGCCCTTTCCGTGTCCAACGATCGCACCAATGATTGTGCCAATTACGGCTCCCCCTCCGACCATTTCAGCCGTGCGCTTGTTCGCGCCAAGTCCACTCCTGCCCTTTTGCTTCAGGTCCGCCGTGGTGACGTTATAGCGCCGCCCGCTGACGGTGATCGATTGAATGTCCAGCGTGATATCGGAGCTGCCCGTAACACCACCCGAAGACACGGTTCGAATGATGAGTTGAGCCGGGGAACCCCTAGGGACAATCAATTCGTTCGAACTGTCAATAACATCCTGATCTACCTGTCCGGAATAGAGTTGATTTGAGGCGGCCGTCTTCGAATCGATTGCTTCATTGGTGAGGATCACAAGCTGGGTTCCAGCGGGGAGTAATTCCGGCTGGTGATCGTTGTTCGAAGAACCATAGTTTCTCTGAGGGTTATAGCCGGTCTGGCGCGCCGATGTGAGTTCGACATTCTGAACCTGCGAAGCACTGTAGCGATGCACGACACCACGCGAATTCTTGAACGTAATCGTGCTTGACGTTCTCCTCACCAAAACTCCGGAAATGCGGGTTCCGTCTTGCAGAACCAGTGTGTCGCTTATGGCTGTGCCCGGCAGCATCAACAGAAACAGGACAAAGGCACTCAAGGTAAGGAATCTTTTCATGGTCAATCTCCTTTTCAATCTTCTTCATCCTTCCGGCTAGAACTTGCCCGGTACCCCATGCGGCGCGATCGTTTCCTTTTCTCTCTTGTACATGTCAGTTCGTTTATCAGCCAACGCGGATCCGCGAGAGCGAATGAAAGAGTCCAAATGCATTTATGAGCCACAACACCACGCCTATGACAACGACGGCGTTCAAGATCGACTTGATGCTTCCCGCCATGGGGATGAAGCGATTCACAAGCCACAACAGAACACCGACTACGATCAGAGTTAATAGAATCTGCATGAGAGGCATGCTTTTTTACCTTTCCGTCTTTGCTGCAAGACACTTCTTCATTAGCCCTACGAATTGGTTCGGGCTCTGCCTGGTGCTGAGAACAGGTTGAATCGCTTCCATTCAACGAAGGGCTGGGCTATCGATCCAGACAGGCCGTGTGATGAACATATTGTTCGATGTCCTCAGCGCTTGCGCGGGCCGCGGGTGAACTAGCTCCGGGACGGACTGGCCAACACTACAGTCCTTTTTCCACAAGACGATCCTCCGCTCATTTTCCGGCGCGTCTCTCTCGCAGAATTCCCGCTAAGCGGCGCGGCGCAGAAACCTTTGACGTGCCTTCTCCGTAGCTTTGAACACTTGAATACGCACCGTGAGTCGCGTCGAAATGCGCCGTTTCCACACGCCCGGGGGATTCATAGCCGCCTCATCAAGCCGAGCCAGGCGATTGTAGTACTCTGCGGTACACGCTATTTCCTCGGGCCCAAGCCTTGGCAATCGGGGAAGAAACAGACTCCACAAGAAACGAAGAAACGAATTCATCTGCCCCTGCGCTTCCAACATATGGGCTCGGATGGATATGCCGGACCTAACCGCGTAAGCTTGCGAACTGAATCGTAGACTTCTGTAAGACGCGTGTCTGTCCTCTTGTATACAGTTTCGCAGTTTGTTTGCGAAAAGATCGTCTGATATAGAACCGGCGAACGGACGGCGAGAATTCATTCTTTCCTCTGCTCGATGTCGCGACGGGACTTCCTCTAGACACGCGAATGTCCGGCGTGCTCATCTCAGCGGTCGGGCTTCCTTGGGTTTATCGCGAATCAGAACTGCGGAGAGTTGCGCGAGGAACTAGTTGGATGTCCCGAGAGTGACTCGGGACAGCGGAATCTGTACCGTCAGTATTGTCCCCTTGCTTCCTGAGCCTCCAAGTGTAAACGTGCCCCCAAGCGCAACCGCGCGCTCGCGCATGCCGGTAATGCCGAGCGAATCATGTTCATGGATCAGCTTCCTGCTGAAGCCCTTCCCGTTGTCCGTCACGGTCAAGATCAGGCCGTTTTTTCTCTTCATCAGGGCAATACGGGCCCGCGAAGCATGGGCATGCCGGGCAACATTTGTAAGAGCTGCCTGGACGATCCTGAAAATAGCGACCGCCACCGAACGGTCGAACTTGGCTTTTGCAGCATTGGTCTTAAATCTGCACTGTATCCCCGTGTGTCCTTCGAATTCCCGCGCCTCCGATTTCAAGGTCTTAACCAGTCCCAGCTCATCCAAAACGCCGGGGCGCAATTCGCTGGCGATGTCCTTCACCGACCGGATCAAGCTCGTCGTGATGGTAGATAACGATTTGACTTTCTCCTCCAAGGGCCGTTGCCCTGGAGTCAACTTTCGGGATATCCAGGCCAATCCTAAGTGCAAGCTGGTAAGCGCCTGGCCAAACTCATCGTGAAGCTCACGAGCGATTAATGCCCTTTCGTTCTCGCGCGCCGACAGCAAGTGTGCCGCAAGCGCGCGCAATTCATTCCTCGAATTCTTGAGGTTCTCCTCCGCCTGCTTCAAACGAACAACCATGATGTGACGCTCACCCACTATTGCGTCCACCTGCTGCGTCCTCAGCGCGTGAAAGAGATCCTCTGCCTCTTTCATCCTTGTCTCGAGTTCGTGGTATGGCGGCTTCTGGCTGCTCATCGCTCGTCACCGGTCAGTCTGAGGGCGGCAAGCACTTGCTTAGAATCATTGAGATTGCCCAACACTATGGCCTTCGGAAGCGGCTTGACCAGGATCAGCGTGGGGGTCACTACCACATTATTTTTGTGTGCGG
>Ga0210407_10000298_pt1 | contig 59379 bp, 32 predicted proteins | sample IncBWC27MmetaG_FD_150860 | JGI IMG/M metagenome (GOLD analysis project Ga0210407, IMG submission 150860) | Forest soil microbial communities from Barre Woods Harvard Forest LTER site, Petersham, Massachusetts, United States - Inc-BW-C-27-M | ecosystem: Environmental > Terrestrial > Soil >...
CCCGATATCCGCCCGCGTGGAACTCTCGAGTGCCGGATCTATCGTCGAGCGCCAGGATTGGACGACTGAAATGCTGGCAAAGATCAAACAGATAAGCTATCGGAGCCAGCCGAACGACCCGTTCGCGTGGCCGATTGGATTTACGCTGCCCGAGGCATTTGACGTTCTCTTTTACTTCCGCCATCCCCAAGCATTGGCGATTGACTCCGCAGCGGTCCGGCTCACAGTCGCCGATGCGAAGGGCCATCGGGCGGAACAGATGCTCGGGATCCCGATTCGATACTACCAACAGAAGACAACGCTCATCGTTCCCTTTCATGGTCATGGAATTGTCGGGCAGGACTGGATCACCACCGGCGGCCACCACCAGTTTTCGAATGGCTTTGGCATAGACCTCGACGGCTTGGATGCCAAAGATGGGGAGCTCAGCGACGCCAACGAGAATGCGGCGGATGCGGGCTGGGGCCGCGAGATACTGGCACCTGCGGGTGGAACCGTGGTCTACGCTCGCAATGACGTACCCGATAACCCGCACCCGGGAAAGTCCCCTGGTGACGATTATTACAGGCCACTCCATGACCCGGTTACGGCCTACGCGGGAAATTGCGTGATCATCGATCATGGCAACTCCGAGTACAGCGTCATGATGCACATGCAAACAGGCTCCGTCACTGTCAAAGTGGGGGACCGGGTCGCCACGGGCCAAGTCATTGGACGCTTGGGGAGCTCGGGAAGCTCAGGCGGACCACACCTGCACTATCAACTGCAATCAGGTCCGCGGCTTTGGCAGTACCAGTCGCTGCCGTTCAGGTTTCAAAACATCGAGGCTCCGCTTCACCGAGGTGAGTACTTCGTCGCAAAATAGATTGGCGATTTCTTCCAGTTCCCACGGGAGCGAACAGCGGGGCGGGTGGCCACCCGCCCTACTGCATTTTTTTATTTCAGCTGCCGAATCCGCTCTTGCAGGAATTGCCGCTCGGGTTCCTGTTGGGTCAGCGCCAGAGCTTTCTCATAAGAGGACCGAGCCTCAGCGGTCCTGCCCAGCCTGCGGTACATATCCGCGCGGGCGGAATGCGCCAGATAATAATTCGCCAATTCGCCCTGTTCCAACACCGCGTCAATATGCGTCAGACCGGCCTCTGGACCATCGCACATGGCTATGGCCACGGCACGATTGAGATGCACAACCGGCGAAGGCTGAATTCGTACCAATTGGTCGTAAATCGCAACAATCTGCCGCCAGTCGGTCGCAGCGACCGATTCCGCCTCCGCATGAACGGCCGCAATCGCAGCCTGCAGTGTGTAAGGGCCAAAGCGGCGGGACTTCAGGGCTTTCTCCAGCAATGCCACTCCCTCCGCGATCTGCTCCCGGTTCCAGAGCGAGCGATCCTGGTTCTCCAGCAAAATCAGTTCTCCGGTCGGAGAGGTTCTCGCGGCGCGACGGGATTCCTGCAACAACATCAGGGAGAGCAGCCCAATTACCTCCGGCTCTGGCTGGAGGTCGGTCAGCAACCGGCCCAATCGAATCGCCTCGCCGGTTAGTTCGGCCCGCGTTACCTCCGCTCCCGCCGCAGCCGAGTAACCCTCGTTAAAGACGAGATAAATGACCTGAAGCACCGCGTCCAGCCGCTCCGGCAACTCCTGCGGCGTCGGCACCTCGTATGGAATCGGTGTCTCTCGAATCTTTGCCTTGGCGCGCACGATGCGTTGGGCGAGCGTTGCCGGCGTAACTAGAAATGCCCGGGCAATCTCTTCCGTTGTCAGGCCGCAAACTTCACGCAGCGTGAGCGCTACCTGCCCTTCCGGCGGCAGAGCGGGATGGCAGCAGGTAAAGATCAGACGGAGGCGGTCGTCCTCGATTTCCTCATCCTCGTGAGGCGCCTCGTTGATGCGCGCCTCGAGGTACAGCGCGAGGTCTTTCTGTGCGCTGCCGAAGCGTGCCCGCCGGCGCATTCCGTCTATAGCTTTGAAGCGCGCGGTTGAAATGAGCCAGGGGCGCGGTTTATCCGGCACGCCAGCCTGAGGCCACGTGTCCAAAGCAGCGGCAAAGGCCTCGTGCATCGCTTCCTCGGCAAGATCAAAATCACCGAGCAAGCGGATCAGAGTTGCCAGGATTCGTCCCGAATCCACGCGATAAAGGGAGTCCAGCAATTCGCGTATCTGCTCGGTGGAGCGCTCGGCCATGACGACGACCTTAGCAAACCAGCTAACCCGAATCAATTTGGCAAACGGCGGATCGATGCAAAGTGCCCAGGTCGTGACACTGAAATCTGGACAACAGAACGCTTCCTCGGTTGACGCAAAATCGCCAATGTACTCATTGAGCTTCGTACAAGCTCAACCCTTCTCCGTTTTGCTCCCGAGTCACGGGCTGCTCGGAAATAATCACTCGGACGTGAATGCGGTTCCCGGCAACGGACTTAGCGCCAATTCATTGGGCGTGGCTGCTTGCCTGAGGGGCGGGTCTCCCCTAGAGTCGGAGTATGGATGAAAAGTTCAGGGAGTTTGAGTCTCACAGGTGGCTGAGGAACGCGCACCTGCAGACGATGGCGGGGGCGTTCTTGCGGCGGAAATTTGCTCTGCCGGAGGGCGAGGAGCGGTTGTTTCGCGTGGATGCGGAGACGCAGTTGAAAGGCGTATGTCACTGGCAGGCGGGTAAGCGCGGGGATGTGCCGGTGATTGTGACTGTGCACGGACTGGAGGGGTCATGCGATTCGAATTACGTGCGGGGGATTGCGGACAAGGCTTGGGCACGGGGATTTCATGCGGTGCGGATGAACCAGAGGAATTGCGGCGGGACGGAGCGGCTGACGCCGACTTTGTATAACAGCGGGTTGAGCGGAGACTACCGCGCGATTCTTTTGGAATTAATTGCCGAGGGATTTTCGCAGATTTATTTTGCGGGGTATTCGATGGGCGGAAATCTGGTGACCAAGATGGCCGGGGAGTGGGGAGCGGCGCCGCCCGTGGAATTGCGCGGGGTGTGCACGGTGTGCCCTGCGCTGGATTTATCGGCTTGCGCGGATGCGCTGGATGAGACGGAGAATTATTTGTACCAGCGGCATTTTGTGAAGGGATTGATGGCTCGGTATCAGAGGAAGGCGGAGCTTTTTCCGGAGAGATATTCGCGGAACGGGTTTGGGGCGATACGGACGGTGCGGGAGTTTGATGATGTGATTACGGCACCGCAGTTCGGGTATAGGGATGCCGAGGATTATTACGAGCACGCGGGGGCGAAAAGCGTGATTGGGCAGGTGAGCGTGCCGATGCTGATGATCACGGCGAAGGATGATCCGTTTGTGCCGTATGAGGCGTTTCTGAAGACGGACGTAGAGAAGAATGGGCAGGTGAAATTTGTGACGCCGGAGCGCGGGGGACATTGCGGGTTTATTTCGCGCTGGGAGGGAGTGGAGAGGTTTTGGGCGGAGGTTAGAATTATCGAATTTGCGGCAGGATTGGCGGCGAAGGGCTAGAAAAGAAAAGGGCCGGTCAGAGACCGGCCCTTTTTGGCTGAAGGTTTACGATTTGTTAGAAGGTGAAGCGGACGGCCAGGCGCAGGGTCCGCGCGTTCTGCAGCAGGACCGGCGTGTTGTAACGGCTATTCCGGACCATGCCGCCTTGGGCGTTTGCTTCTGCCGCGACATCATAGCCCGTTAGAAACTTCTGGACGTTGGTGCCGAGGGGGCTGTTGTCGGAAAATTGGAGCCATTCGGTGCCGCGACCGAACGGGTTCGGGCTAACAGCAAGGATAGCGTGCTGGTTGAGGATGTTGGCGGCGTTGATTTCGAAGCCGAGCCGCATCGCTTCATTGGTCTTGCTGACCTTGAAGGAATGGCCAATGTTGAGGTCGGTCTGGGTGTAAAGAGGCATGCGGGCATTGTGCTCCACACTGCCCAGCGACCAGAGACCCGTGGTTGGATCCTGGTTGAAGTGAGCAAAAGTGCCTCGCTGGTCAAAGAACTGGCAAGCCGAGGTGCTGTCCACCACCGGAACGCAAGTGGACTTGGGCGTCCCCTGAGCAATCGTCTGGATGAGGCCGAACGTGGTTTGCTGCCCTTTCCACTTCAGCAGGTAATATCCGCTCATGTTCAGAACGTTTGGACGATCTGTTGCCAGCGGGCCGTCCATGACTTTTCCGCTGGTGGTGTATTGCATTTCCGGAAGGTCGAAACTCCGGTTGTTGTTAGCGTTGTGCCGGCCACCGTTGCCATCCGTGATTTCCGTGTCCGTCAGCCCTGAATAGTTACCTTGGAGCTTGCTATAGGTGTAGGTGACCAGTCCGACGAGCTTCGAACCGCGATAGGTCAAGCGCGACTCCAATCCGTCGTACCGCCGCTCTGCGCGCGGCGCGTTCGGGCAGGTCGGGCATATCGGCGAGGAGAAGCCGTCTGCCGGAAGCGCCCTGTGCAGAAGGTTCGAATAGGTGTTCGGACCCGGGTTGCCGATGTAGTAGATCGAATCGTCAATCGACTGGTCGTCAATGGCATTGTCCAGCCGCTTTCTGGCATAACGGACCTCAAGGCCCATCTTAGGGGTAATGGCCCAGTCTACGCCCGTGAGAAACTCGTGCTGTGACATAGGCTTGAGGTTGGGGTCGACGCCTGGATCGGCTGGATTGCCGGCGGGGGCGCGCCAGTTGATGTTCTCAATGAAGCGGCCGACTGTCACGCCGGCAGAGGGAGCCGAGGTAGGACCACAGGCATGTCCGCCGGGGCTCGTCGGGGTGATGGTGTTGAAGTTCAGGAAGTCCATAGCGTAGACGCAATCATGCCAGTAGTCTCCGCCGAAGGAACCGCGAGGCAGGGAATACTTCATGATGTCGAAGAACTTGCCGTAGCTGGCGAAGATCTTAACCTTGCCATTGTGGAGGAGGTCGTAAGCGCCGCCGATCCGCGGGCCTACCTTGTCCGTGAAGTTGAAATTGATTGAAGGATTGCCCGGGCTATAAGCCGGCAGGAATTCCTTATCGAAGCGGATGCCCAGATTCAGGGTCAAACCATGTCCGACGGACCAGGAGTCCTGCCCATAGATGCCATGGTTGTAACTGGAGGCGATTCCATTGGTGACGACGCCATCACGGATGGTGAAAAAACCATCCAAGCCGGAACAAGACGTTCCTTTGGCGCCAGGGGCCCCACCGCCAAAGTTTGCTTGGTTAAATGGCTCAATTACAGTCAGGCATGTGTTGTTGCCCGCCGGAGTAGATGGCGTGTAGTTTCCTCCATAGGATACATTTACGAGCGCCGTATTGATTCCTTGAAAGACATCGTTGGCCAGCCTGTTGAAGCCGTAACCAAACTTGAAATTGTGCTGGCCCCACTTGGAGAGGGAGTAGGTAACGTCCGAAGCGAACGTTTTGCGGGAGTAGATGTCGTGTTGGGTGGTCAAATTGTTGGCTATATTGGCTGTGCCCGCTTGACTAACAAAGGCCGTTTGGCTCGGCGGGGCGCCCGCTGGAACTAGGAAGCTGCCGTTGACCGGTGATGTCGTCCCCGGATCCTTGCACTTTTGTGTAGCTGTTACCACGCATCCAGCGGGTGGGGGCGCAGATTGAGAGAGGTCGAATGCATAGACGTCGCGGATACCGGCGGGGAGGCCGCGGTCTTCCGAGTTGTAATAGAAATAGCCATAGCGGACGCCGACGACGGTGCGAGAGTTCGGAGTCCAGTCGCCGCCAAAATTAAAAATATTGCTGGGGTTTACCGACCCAGCGTCGGCTCGAAACTGAGTCGGATTGTTGCTGGCAATCGGGTTTGCTTGTCCAGTGGCGGAATCCGGAAGTGTTGGGAGCTGTCCAGTAATTCGGGAGTAACCGTACTGCCAGCCGGAATAGAGGTGCAGCTTGCTGAAGGGTTGGTAGTCAAGCCGGTTCAGCATATTATGCGCCGTGTAGCTCCGGCTATAGCCGTGGGGACCCGGGCTGACCGTGCCGGTAAAGTTCACGTTTCGTGTGGTGCGGTCGATGGTTGGGATATAGCTGGAGAAAAGCCAGAGTTTGTCCCTGAAAATCGGGCCGCCGATGGTGTATCCCGGCTCTACGGTGGAGTACTTGTCTTTTTTCTGAATATAGTAATTGACAGCCTGGTCCACGACAGGTCCTTTGGTGGGATCCAGATTTGCCGCCGTGCTGGGATCGTAGCGCTGGCCGCAATTGATTTGCTGTCCGGAGGGAGTGACGGAGCTGGATACGACCGGTTGCGGCGTAGTGGCGCACTGGTCGTTCGCATCCAAAGCGTCGGTTCTGTAATTCACCACCAGGCTGCCGTGCCATTGGTTGCTGCCGCGCCTCTGGATAACGTTTACAACGCCGCCCATCGCGCCGCCATACTCGGCCTCCGTGCCGCTGGTCTTGACCTGGACCTCCTGGACGAATTCGAAGATTACGTTTTGTTTGATACCGCCCTGCTCCACGTTACTCGTGTCCATGCCCTCTACAAGGTAGGTGTTCTCGCTATCGCTGGATCCATCAATCTGGAATCCGTCCTGGCGCAACCGGTCAGTGCGCGAGCTTTGCAGGGGCTCCTGGCGAGCGCCCGGTGCCAGTGCGATCACGGATTGATACGACCGCCCTTTGGGGAGATTGTCGATGTCGGCTTCGGTAATCGCCACAGCCACTTTACTAGTGGTCACGTCGACGATCGGAGCCCTTCCGGTAACTTCAATGGTTTCGGCCACCGTGCCTATTTCCATGCTGATATCTATAGTAGGAAGCGCACCGACCGTCAGTGGAATTCCGATTTGCTTATAGGTGCGAAAACCGTTTGCCGTTACGGTCAGCGTGTAACTTCCTGGCGGAAGCACTGAAAAATAGAAGTACCCCGCGTTGTCAGCCACCGCTTTTTTGGGAACAATCAGGGCGTCACTCGTGAGTTCCACTTCCGCTTTCGGAACTGACGCGCCCGACTTGTCCTTTACGTATCCTTTCATGCCGCCAGTAGTTTCTTGAGCGAAAGCTGCCGGCAACATACTGAAAACCAATGCACACACGAGCAGAACTGCAGACACACCACCAAGCCATGACACACGCCTAGACATAACGTAGCCTCCTGAAGAGTAAACCCGTAGTGTTGGCCGCAAGATCCTCGGTCGTGCAAGGTCAAGAAATGTGTGGAACCTGGGCAACCACTTAAGGCACAACAATCTTGGTTAAGACATATGCAAGTTAATAGCCGAGAGTGGCTCGCTGATGTAAGTGCTTTGTCAACAATGAGGAATGTACAAAATGTTTACAACAGAAGTTAACTAATGCTTCCGGAATTTAGAGGAATATACGATTTTTCATATGGTACGCATCATGGAAACCAGATTCCGGGCACCCGGCAGCATAAGGATCTTGCCGAGGGGTCTTCCGGCAACTACCTATCGCACGCGATTGGGACGCCTGAGAGCACGGCAACATTCTCGCCCCGGCCTCGGTGGGTGGAGCGGCCACAGAAATTTGGGCTAGGCGTTTAGGATTGCGTTAGACTCTGCTGTGGTCTGCTCTTTTCTTAGATTTGGCGCACTTAGAGTGTCGGCATCTGCCCATCACCCACTGAACGGGAGTCGCCATGAATTCTGGCAAGGGTTTCTCGGCCATCTTTAGCGGATTAATGTATCTATTCCCATTGTTCGCGGCCTTCCCGGCAGCCACTCGGGTCCACTCGAAGCAGGTAAGTACGGTCCAATTAGTCGTCCGTGTTTACATCGACGGCTATCAAAATCCCGCCGGAACGGACCTAAGCGTCCAGCTTCTCGACGATTTCGGCTCGATTGAGAAAGAATCTCACACCGACAACAGCGGTATGGTGCAGTTCCAAGTCTTAGTGGATGCAAAGGGTATCGGAGGATCTGCAAAACAACTTCGTATCTACGGTCCCGGAATCAAGGAATTCACCGAAGTGGTTGAGATTGCGCCTGTGGAGGTCCGCAAGACGGTCAATATTGTTGTCCGTTCCAATACCCCTGGATCCCCGGCGAGCAACAATCCGCCCGATACGCACTCGATTGCCGCCAATCGGCTGAAGGTGCCCAGCAAAGCGGAGAAGGAGTTTCAGAAAGGCAAGGATGCAGGGGACAGAAAAGATTGGCCGGAAGCGACAAAACATTTCCAGGAGGCAATCGCCGTTTACCCGGACTATGATCTCGCATACAACGGCTTAGGGCAGGCACTGGCGAGCAGCGGTGATACCCCGGGCGCCCGTTCGGCTTTCGAGAAGGCCATTCAGATCAACGATAACTTTGCGGCTGCCTACCGCAACCTTGCAAGAATCTCTCTCAGCGAGCGCAAGTTTGACGAGATGGACAATCTGCTGACGCGATCGCTCTCCGCTGAACCTCTGAATGCCTGGGCCTTGGCATACGCTGCCTATGCAGAGTTGCAACTGCACAAATTCGATGATGCGATTGCCCACGCGCGCAAGGCACACTCCGTAAAGCATGATGGTCTTGCCAGCGTCCATATTGTTGCCGCCCGTGCTCTGGAAGAGAAGCAGCAGCCGTCCGAAGCCCTGGAAGAATACCGGATATATCTTCAAGAAGATGCCAATGGGCGTGACGCGGAGCGCGCACACAAAGCCATAGTGCGATTGAGCGGCACGGCGCCGAACTGAGCCGATGTTCGAGGCTTTGCACAAGCTCTTACCGCCGTTCAGCAGCCGCAATCAACCGAGTGGTTTCTCCAGGGAGACTTGGAAGCCGGGAGTTAAGAGTTGGGCGGGACCTTCGGGGGTGATGGCCATTACGTCTTCGCAGCGCACGCCGAATTCGCCGGGGATGTAGATACCGGGTTCGTTGGAGAAGGTCATGCCGGGTTCGAGGACGGTTTTGCTGCCGTGAACGAGGTAGGGATGTTCGTGGATGTCGAGGCCGATGCCGTGGCCGAGGCGATGAGCGAAGAATTTGTAGCTGGGGCCGTAACCGGCGGAAGTGATGACGCCGCGGGCGGCGTCGTCGACGGAGCCGGAAAGTTTTCCGGCGCGGGCGGCGTCGAGGGCCGCGTCCTGGGCTTTGCGGACAGTTTCGAAGGCGCGCTGGATTTTTTCGCTGGGATTGCCGAAGACGCCCGTGCGGGTGATATCGGAGCAATAGCCTTCGACCGTGCATCCATCATCAATCAATACGACGTCGCCTTCCTTTAGTGTGCGCGGTTGCTTGCTGCCGTGCGGCAGCGCAGCCGAGGAGCCGAAGAGAACGAGCGCGTCGCCGCGAAGATGCATCTTCGCGTAACCGGCTACGACTAGATCGCTGACCTGCTCCTGCGTCATCCCTTCTTTCAAATTTGCAAAAACCAAACGGTAGACGTCGCAGGTGGCTTCGCAGGCCAGTCGCATCAGTTCGAGTTCGTGCGGGGATTTTACGGCGCGGCAGGCGATGGTGATGGGATCGGCGGAGACGAGATCGTAGGCGGGCGCGGCGGCGCGGAAATGATCGAAGAAGGTGAAGGGGAGGCGCTCTTCGATGCCGATGCGGCCGGTGCGGAGACCACGGTCGGCGAGCGAGGTTGCAATGAGTTTGCTTGGGCTTTCGTCTTCCTGCCAGGCGCGGACTTCGGCGGAATAGAGGAGAGATTCGCGCATGCGGGATTCTTCGAACGCGGGCGAGATGAGGATGGGTTGGCCGGTGCGCGGAATGACGAGGGCGAGGAGGCGTTCGCTGAGCCACCAGCGGATGCCGGTGAAATAGTAGAGGGAAGTGCCGGGGCCGACGAGGACGGCGTCGAACGGGGGATTCGATTGGGACATTAGCGTTTGCGCGCGGAGGAGGCGGGCGTGGAATTCGTCGGGCGTGATCGGGTGGACGCGGTCGCCGAGTGGTTTGAGGGTGGAGAAGGCGGGTGGCTGTTGGGATTGCGGAAGAGGCGGAGTGAGAGCGACGGCGGATGCGGCGGCGGTGGAATGGAGGAAGTTGCGGCGAGAGATGGGAGTCATGGAATAAGAGGATGAGAGAAGAGAAAGAAGTTGTAAAGAGGGAAAGAAGTAGAGAAGCAAAGAACCAAAGAAGCAGAGAAGTTAAGAAAATCAGTGCGCGAAGGTGAATTTTGTGGCGCGGCTGAAGTTGAGGTCCTTCGCGCCCGCCTGAGGCGGGCGCTCAGGATGACAAGTTTTAGTGATTAGTGTGTCCCATCGGGAATTTGGGTGGTTGAGTTGAGTGTGTAAAAGCGGCAGCCTGCCTGCGGCGGGCAGGCTTTGCTGCCGCACTCCAAATAAGAGCCCCGAGGATTTGGCCTCGGGGCTTGGAGAATAACCTTGACGATTGAAGACAAAAATTATTGTTGGGGTGGTTGGTCGCTGCTGGTTGGTTGCGACGGCGGAGCGTCCGCTGCGGCATCGGATTGCGGTTGCGGGGGCGCGGACTGGTTTGCGTAGGAAGATTTTTTGGGGAAATAGGTTACGTTCACGGGATCGTGCAAGGTGAAGTCGAGGCGAGTTTCGGACGCGATTTTCACCTTTTGGCCATGAGTCAGCGCCTGCACGACGGTGCCGGTACCCGCGCCGGCGCCCGCACCGATGGCCGCGCCTTTGCCGCCTCCGGCAAGGCCGCCGATGATGGCGCCGAGCACGGCGCCTCCACCGATGACTTCGGCGGAGCGCTTGCCGCGGGACCCGCCTTTTTCCTGCACGTCGCTGCTGGCGATCTGATACGTCCTGCCCTGATAGGTGAAATTGTCGAGAGAAACGGTGAGTTCGCTGCGGCCTTTGAATTTGCCGGCGGAGCTGGCGTCAACGAGTTTTAGATTTACGTTCAGACCTTTGGGGATGACCACCCGATCGCCGACGACGATGGGCGCGTCGAGCGAGGCGCGGAACGTTTGGCCGGTGTGGTTGACGCTGGAGTCGATGGCATCGATTGTGCGAATAGTGACGATGGTGCCTTCGGGAATGGTGACAGTGATAGGCTGCGGCGGGGGAGGCGGAGGTGGCGGCGCGGGAGCTGCGGGTTTCTCTTGCACAGCCTCATGGAGCGGGCCCGGAGTGGGATCTGAATTCTGGACGGGCGCAGGCGCAGGAGCTGCGACGGGCGGCGGGGGCGGAGCGGGCTTGCGTGGAGTTCGTGCGGCTCTTGCGGGACGCGCGGGCGGCGGTGGCGGAGCGAGGTTCTCCGCAGTGGTTGCCGGAGGCGGCGGAGCCATGGTGGTTTGATCCACGACGGTTTTCACGCCGGGCGCGGTGCCGGCGATGTGTTGTGCGGCGAGGCGAGCCGCGTCGTCGGGCACTTGTCCGGAAAGAGTGACGGTGCCGTCTTTGGCGGTGACGTCGACGGAGGCGGATTTAAGGAGCGGCTCGGAATAGAGCTTGGCCTTGATGCTCGTGGTGACGGCGTCGTCGCTCGGCTTGTTGTTGCAAGCGAAGGCGAAGAGCAAAAAGAGAGAAAGAGCGGAGAAGAGTATCTTCCGTCGAAGCATAGAGCCTCCGTTAACTTGTGAGACGCAGGACCGGGGACAATTGGTTGCGCGCTTCTACCGGGACTCTGCAATTGTGCCTGCGGCAGATTAGATGCGCTTGGCGTCCAATTGTTCTAACAAATTTAGCGCGGAATAAAGGGAGAAGGCAAATCGGTGAGTATCGTGAACGGGAGAAGGGAGCCTGAATTCTTGAACATGGCGATCGCGTCTAGATGTTTTGTCTAGAAAGCTCCCTCGTGTGCTGCCAATCTTTCTGAAGGAGGTGGCATCGCATGCTCGACCTGGGAGCGCCTGAAAATAAGAAGGGCGCCCTTGCGAAAGGGCGCCCTTGAGCCTGCGAAATCCGCAGGGTTAGAAGGCGAGGGTCAGAGCGAATTGGATAATGCGCGGGCTGGTGACAGTCGCAAAACCGGTACTGTCATTGGCGCCCACATCAACGATGCCGTAGTTGCCGAGAGATCCGCCCTGAGCCTGCGGGCCCTGGAATGATGGATGGTTGAACGCGTTGAAAAAGTCAGTTCGGAAGAGCAGTGAAACGCGCTCGGTAATGTGCGTCCGCTTCTGGATGGAGAGGTCCCAATTCTGCTGGAAGGGGCCGCGGAAAGCGTTCCGGCCGACATTGCCGATGCCCGCGGCAACCGCGGTTGGATCAGAACAGGCTACAGGCATGTTCTGGCTATCAACGCAGCTTCCGCCCGCTACGAACGCGCCGAAGTCGATAAAACCACACTTCGCCAGTCCAGTTGACGGGCAAATCGCGGTCCCCGTGACACGGCTTTGAACGCTGCCGTGCGTTAGTGCACTGGCCAGGGTTTTGCCGGGTGCCAAGGTGGCGAAGTTAAATCCGTTGATGCCGTCCGTGTCTTCCAGGTTGTTGGCGCTGGAATCTATAAGGGTGAAGGGAGACCCCGATTGGAAGGTCACGAAGCCATCCACCTCCCAGCCGTTGGCAGCCCGCCCAAATCCGTGATCGTCGATATGCAGCATTTTAGCGAAGGGGAGTTCGTAATTAAAGCTGGTGACGAAGCGGTGCGTCCGGTCAAAGTCCGCCACGGCGCGCTGTCTATGTTGGTTCAAGTAGTCCCCAAAGCCGAGCAATCCGTTGAGTTCATCGGAAAACGATGAGCCAGAACTATTGTCGAGGGTCTTGGAGTAGGTGTAGGCGGCCTGGAAATAGAGGCCAGCGGAGAACTGGTGGCGCAAGGTGGCCTGTAGCGAGTGGTAGATCGAGTTGCCTGACTGAGTCTGGAAGAAGCCACGGGAATTGGCCAAGCCGAGGAAGTTGGCCGGTACGCGGGCGTCAAGGTTGCTAGTGGTGCTGCCCGTGATGTCAATCGAGCCGTCGGCATTCTTGGTCACGAACGGAGTTCCCGGGGTGACCGCGACACCATTGCCGATTCGGGCAGGGATGACACAAGGGCTGGCGGCGGTGCAGATCTGGCCGGGGTTTACGGGAGATCCGGTGCCAAGCAAGGAAACGCCATGGGTGCCGACATAGCCAAGCTCCAGGACCCAATTCTTCACGAGTTCGCGCTGGATAGTCAGGTTCCAAGCCTCGGAATAAGGCGGATGGAAGTTACGCTGAGGGAAGAAGTAGAAACCCTGCAGCGGGGCACCAGGCGCATTGCCTGGAACGTTTGAAAAGATGGGCGCACCAGTCCCCGGCACGAGCACGGCGGGGGTGCCTGCCATGTGTGGGCCGTCAAAGCCGATCAGGGTTGGCACGAGCTGGTCATTTGGCAATGGAAAGGCCGAGAGCGGAAGCAGAGACGGGAAAGGATTCTGGGGGGTTACCGTGAAGGGCGCGGCGCTAAGGGATTCGGCAAAGGGCAAACCGCCGGCCGTCTGCAACAAGGACTGGTTGGAAACGCGCTGGTAATAGACGCCGTAGCCGCCGCGCACAACCGTTTTCTCATTGCCGAGTACATCCCAGGCAAAGCCAACGCGCGGTGCGAAGTTCTTGTAGCTGAAGCAGCTGTTTAAAGTGCAATCGGTAACTCCGGGTGTGCCGACGCGAGCCGTGCCCGCGGGATGGACGATCGTGAGCGGTCCTGGGGTTCCATCGTCGTTTCCAGCAAAGTTGGAAAGGAAGTTTTGCTTCTCGTGGGCAGTGCTGAGACCTTCCCAGCGCAAGCCCAAACTCAGTGTCAAATGAGGAAGTATTTTGTAGTCATCGTTGACGTAGGCAGCATAATCGGCGGCCCGGAAGTGGAAAGAGGCAAATCCTGCACCAGCCTGGGTTGTAGTAATACGCCCCAGAAGGAAATTCTGGAAGGCTAGCAAAGCAGGATCGGTAGCCACATCAGCACCGGCTTTTGTGTTCTTGAAAGTAACGCTGCCGCGCTGGGCGAAGTTGTTAAAGCGGTTCAATTGATACTGGCTGCCTTCAAAGCCGATCCGAATCAGATGCTTGCCTTTGGTAATCGAAAGGTCGTCGCCCTCGTAGAAGGTGTTGAAATGGCCGCCGCGGTCGTCGTTAACGCCAGTGCCGAGGGAGAAGCCGCCTCCCCCGCTTACGATCAATTCGTAGGCAGCGGGGAATTGAGCCGAGTTGCCTCGGGTTGCACCGATGTCCGTCAAGGAGACAGGCTCGGAGGGATTCTGACCAAAGAAGAAGTGGTTGAATCCCATGCGCATTTCATTCACCACATTGGGGGACAACGTATGCGACCAACCAGCCTTGATGAAGCGGTTCGATCCCGGAAGCAGTTTAGAAAAGGGGAGAGTCGCAGCGTTTCCGAAGGGGTTCAGTGTGGCATTGTCGGAGAAAAAGGCTCTGCCGGAAAGCTTGTCCTTCAATCCAATCTGCTTGTCGACGGTGGTGATGAATTGATCGTCATTGAAACGGCCAATGGATGAAGAAGTTGCGCGGGAGAGATTGACTTTGCCGGCTGCTGAAATTCCGGGAGCTGCTCCCGTTATGCCTGGTAGGGAGGGAATGCAATGTGTGCCGTCATTGAATCCGGGGCACTTGGAGGCAGGCAAGTTCAGGTATTTCAGGGCGGTCGGGTCGATATTTGCGGCGCCGTAGCCCGTGCCCGTGAGGAAGTCTGTGGCAAGAGTGGCCGCGTCGCGTGTGGCAGGGAGAGTGGGAATCGTGGTTGAGAAGAACGTGCCGGGAGAAATGCCGGAACTTGCGCGGGTACCCTGATAGTCCATAAAGAAGAAGAAGTCCTTGATCAAGGGCACTTTACCACCGAGGCCAGCACCAAACTGGTTTTGCCGGAGCACCGGTCGCGGCTTGCCGCCCTGATTCAAGAACCAATCGTTGGCGTTGAGGACGTCGTTCCGGAAATACTCCCAGGCGCTGCCGTGGTAGCCGTTGGTGCCCGATTTCAAGTTGGCTTGGATATTGCCGCCGCCATTGCGGCCCTGCGAGGCGTCATAAAGCGAGGTCTGGGCCTTGAATTCTTCAATGCCATAGCGGTTGGGCAGAGGAACGTTATCCAGTTGGGGGAGATTGACGTCGTTGGTGTTAACGCCTTCGAGTTCGACGTTATTGTTGACCGGGCGCTGACCATTCACGTTAATCGTAACGGCGCCGCGGCCAAGAGCGGTGGCGTTGAAAAGCTCTGTGTTCGCGCCAGCAGAGAGAGTAAGAAGGGTGAGGTAGTTGCCGGTAGCGAGAGGCAGGTTGTTGACCGTATATGAGGTGATGGTTTGTCCGGTGGCTGCAGACGTAAGCTCCACGGGGACTAAGACTTCGGTCACTGTGACGGTTTCAGTCATGTGACCGAGACTGAGGGAGATAGTAATATTCGAGGTCTCCGTCACACGAACGATAACCTTTTCGGCTACGAACCTGGCGAAGCCCTGAGCAGTGACCTCAATCCTGTAGAATCCGGGCCGGAGCAATGGAGCGCTGAAGGTCCCCGCCCCTGTTGAGGTGAACTCGCGTTCTTCAACCCCTGTTTCGACGTTCGTTACAGTGATTTTGGCTCCTGCGACGATCCCACCCTTCTCGTCGACTACGGTGCCGGTTATGGCACCCGTCGAACCGCCTTGGGCATACAGAGACGCGGGAATCACTAGCGCAAGCAACAAACAAGCCACCATTAACTTGTTGATGAAATGCATTTCCCCTCCTGAAGGGAACCCCTACCGAGCATAGGCGTTCAAATGTTCACGGAGGCCTGTCGAGACAAACTTATCACTCGATGTTTTCGGTAATGCAAAGTGCAACCAGGCAACCGTTGTTGGCCTATCTCTAGCAATTGACTTACCAGAAAGAATGTAATCTAAGTGCTGCATTGTCAGTAGTTTGTCAGTGATTCCCTAGGTGACAACTGCTCGCGCCTCACTTTTTGGTAGAAGACTACGGTTTTCTATATATTCAAGCGAGGAAATCGCAGTCCGCCTGGGACTTGGCGGTACGGATAAACTGTGATTTGGTTGAAACTTTTGGCTTAGCGAAGGCCAGCCCGCCGGAATTTCACTAAAACTGATTCTAGGTCGGGTGTGCGGGAGCTATTCGGTGCGGATGGCGAGGATTTGCTTCCCTTGGATTTTGATTTCGACGCCGAAGGGTGGGCGAATGTCGCTACCCTGGACGATGGCGCCGCGCATCCAGACGTCGCCGGGAAGATTGGAAGTCTTGAGAGGATCGTAGAGAGTGCGGCTGCAAGGGTTGCCAACGAGGGGATGATTGGCGCGGGGGAAGCCGTAATCGTTGCGGAGCCTGTTCAGGTCGGCGATATATTCGAGTTGGCAGGAACCATAAGGAGCCTTCCGGGAAAAGGCCCAGTAGCCTGTCGGAAGAGTTGCAGAGCCAGAGGGTAGCCGGACAATGGTCGCGGGGACATTTTCACCATTCAGGCGATTGCGGACGAAGAAGTCGGCGGAGGACCAGGGCTTGGCGAGGTCGGCGACTTTGGCGATGGCGGGGTCGCCTTCCGTGGCGTGAGGGAGCAAGGCGTTGGGATCCGGTGGCGGCGAAGGAATTTCAAGTTGAGGAGTCTGTTCAGCACGGGAGACCTCGGCGGGTCTGGTTCGCGATAGCCAGCGGACGGCAAATAGGAGGATGATGCCAATGACCACGAGGCCGATAATGAGGGGCAGCATCGGGTTCGGAGTAGAGCGGCGGGGGCCGCTGACGCCCGGAATCTGGGGCATCTCCGCTTTCAAGTGAGCCGGGGTTTGATGATCAGCCATTATGTTAGTGGGCCTTTAAGAACCCAAGTAACCCAGGGTAGGAAGCCGGGATGGGCACTAGCCGAACAGGCCAAGAGAGATTGTACTGATGAGCCGGGTAGAAGAGCAACTCAAGAGCGAAGCAATGAGGGAATGTATCGGAATAGATACTTATGTTAGTCAGATGGCGACATGAGACTGCGGAGAGCTTGTTTCCTGGGGAGAGGCAGCCTAGTGTAAGTGTAAGGTTCAATTGAGGGAATTCCGCAGGAATGGCTGGAGATACTAGAAATTCGGCTCGCGCGTTTGTTCGCAGCTTGAACATTCTGCTGAAATTTGCGCGCTTGTACGAATTCGGGCACGTGCGGACGATGGCGCAGTTTGAAACGGCGTGGAAAGAATTGCACGCCGCGCTAAATGAGAGCCGTGATACAGGAGTGCTGCTGGGCGCTTCGGGAAACCAGATCCTGCTGGATGGAGTGCCGCTGGGAGCAGCAGCGGCGGAAAAAAGTTTCGCGCAACTTTTGACTTCCTCCGGAATTGCGAGCATTCACTTCGCGCCAAATCTTACCCAACCGCAATTCGCGCGATTTGTGCGCGCCTTCCCCGGCGGAAACGCCAAGCCCAGTTCACTTGCCGAACAACTAAAAACTGCGATGGCCGGCGACCCGAGCATTCGCATCAACGAAATTCGATTCGTAGCGGAAGACGGATCGGTTGCGGGAATTAAGATTGCGGCGCAACTGACATCAAAGGTGCTGGGCGCGCAAGGAGACAAATTCCGCGACATTTTTGAGGACCCGCAAAAATTGCTGCAACTGATTCTGGCAGCCGAAAGCAATCGCGGCGGAAGTGGCGGTGGCGGAGGGGGACTGGGATTTGGTCCCGGCGGTGGCGGACCGGGAGGCGGCGGCACCAGCGGCGGGGCAAGCTGGAGCGGAGGCACGGGCGGTTCGGGAAGCCTGTGGGAAGCTGGAAAACCGGGCACCGCGACGGGCAGCGGAACGGGTGGCGGCGGAACCGGCACAGGTGGCCCCGGCGGCGGAGATGGCAGCGGAGGTGGGGGTGGGGGTGGCGCTGGCGGCAGTGGTGGTCCAGGTGGGGGCCCGGGTGGTGGTGGACCCGGAGGTGGTGGGCCGGGCGGTGGCGGGTTTGGTGGTGGAGGCGGCACCGGAGGGGGAACCGGCGGCGGAACAGCCGGTGGGGCAGGCGCTGTCAGCGAGCCGGGGAGATGGTTGACGGCCACAGCGATGCTAAAGGGCAGCATGGCCGGAGGAGTTCCTGGTCTGGCCGGATCGGCAGGAGCGGGCACGGGCGGCGGGTACGCGGTCGCCGAGGACGATGTGCGGTCCATGATCGGGCTGTTTGCGCAACTGGGGAAGGCGCGGAAGGATCCGGATTCGCGCATGGATCCGGCGGCATTTCAGTCGAGGCTTTCGACGCTGCCGGTGCGCGCGCAGGTGACGCTGCAGCAGGCGCTGGCGGGGCTGGCAGCCCAGGCGCCAAACGAAAAGCCGGACAAACCGATGCTGTTGAAACTGGCGGAGCACGTGGCGATCCGGTTCGCGCTGGACAGTTATGAGCGCGGCGAATTGCGCGTGAATGCGGTGAAGCAACTGCTGGACCGGATGAATGCGGAGATCGAAGCGCTGCGGAAGATTTTGGGCCAGCAGGAAGAGACGATGGCCAATGCGGGTCTGCAGATGCAATCGTACACGGAATTGCTGGACCAGGAATTCTGGCTGGAGGTTCCGGAGGACAACAAGAAAGAAGTATTGACGTCGGACGAGGCGTGGTGCGTTCCGCCGCGCAATGTGCGGGCGTTCCTGGAAGAGATGCTGCGCCGGGGAGAGTTGAAAACGGTCAATGAAATATTGTTGAAGTATGCGGCTTGCATTGGCCTCGAAGCGCCGGAGGCGCGGCGAACGACCGCGATTGGCTTGTCGGATCTGGCGGAGTTTTATGGTAGCGGGGACGGAAGCGCGTTGATCGACGTGATTCAGCGGCTGGGGAATCAACTGGGCGTCGAGCGGGAATCGGATTTGCAGACGCTGGTTGGCGCGGCGTTTGTGCGCATGAGCCAGGAGGCGGGAGCGAAGAGGTTTTATCCCGCGATGCAGCAGGCACTGGCTTCGCTGGACAGCGTGGAAACGCTCAGGCCGGGGTCGACCACCAACATACGGCAAAGAATTGGAACGGAAGAGCGGCTGCCGGAATTCATCGAAGACGCGATGAGGGCGGGACACCCGCAGGATGGGTTGCTGGACATCCTGGGATTGATGCCCAAGGCGGCGCTGCATTACATGACGAACCGGTTTGCAAACTGCGGTTTCCGGGAAGATTGCGAACTGCTGGGCGAAATGGTGCGCGGGCTGGGCGACGAGGCGGTGAGCCGGCTGGTGGAAACCCTGCAAACAGCGCCGGCAACGGAAGCGACGGAAGTGATAGGGCTGCTGAGCCAACTTTCACCGGCGTCCGTGGAGCGCGTTCTGCCAACCCGATTGGCACAATGGCCGAGGACATCGCATGACCGGACGGTAAGACAGTTGTCGTCCACGCCGGCGGAACAGAGAGCGCTGCTGCTGGTCTCCATGTACGCATCGCTGGATCCGTTGATCCGTCCACTGGCACTGGACGAGATGGGGATGAGCGGCCGGACGGAGTGCATCCCGTTGCTGCTGGATCTGATCCGGGACGACACCACGCCGGGATTCACTCGGATCAAGGCAATTGAAGCAGCCGGGAGATTGCGGGCGAGCGGCGCAAGCGCGATGCTGCAGCTATTCTTGGAATCGAAACAAGTGTGGCGCTGGGCATATCACACGGAACTTCGAATCGCGGCGGCGCAGGCGTTGCAGAAGGTGGAGCCCGCGCTGGCAATTGAAAAAATCATGGCCAGTGGACTGGAGCGGAAAGAACTGGTGCTGGAGCCGACGGATCCGGAAACGAACGTGTCGGTTACGAGACAGCGCCGGTATGCGCGATTGAAGCTGACAAAACACGTGCCGGCAATCACCACGAATTTGCGCGAGAACATGCGCCTGACCATTGCGGAACTGAATATGGGTGGAGGAATTGGGGCGTCGGACCGGCACCTGGCACCCGGCTCGTTGCTGACATTGAAATTCTCGCACGGCGTGCGCAGCATCCGGGCGCAGGCGATCGTGCGTGGCGCAAGACCCCAGGCGATGGCCTTTGAATTTGTGGACATGGAATTGGACGAACGTCTCCGCCTGAGAAAGTTGCTGCTGGAATTGGGCGGATTGCCGCAGCCTTCGAATGTGGTGAATCGCACCAAGCGGCCAGGGCGAATCGCCCTCATGAAGTAACTCTCCAGAATAAATCACAGAAAACGCACCTGTACCCCGGAAAGATGGCACCGTTCGTTCGTGCAGGGTACCGAACTGTACGAACGTCGTGATGACGCCGCGGTCACACGGGACCTCTGTACCATTGTGGGGACAGTGCAAGAGTTCTACGGTACTAGTGAGAAAGTCCCAGTCGAGTGGCTCAAAGGTCAGTGGGCCACGGAGCATCGCAAACCCGGATGAAGACGGATCCCAAAGCGACGGCAGCCCGGGCATTCGTACGCAGCCTGAATATTCTGTTGAAGTTTGCGCGCTTGTACGGGTACGACCACGCGCGCGTTGTGGAGCAGTTAGCGGTTGCCTGGAATGAATTGCGAACGGCGATACCCGAAGGGGCGGAGACCGGGTTGCTGCTGGGAGCGTCGGGGGCGCAATTGCTGCTCGATGGGGTGCCGCTCGAAGGGTCGCCGGCGGAGAAACAGTTTGCGCAATTGCTCTCCGCGGCCGGGTTGGCCAGCGTGCAGTTCACGCAGCAGGTGACCGAAGCTGAGCTCGCCAAATTTATACATGCGTTCCCCGCTGGAAAAGCCAAGCCTGCCGAACTTGCCGAACAATTGAAAACGGCGATCGCGGATGCCCGTGGCATCCGGGTGAATGAAGTGTGCTTCGTGGCCACGGATTCCAGGCTGAAAGAATCCAGCATGGCCGCGCAGATCGCGGCCGCGTCCATGGGAGACCAGCAGGATCAATTCCGCAAGATCCTGAATGACCCGAAGAAGTTATTGGAATTAATCGCGGCCGCAGAGGGATCGAAGACTGGCGGAGAAGCCGGTGCCGGCGGCGAAGGATCTGGCCCAGGAGCAGGAGAAGGATGGGGCGGCGGGACAGTGGGCGCCGAGGGCGGTAGGGAATCGGGAAGCGGGATTGGTGGTGGCGTCGGAGGCGAAGCGGGCTGGGGAGCGGGACTTGGTGCTGGGAGCGGCCCGGGCGCTGGCGGAGTGTCGAGCGGCGGTGGAGCACCCGGAGTGCGAGCGGGAGTTCCGGCCACAGCAGTCGGAGCGGGCGCAGGCTCAGGACCCGCCAAAGGGACTGGCTCCGGAGGCGGCGCAGGTTGGGGTAGCGGCGGATCAGGAAGCGGGGCGGGCATCGCGGGAATAGGTAACGGGCCAGGATGGGGCGCAGGGCCTGGAGGCGGCGTTGGAAAAGGGCCGGGTGCCGGTGGCCGGATGTTTGGAGGTCCTGATGACGAATCGATTTACCGAATCCTGCGTGCGCTGGCGACGTTTGGAAGCATTGGAACGAGTTCGAATCCATCGGCGGCTACGGTGGAGTTTCAGGATCAGGTGTCGCAATTGCCTGGCAAGGCGCAAGAGACGTTGAGGAATGCGTTGGCGGGACTCGCCGAACAGGGAAAGAACAAGAAACTGGACGAGGGTGTGCTGGTACAACTGGCGGAGCATTTGTCCATCCGGTTTGCGCTGGAACAATTCGAACGCGGAGAAGTGAAGGTGAACGCGGTGCGGCAGATGCTGGACCGCATGAACCAGGAAATCGAGCACCTGCGAAATATCCTGGGGCAGCACGAAGACAAAATGGCGGAAGCGGGAATTCTGGTGGAATCGCACCGGGAGATGCTGGACCGCGTGTTCTGGGCATCGGTGCCGGAGAGCGCGAAACGGGAAGTGTTGCTGTCGGAGGAAGCGTGGTGCATTCCGCCGAAGAACGTGCAGTCGTACGTGGCGGATTTGCTGAAGCAGGGAGAGAAAGCGGATGCCGTCAGCATTCTTCAAAATTACGCAAGCTGCGCGGATAACGAAGAGCCGGATGCGAGGAAACGTGCGGCGACGGGACTTTCGGAAATGGCCGGGCTGTACGCAGAGGCGGATCCGAGATTGCTGCTGGAAGCGCTGCGGCACATCGGCCTGCGTCTCAGCGTGGAGCAGGATCAGGATTTGCAGTCGCTGGTGAGTGCGGCGTTCGTCCGGCTGAGCCAGGAGGCCGCAACACACAGGCATTTTGCGGCTATGTCGCAGGCGTTGAACCTGCTGGAGGGAGTGGAAGCGCAACGCCCGGGAATTGGTAAGACGCTGCGAGCGAAGATGGGAATTGAGGAGCGGGTGCCGGAATTTGTCGAAGAGGCGCTGCGCGCAAGAGGTGTAGCAGCGGGCCTGACCGGAGTGCTGAAGCATCTGCCGCAAACCGCGATGGAGCATTTGTCCACGCGCTTCAACCGGTGCCAGTTCCGGAGCGATCTGGAGAATGTGGCGAGCCTGGCGCAGGATCTGGGCGAAGAGGCAGCGCAATATCTGCGGAGCACGGTGCGCGGCGGGCCGGTAGCCGAAGCCGCGGAAATGGTGGGATTGTTAACCAGGTTGGACACGCAGGCCGCGGAAGTTTTTCTGCCCGCGCGGATGAAGGATTTTCCGCGAGCGGCGCAAGACCGCGTAATACGGCAGGTTGCGGCGGGCGGCGCGCACGGCAACTGCCGGTTGCTGCTGGCGCTGCTTGACCATGTGGATCCGCTGGTGATGCCGCTGGTGATTGACGAAGTCGGAATGACCGGAGAGCGCGAGGCGCTAGGTCGATTGTTGACGATCGCGGACGGGGACCTGCCTACTGACGCCGCACCTTATTTGCGGGTGAAGGCGCTGGAAGCGCTGGGCAGGTTGCGCGCGCCAGAGTCAATCAATACGCTGCGGCGCATTGTGGAAGCGAAGAAAATATTCGGATGGGCGAATCCCCAGGAATTGCGAATCGCCGCGTTTCAGGCGCTGGCGAAAATGGACCCGGAGTGGGCCAGGAAATTCTTGCCAGAGAGCGGAATCGAATCGGGGGATCTCACGCTTGGGCCGCTGGAGGTTCCCGTGGAATCGAAATTTGTGCGGCAACGCAGGCATTCGCGGGTCCGACTGCAAAAAAGCGTGGCGGCGGTGAGCACGAACCTGAAGCAGAATTGCCGGCTGGAAATCAAGACGGCGAGCCTGGCCGGCGGGTTGGCGACGACCAACATGCATCTGGCGCCGGGAACAAAGGTGCAACTGCGGATGCAATTGGGTTTGCGGAACGTGCAGGCGACAGCGCTGATGCGGGACTACCGTGCACAGGATATATCGTTTGAAATCATAGACATGGGGCTTGAAGAGCGGGGCCGCCTCCGCAAACTGTTGATGGAAAGCATCGGCAAGGGCAACCTGGAATAGGCGTGCCAACCCAGAGGGCTATCCAGAACGTTCTAGTATACAACTAATAACCATTCGCAAGTACTACACCGCGGTACCTTTGAGGTATTTACCCTACCCGAATTCCTCTCTAATCTGGCATTAACACGATTTGTTGCGCCCAGGTGCGCCCACCTGCGTGCGAGAAATCCGAAGTTACGGTGGTCTGCCCAGTGTCAAAAGGAACTCGAATCCGGATTTGCGCGGTATTGTGTGCCCTCGCAGCATGGCTGACGGGTGCGCGAGCGGAAGAGACGCGTCCAGACTTTCCTGACAACCCAAGATTTACGGTGCAGAGGTTTGAAGACCAGGAGGGCATGGGAGCAGTTACGGCAACCGCGCTCGGACAAGATGCGCAGGGATTCCTGTGGATCGGCACGCAGACGGGACTCTATCGCTACGACGGAACCCGCGCGAAAAAAATGCTCGAGGTGGAGAGCATCATCGGGCACTACGTTGTGGACATGCTGATTGCGCCGGACGGGACGCCGTGGTTTGCGGGAACCCGCGGAATCGCTTATTACAAGGACGGCCAGTTCCAGAAACTGGAAATTCCGGCGAATTCGATGCCGCTGCTGAACGGAGTGCAGATTTTTGCGGTGGACAGCAAGGGAGTCGCTTACGCGCTGACGTACAAGCGCGGCCTACTGATACTTGACCCGAAAAATCCGGGCAAGACGGAAACCATCGCGCAAGGACTTGGCAATTGGGAAACGCCCGAGGGAATTATCCGGGCGGCGGACGATTCCATCTGGTTCACGGCGGGCCGGAAGCTGGCCCACTTGAGCGCGGGATCCCATCAGATTGAAGTGGAACCCGGGACCAGATTGCCAGATGAACGCGTCGTGGCGTTGCAGTTCGACGGAATCGGGATGCTGTGGCTGAGAACGGCGACCAGGCTGGCGCGAGTGGACCCGCACACGCGCAAACTGACATTTGAAGACGAGGTAGTTGGGGAGGCGAACGAGGAAGAGGGAAAACCTTCTGTCGACGCGCAGGGAAAACTGCTGGTGCCCAGTTCTTCGGGATTGTATTGGCAACAGAACGGGCAATGGCGGCTGGTGAACGTGAAGCACGGGCTGGCGAGCAACCTGATTCAATGCGCGCTGGAAGACCGCGAAGGAACATTGTGGGTTGGCGGTTCGGGCACCGGACTGGACCGCCTGACGGGAGTGCGCGAGTGGTCCGCCTGGACAACGGCGGAAGGATTGCCGGACAACTCAACGTGGGCGACTCTGCGCGACCGCGGGGGTCGGCTGTGGGTAAGCACGGCGCACGGGATCGGAATCTGGAATGGTCACACGCGAAACTGGGAAAACGTGCCTGCGCTGCAGGAGCACCTAGGGCGGCAGATCCGGCAGATGCAGCTTGGACGCGACGGCTCCATCTGGGCGCTGACGATTACGGGCGCGATCGTGCAGATTGATCCGGAATCCTATGGGACAACGACGATCGCGAATTTCCGGGGAAGAAATTTTGTCAGCATTCAGGCCGCGCCGGACGGAAGCATCTGGGCGACTACGCGCGCGAGGCTGGTGCGGTTCGTGCCACGCGGGCCGGCCACAAAAGCGGTGGAAGTACCGCTACCGGCGATGGATGAAACGGAGATTGAGTATCTGGCTTTCTCGCCAAAAGGCGTGCTGTGGGCGACGGGACCCGGAACACTTTACCGATACGACGGGAAAGAGTGGAAAGTCCTGAAGGTGAAAGACGGCTTGAACGGCCAGACAATGACGAGTCTGGCGGCGGTGAACGACAACGAAGTTTGGGTGGCGTACAACGACATTGTGGGTGTAACGCGCGTGACGCTGGGACGGGACGGAATCCCGCGATTTGAATTCCACGATTGGGACAGAATGGTGGTGGGGCGCGACGCGAAGAACCGGATGTGGTTCAACGGGACGGATGGGATCGTGATCCTTTGGCCGGACGGGCACCTGCAGCGGCTCAGTCATGCGAACGGACTGATCTGGGATGATTTGAGTCCGTGGACGGGAGCGCGGGAAGAGACTGACGGCAGCTATTTGATCGCGACCTCGCGGGGATTGTCGCGCTACAAGCCGGTGGGCGAGGCGAGAAAGGAGACCCCGCCGAAGGTGGTGTTGACCACAGTGGCGCTTGGTGGAACGGAACGGAGTGTGAACCAGAAGTCCGTTGTGGATTCAATCGACGGATCGCTGATGGTGCAATTTTCGCCGGTGGTGCTGGACACGCCGGAACAGGTGTCTTGCCGCTACCAGTTGAACGGACTGGAGAAACGCCCGACGGAAACGCTGCAGCGTGAGGTGCGATACGGTGGGTTGCCGCCGGGAAGTTATGAGTTTTGGGTGCAGTGCAAAGAAGCGGATTCGCCGGGTTACTCGGCGAAGACGAGTTTTTATTTCCGGGTGTTGCCAAACGTGTGGCAGTCGAGTTGGGTTCGGGGATTGGTAGTTGTGGCGTTGATGGGCGGCATATGGGGATTCGTTTCACTGAGAACAAGAACGCTGCACCGACGGAAAAGCGAATTGGAGCAGGCCGTGGCGCAACGGAGCGCGGAGCTGCTGCAGAAAAATAGGGAACTGGAACAGATCTCGCTGACGGATCCGCTGACGGGAACGCGGAACCGGCGGTATTTCTACGAAACGATTCCGACGGACCAGGCGCAAACGCTGCGCTCGCATCAGAGGTTTGGCGATGCGCAAAAGGCAAATGGGGCTCGGCGGGAGCTGATTTTTGTGCTGGTGGATATTGACCGGTTCAAGCGCGTGAATGACGAGATGGGCCACGCCGCGGGAGACCGGTTGCTGCAAGAAGTGGCCAAGCGCATTGGGTCGGTGATGCGGCGTTCCGACGACCTGGTGCGCTGGGGCGGGGAAGAGTTCTTGTTGGTGTGCCGGACAACGGACCGCGAGAACGCGGGGCTGCTGTGCACGCGCGTGCTGGACGCGGTGCGCGACCTGCCGTTTGACGTTGGCAACGGAATTCAATTGCACAAGACGTGTTCGATCGGGTGGGCGCCGTTTCCATGGCTCCCTGGGAACGCGCAGATGCTTTCCATCGACAACGTGATTGAGCTGGCGGACAAGGCGCTGTACCTGGCAAAGCGCGAGGGACGCAACCGCAGTTACGGACTGGTGCCGGCGGCGACAGCAACGAGCTCGGAGAAGAGCATTTCGATCCAGAACTTGCGGGACTGCCCTCCGGAGCTGGTGCAGATCGTTTGAGATGGCTCTCACCGAAGCGCATTCGAAAGAAAGACACTAAATTTCAGAGCAGCAACAGCCCGCTTCTCAGGCAAGGCGGGTGACAGTGCCGTGTTCCCAAGCGCGCTGGTCGCTGGCCATGAGGGATAGCATAAAGTGGAAACGGAGGAATAGAGCAACCGGTGGTTGAAAGAGGAGCGATGTAAGCGGTGAAGATTATTTTTTCAAGTCGGAGAGCCAGTTGGAGACGAGGACCAAAGGAGTGGGAACACCTTGCGGGAGTTCCGTGATGATGAAGTGCTGGCCATCGGGAGCGTTGTCAAAAGCGTTTCCACTGGGGGCAGTGTAGGTGACGCGGAAAAGCGGGCGCACCTGGTCCAGTTCAAACTCGTCCTTTTTGGGATTCACGCTGGCGGCGTGGATGGCGCCGTCGAGCCCGACGAAATAGATTTCTTTGCTGTCGCCGCGCCAGGCAGGGAAGGTGCCTCCATTTTGGGAGATTTGCCAGCGGCCCTCTCCGCCGGGGAAATGGGTGACGTAGACCTCTTCGCGGCCGGAATCGGTGGACGTATAGGCTAGCCAGCGGTCGTCGGGGGAGAGGCGGTATTGAATGATTCTTCCGAGCGGTGATTGTGCCTTTGCAAGGAGGAAGGGTTTTTTGTCCCCTGTGAGTGGCAAGGCCCAGACGGCCGCGCCCGTGGGTCCGTGCTGTTCCATGTGGAGGAGATAACGGGAATCGGATGACCACTGCGGCATTAGCAGGGTCTGCTGATCCGGCGCACTTTCCATCAAAGTTTCTTCCTGCCCCCCTCCATTGGCAAGGCGGGAGCGGAGCGAAGTGCCGGAGAACACGGTGTTGCCGTTCTGCTTGACGTAGACGATGCGTTGCCCGTCTGCCGACCACGAAGGCATGTGGTGGGTGCCCCCGCCAAAGGTCAGGCGGGTACGCGTGCCGCGAGCGAGATCGAACACCCAGATGTCCGCTTCCGGATCTCCCATGGAGACGGCAATGCGCTTGCCGTCGGGAGAGACGCGGCCGCTGCCCTTGTAAGCGGTCCGTTCGCCAACCGGATTGATGGATTTCCCAGTGCGATCCTTCCAGTAGAGTTCGGTACCGAGGGCTTTGGACCCGTGTTCGTAGAGCAACAACCCGTTCTCGCTGACTGCGAAGGTGGTGTGCCAGGTACCGGCGTCGTATTCGACAAAATTGGCGAGAGTGAACGGCTCACCGGAGACAGCACCCGAGTTCACGTCAAACTTTACGGCGAGGAGTTGCGATTGCACGTGGTAGACGAGATAGCCGGAGGAATAGAGGGCATCGGAATCCGTATCGAGTACGTATTTAAAAGAACCGTCGGCGAGGGTACCGAGGTAGATGCCCTGCTCGGAGTTCCCGGAGTGGTTGGTGGCAAAAAAGAGGAAATGCTTGCCGTCCGGAAGGAAAAGGGGCCAGCGATGCGTGGTGTGCTTGCCGGAATCGAATTTGGTGAGACGTGTGGGAATTCCGCCGGAGGCGCTGATTTGCCAAAGAGGCTCCCGGTAATCGGGCTCATAAATGATGATGTTGTCTTGATTCCAGGAACCACCTCGGGGGTTGGAGGCTTCGGTGATAACGGTAACCGGTCCGCCGGCAGCGGCAACTTTCTTCAGGTGGCCATCGGCAAAAAATCCGATGTATTTGCCGTCGTAAGACCAAAACGGAAAGGAAGCGCCTTCGGTGCCGTCGAGTTTCCTGGGGGTGACGTCGTTGAGAGATTGCACCCAGAGGAAAGCTCGTTCTTTCTCCGCCCGCGCGGAAAACGTGATCGCCGTGCCATCCCGCCGGATGACAGGCGGGCCGGAAAAATCGCCGGTGAAATCGAAAACCGTATCCGGCGGCGGAGGAAGAAAAGAGCGAACGATTTGCGCGGGAGCAGCGCTCTTCTCGCGAAGGTTGGACCATAAAAGCAGGCCGAGAAGAGCGGCAACGGCCGCGCCCCAGAGTAGATTTTGCCGCCAGGGGCGCGCCGTGGGCGCAGGCTCCACTTCTTCCGCGGCCCGGCCGGCCACGGCGATCCAGCGCAATTCGTTGGCGATATCGGAGGCGCTTTGCCAGCGGCAGTCCGGCGTTTTGGCTAGACACGTTTGGACGACATGCTCGAGCGACGGCGGCGTGAGCGGTTGGAAATTCGCGATGGGCTCCGGATCTTTTTCAAGGATCGCGGAGGCCACGGAGATTTGGCTTTTGCCTTCAAAAGCGCGTCTGCGCGTAAGCATTTCGTAGAGAATGCAGCCGAAGCAGAAAATATCGCTGCGGGCGTCGGCTTCCTGACCGGCGATCTGCTCCGGTGACATGTATTGGATGGTGCCTATGATGGTGCCGGCGCTGGTGAGCGGGGTGACGGGGCTGGCGGCGCTAACAGTCATGGCGGCGGAGAGCAGCGGCGCGGCGCCGGACTCGGATGTCTTGCCAAGCGAGGAAGGCTTGGCGAGGCCGAAGTCCATGAGTTTTGCGCCGGATTTCGTGAGCATGACGTTGCCGGGCTTCAGGTCGCGATGGACGATCCCTGCACGATGGGCGCGCTGAAGAGCGTCGGCAATTTCCGCGCCGATACGCAGGACGTCGGCGAGGGGCAGGGGACCTTTGCGGATTCGCTCGGCGAGAGTTTCGCCCTCGAGAAATTCCATCACCAAGTAATCGGTGCCATTCTGCGAGCCGATGTCGTAAAGCTGGCAGATATTGGGATGATTGAGGGCGGAAAGCGCTCGCGCTTCCCGATCGAAGCGTTGTTTCAGCTCGGGAGAAGACACCAGATGGGAAGCGAGGACTTTGATGGCGACGCAGCGGTCCAGGCGAGCGTCGCGCGCGCGATAGACTTCGCCCATGCCGCCTGCGCCGAGCGGCGTTTCAATCTCATAAGGCCCGAATTTTGTGCCAGAAGCGAGTCCCACGATTTCAGAGAGTATACCGCAGGATGTTCGAAAATCAGCCAGTTGTGAAGAGCGATGTTCTGGCGAGCGAAGCTCCCGACTCAATCACTTCAATGGGGCAGGCACTTCGCGACGATCAGGGTGATGTCGTCGTGTTGCTCGTGAGGACTGAAGCGGCGGACTTCGTCCACAACCGAGGTGAGCAGTTCGCAGGGAGCAAGGGAACGGTGGCGGCGCAGGGCTTCAATCAGGCGCTCTTCGCCGAACTCTTCGCGGTGGGGACTAAAGGCCTCGGTGATGCCATCGGTGTATAGAGCGAGCGTGTCGCCGGGAAAGAGCTGGCTTTCTTCGACTTCGCATTCCCACTCCTTGAAAGCGCCGAGAATTGTCGCGGTGGATGCTAGGCGTTCGAGCGAATCATCGGCACGCAGGAGCAGAGCGGAGAGATGGCCGCAATTGATGTAGCGCAGTCGGCGAGCTGCGTCGTCATACTCGGCGAAGAAGAGTGTAGCGAAGGAGCCGCCGGAAGTGTTCTGGCAGAAGAGTCGATTCACGGAGCAGAGGAAGCGCTGTGGCTGATCCAGCGCGAGAGCGGACTGGCTGCGAAGATTGGCCTGGAGATTGGCCATCAAGAGAGCCGCGGCGATTCCTTTTCCAGAGATGTCACCGACGACCAAGCCGAGGCGTTCTCCGCCCAAATCAAGAAAATCGTAATAGTCGCCGCCCACCTGGCGCGCCTGGTGGCAGATGCCCGCGTATTCGAGCGTGCGCATGCGGGGAAGAGTCTGTGGAAACAGCCAGGATTGCACCTGCTGGGCAATTTCCAGTTCCTGGGCGGCGTGGCGTTCGGCATCTTGACGATCGGCGATGGCGCGGCGCTGCGTCTCGACGGCATGAGTGACTTCGTCAAAACTGACGAGGGAAAACGTATTGCCGTCGGGATCGCGAAAGCGGCTGAAAACGGCGCCCCAGATTGGCGGAGCATGATCCGTGGAATCGGAGGAATTATCCGTGAGCGGCGGCTTCGATTGCAAAGCATGCTTGAAGCGCCTAAGCCGCGGGTTGGAAAGAAAATGGACGCCGCGCTTGCTCCATTCGCGGAATTTGGCGAGCACGTCTTCGGTAACGAAGGTGACGTGGGAGGCGCAGCCGATTTGCTTAAATTGCTCGGAGTCGGTGCGCGGGACGATGAGCGTGAGGTTGGCGGTACCGTCGGGCGGACCGACGACGACCCAGGGTTGCCCGGTCTGGCCGGGTTGCGAGCGCCCGTCAAAAACGATCTGGAACCCGAGCAGGTCCAAGTAGAAGCCAAGGCTTCGGTCAAGATTCCGCACATAGATCATCACCGACTGCAGGCGCAGAAAAGGCTCCTGGCGCTGAAGAGTGCCGCTTGCGCTTTCTGGCGATTGGGGCGCGATGCTTCCCATGCGCGCATTATATAGGGCTGCGGGATTTTTTATGAGACAGCTTGTAGTTTGGGTCGGGCGAGGGAGTGAATCGTGTGTGCCTCGGCTGCCAGGACGAGTTTCGCAAAGCGTGTTGCACCAACTAGTGCGTATCGTTTTATGCACAGTGGCGGTGCAGATTCGCTTGTCACCAGCGCCGCATTGCGTTGGGATAGAAGGGTAGTTTCCAATTCACTTAAACCGGCAGGTATGGGATGAAACTTTTGACCTTCTGCGGCGGGGGCGTACTTTGCCTTGTATTTTCTTTGCCGGCTACAGCGCAGAGCACCGGGCGGATTGATTGCGCGCGGGAAGGCGGGTACGTCTATCTCTACAGTTCCATGACAACGCTGGAGGTGCGTACCACGCTGCAGTGCGGCGACGTTGTGCGCATCACGGGGCGCAGCGACGATTACTATAGCGTGCGGACCGCAGCGAACGAGGCCGGGTATGTTCCGCGGACGAGCGTCGTTTTACTGAAGGACCAGCCGGGCACCGGCATCCCCGCGCCGGCAGCGAAGCCACCCGCGCGCGAACGCATGCATTACGATGAGCCGCGAAGCGAGGTGACTGGGCCCGCGCACACGAGCGCGGGTGCTTTCGCGCTGGCGAACAATACGCCTATCCGCGTGAAGCTGAGCAAAACAATTTCCTCGGCCACCGCCCGTGTGGGTGACGCGGTGGAGCTTGAAGTCGTCGAAGACGTGCTCATTGATGGCGTCACAGTATTGGCCGTGGGCTCGAAGGTGAGTGGGGTCATTGCCGAAGCGGAGCCTAAGAAGCGTTTCGGCCACGGCGGCAAGCTGGCGTTCAGCATTACTTCGGTGACGTTGCCGGACGGAGAGCAAGTGAAGGTACGCTGCTACCAGGAAGCTTCCGGATCTTCGAACACTTCAGCGGACGCGGTTCTGCCGCTCAGTTCGGGCAAAGATGTTGCGATCCCGAAGGACGTTGAATTCACGGCGCTGGTGGATGGTGAGGCGCACTTGAAACGCGAAGGTTTCGAAACTCCGAAAACGCATCCCGCCGCCTCGCCCGCCACCTCCGTACCAAAAACCGAACCGGCGCACTGATTACCCGTTCCTCAGCAAACTCCATACTTTATCTCCAGCAAGCGGGGGCGTGTTTCTTGGCGGGAGTGCGCCTGACCAGTTACAATGAATTGTTTGGATGGTGCTGCGGGAAAGGCCCTTGCGAGCTTGGACGGATTTCGGAGCACAGCCGAAAAACTTTCTTCAGGGGCTAAAGCCCGTTTTGTGTGGGGCTTTACGCCGGGGCTGAAGCCCCGGCCTCCTAAAGTGCGTCAGGAGACGGCGAACCTTCCATGGATTTAGCCAAGGCAGTCGACGGCGTTATCGCGCGGTTTATCGGGACGAAGCACGAGCGCGACCTCAAAAAGCTGGAGCCGCTGGTTGCTGCGATCAATGCGCAGGAGCCGGAAGTGCAGGCGTTGAGCGATGAGCAGCTAAAGGAGCGCTTCGCGGCGCTGCGGACGCAGGTGCAGGAGCAGTTGAAAGACGCGGATCCCGCGGAACCCACTTACAAAGAGGAATTGCGAAAGGCGCTGGAAGCCGTGATCGTGCCGGCGTTTGCGCTGGTGCGCGAGGCTGGGCGGCGATTCCTGAAGATGCGGCATTTCGACGTTCAGTTGATTGGCGGAATGGTGCTGAACGACGGGAAGATCGCCGAAATGAAGACCGGCGAAGGGAAAACGCTGGTAGCGACACTGCCGGCGGCGCTGAACGCGCTGGCGGGGCGCGGCGTGCACATCGTGACGGTGAACGACTACCTGGCGCGGCGCGACGCGGAGTGGATGAGCCCGCTTTACAAGGCGCTGGGACTGACCGTCGGCGTAATCGTTCACGACTTGGATGACGTGCAGCGCCGGGCGGCTTACGCGGCTGACCTGACGTATGGAACGAACAACGAGTTTGGCTTCGATTACCTGCGCGACAACATGAAGTATGACCTGGCGAGCTGCGTGCAGCGCGGGCACCAGTTTGCGATCGTGGACGAGGTGGACTCGATCCTGATCGACGAGGCGCGGACGCCGCTGATTATTTCGGGGCCGTCGGAGGAATCGACTGACAAATATTTCAAGATCGACAAAATTATTCCGAAGCTCATTCAAGACATCGATTACACGTTGGACGAGAAGCACCGGACGGCGACGCTGACGGAAGAAGGCGTCAGCAAGTGCGAGCGGCTGCTGGGGCTGGGGAATTTGTACGACCCGGCGCACATGGAGCAGATTCACCACGTATATCAGGCGCTGCGTGCGCACACGCTGTACAAACTCGACGTAGATTACGTAGTGAAAGACGGCGAAGTGATCATCGTTGACGAGTTCACCGGACGACAGATGCCGGGGCGGCGGTGGTCGGACGGGTTGCACCAGGCGGTCGAAGCGAAAGAAGGCGTGAAGATCGAGCGGGAAAACCAGACCCTGGCGACGATCACGTTTCAGAACTATTTCCGCATGTACAAGAAACTGGCCGGCATGACGGGCACGGCGGAGACGGAGGCGGCGGAGTTCGGCAAGATTTACAACCTGGACGTAGTGGTGATCCCAACGAACAGGACGTTGATCCGCAAGGAACACGCGGACGTGGTGTACCGCACAGAGACGGAAAAGTTTGAAGCGGTCGTGAACGGGATTCTGCAGGAAGACAATTCACTGGCAAACGGAATCCGGCACTATCACGAGCGCGGGCAGCCGGTGCTGGTGGGCACGATTTCGATTGAGAAGTCGGAAACGATTGCGGAAATATTGAAGAAGGCGGGAGTGCCGCACCAGGTGCTGAACGCGAAACAGCACGAGCGCGAATCGCGCATCGTGGCGCAGGCGGGCCGCAAGGGCGCGGTGACGGTGGCGACGAACATGGCCGGCCGCGGCACGGACATCCTGCTGGGCGGGAACCCGGAGTCCATGACGCGCGAGCACTTCTTGAAGAACAAGCTGGCGATACCGTATGCGTCGGCGCCAGCGGTGATTGGCGTGGACAGCACGAACGGGGACGCTCCTGCGGCCGCGGCTGTGCCGATGGTTTTGTTCCAGCATGAAGGCAAGATTTTCCAGGTGCCCAAGGACCAGTGGGATCCGATGTACCAGCAGTTCGCGGATCAGTGCAAAGCGGAGCATGACGAAGTGGTGGCGCTCGGCGGCCTGCACATTCTGGGCACGGAGCGGCACGAAGCGCGGCGCATTGACAACCAGTTGCGAGGACGCGCGGGACGCCAGGGCGATCCGGGCTCTTCGCGATTCTTTTTGTCACTCGAAGACGACCTTATGCGGATTTTCGGCGGCGAGCGCGTGAAGCAGATGATGTTCCGCTTGGGAATGACGGAAGGCGTGCCGATCGAGTCGCGGCTGATTTCGAACCGCATCGAGAACGCGCAGAAGTCCGTGGAAGCGCAAAACTTCGACGCACGCAAACACCTGCTGGAATACGACGACGTGATGAACAAGCAGCGCGAAACGATTTATGCGATTCGCCGCTCGGCGCTGGAAGGAAAAGATCAGCGGGATTACGTGCTGGGGATTGCGGAAGACGTGGCGCGCGAGCTGGTGGATACGTATTGCCCGCGCGAGCAGCATCCCGGGCAGTGGAACACTACGCAATTGCTGGCCGAGGTGAATAGCCAGTTTGGAATTGACGCGAAGGCCATGGGCGCGGACCCTGCGGCGCTGAACCATGATGAGTTGGCGGATGCGCTGGCGGAAGCAGTGAAGACACGCTATGCGGAAAAGGAAAAGCAGTTCAGCCCGGATTTGCTGCGCTGGCTGGAGCGGCGAATCATTCTGGATGTGGTGGATACGCAGTGGAAGGACCACTTGCTGTCGCTGGACCACTTGAAGGAAGGGATTGGGCTGCGCGGATACGGGCAGAAAGATCCGCTGGTCGAGTTCAAGAAGGAAGCGTTCATTTTGTTTGAAGACATGATGGCGCGGATCGACAACGAGACGGTGCGTTATTTGTTTCACGTGCAGATTCAGCAGGGAGAAGCGCCGCCTCCGCAGGCACAGCAAGCGCAGCAGTCACCGCGGGCGCATATCCAGAGCGCGGCGGCTGCGGGGGCGAGTGCAGCTGCGCGGGCCGAAGAGCAGCCTCCGGCGCAGAAATTGCCGGATTTTGCGCGCGCGCTGGAAAAGCGGCAGGAACGCCAGCAGAAGGATTTACAGTTTCAGACGGGAGCGGCTCAAGCGGAGGCTCCGAAGCCCGTACGTGCAGGGGCGAAGGTTGGACGCAATGATCCTTGCCCATGCGGGTCGGGGAAGAAGTATAAGAAGTGTCACGGGGCGTGAAGCAGTGACTCGTGATTGGTGACTAGTGACTGGTGAGTCGGCGCCCATTGCTAATTTTTTGGAACTCTCTGACTTAGAACTGAACACTAACGACTTACAACTGATGCAGTACGCCTGAGATTCAGGAAGCGAAGAGGACACATGCCACCAGGAACGATGCCGGGACAACAGCCAGCGCCACAGAGGCAGGGAATCCCAGGAGTGAAGAACCTTGTGGCGGTGGCCAGTGGAAAAGGCGGCGTGGGAAAAACGACCGTGGCGGTGAACCTGGCTCTGGCACTTGCAAAGCTGGGGCACAAGGTCGGCTTGCTGGACGCGGACGTGTACGGGCCCAACGTGCCGATCATGCTGGGCTCGACGCAGGAACCGATGGCCACGGCGCAGCAGCGGATTATTCCCGTGGACGCGCAGGGCATAAAAATGATTTCGATGGGACTGCTGAATCCGGGCGACAAGCCGGTGATCTGGCGCGGGCCCATGCTGCACAGCGTGATCACGCAGTTTTTGCGCAGCGTGGAATGGGGCGAGCTGGACTACCTGGTGATTGACTTGCCGCCGGGAACGGGCGACGTGCAGTTGACGCTGATCCAGACGGTGGCGGTGACGGGAGCGGTGGTGGTGACGACGCCGTCGCTGGTGGCGGTGGCGGACGTGCGCAAGGCGATTGAAATGTTCCGCCAGGTGAATGTGGAAGTGCTCGGCGTGGTGGAGAACATGAGCACTTTTTTGTGTCCTCATTGCGGGAAGGCGGTGGATATTTTCGGGCACGGCGAGGGCACGAAGACGGCAATTGCGTACGGCGTGCCGGTGCTGGGAGAAATTGAGATTGACCCACGAATCCGGATGGGCGGGGATACGGGCGCTCCTGTGGCGGCGCAGGGAGAATCGGCGCCGGCGGCGCAGAGTTTGTATCGCATGGCGAAGGCGGTGACGGCGCGGCTAGCGGAAGTGGGCGCAACGTCGACCGGGCCAGCGGTGGAGATTGACTGAGCTTGTAGGTGAATTTTGTAGTGGCCGATCTTAAGACCGGCCAGTAAAAAAGCGAAGGGCCCAAGCACGGGCTAGTCGCGGGTAGCGGAAGAATTAGAGATGGGAAGTTCGCCGCTGGCGTTAGAGGCGCCGGCGGCTTTTATTTTTTCGAGGAGACAGGCGCGGCAGAGGCAGCTGGAAGATTGCCATTCAGCGGGCATGGGGAGATGCGGCAGGTCGGAACACCAGCAGCCAGGTTCTTTCTGGCAGGTCATAGGCGCGTTGCATTGGGCGCAGCGGGTTTCCACGGGGAAATTATGGCGCGAAGAGCGGCGAGCGTCCAGCGCCAGACAAATTGGTGCGCGAGGTGCTGGCGGTTTTCTTGTCAGCGGGGTGAAGCGGATGCTATCTTGAAGTGTTCGCTGCCTGTCGGCGAAACGCGCGGGAGCCGCGTATTTCATGCTCCTGCAATCACCTACGGGAAATTCTGATTCCTCATGCGCACACCGGATATCCGTCCATACAAAGGCAAATTTCCGCAGATTGCGGCGTCGGCGTACATCGACCCGGCGGCGGTGGTGATTGGGGACGTTGTGATCGGCGAGGAGTCGAGCGTGTGGCCGATGACCGTGATACGCGGAGATGTGCACCACATCCGGATCGGGAAGCGCACGAATATTCAGGACGGCTGCGTGCTGCATGTGATGAAAGATGAGTATCCGCTGGTGCTGGGGGATCAAGTGACCGTGGGGCATTCGGTGACGCTGCACGGATGCACGATCCATTCGCATGTTTTGATTGGGATGGGCTGCATTATTTTGAACGGCGCGGTGATTGGAGAGAACTCGATTGTTGCGGCGGGGACTTTGATCACGGAGCGTACGGTGATTCCGGCGGGAAGTCTGGTGATGGGTTCGCCAGGTAAAGTGAAAAGAGAATTGACGGAAATGGATTGCGAATCGATTGGCAAATATGCGGAGCGCTATTCGGGCTACCGGGAAATTTACCGCGAGGAAGCGGCGGCGCGCGGGGAACAGATTGATTGGAGCGAGTTGGAAGGCTGAAAGGGGCGGGCGCGGCGTTCCAGGGACTCATGGCAGAAAAAAAGAAATTTCAGGCAATCAAGGGCACGCGCGATTTGCTTCCACCGGAGACGGAGTTGTGGAACCGGGTGGAGCAAACCGCGCGCGAAGTTTTTGGCACATTTGGGTTCGGGGAGATGCGCCCGCCGATTTTTGAGCCGACGGAATTGTTTGCACGGGCGGTCGGATCTCGAACTGAAGTAGTAGGCAAGGAGATGTACTCGTTCGATCCCGCCAAAGAATTGTTTGCCGTTGATGCTTCATTAGACGCGTATCCATCCCCTGAACTAACAGAGAACATAGGCGAGTCTGTCTACAGAATCAAGGATGCATTTGACAAGGGTGATATTCCGCGGACGGAAGAGAATCAGCAGAAGGTAGCCAACCTTTTGTTTATATTTAACCAGCTTAAGGAACTCACTCAGAACTTGCCTCAAGAATTCCAGCAGGACTCCGCCGAGGTTTTCTCTGAATACAGAACGCTTGTTGATAAGTGCAGAACTATGGCCAGCCTAATAAGGCTCGGGAATGTCTCAATCTCGTTGCGGCCGGAGGCGACGGCTTCGGTTTGCCGGGCGTATATCGAGCATGGGATGCATGCGCTGCCGCAGCCGGTGAAGTTGCATTACACGGGGCCGATGTTCCGACGGGAGCGGCCGCAGAAGGGGAGATACCGGCAGTTTTATCAGATTGGGGCGGAAGTGTTGGAGATGGTGCCGCCGAACCAGGACCCCGCGAAAAACATCACGAAAGACGCGGCAGTGGACGCGGAAGTGATCGAGATGGTGATGGCGTTTTTCGCGCGACTCGGCCTGGAGGGCGTGAAGCTGGAGATCAATTCGATTGGGGATCGCGAGTGCCGCCCAAAGTATGTGGAGTTGCTGCGCGCGGAATTGATGAAGGTGAAAGACAAGCTGGGGCCGGACAGCCAGCGGCGCATTGAGACCAACCCGTTGCGGGTGCTGGACTCGAAGCTCGAGAGCGAGCAGGGAATTATCGCTGGGCTGCCGCGGATTACCGATCACTTGTGCGCGAACTGCGCGGCGCAGTATGCGGAAGTGAAGCGACAATTGGGGATGCGCGGCGTAGCGTACGCGGAAAATTGGCGGCTGGTGCGTGGACTGGACTATTACATGCGGACGACCTTTGAGATCACCGCGCGGGGACTGGGTTCGCAGAATGCGGTGTGCGGCGGCGGGCGGTATGATGGGCTGGTGGAATTGCTGGGCGGGCCGCCGACAAAGGGAATTGGATTCGCGATTGGCGAGGACCGGCTGATTTTGTCGCTGCAGGAAGCTGGCAGAGGCGGCGCGGCGCAGGGGCGTGATGTTTTTGTGGCGTGGATGGGAGAGAGAGCGCAGGCTACGGCGATTACGGCGGCGCAGAAATTGCGAGCGGCGGGGTTTCGCGTGGAGTTACCGCCGGTAGAGCAGAAGTTCGGGAAGGCGCTGGGGCAGGCGGACAAGCTGGGCGCGCGGTACGCGTTGATTTTGGGTGACGACGAGATCGCGACAGGTCAGTGGACGGTGAAAACGCTGGCGAGCGGCGAGCAGGCGAAGATGAGTGAGCCGGAGTTTTTAGAACTTTTGCGGAGAAGTAAACCGTTGTCATCCTGAGCACACCCGATGAGGGTGCGCGAAGGACCTCAATTGCGGGAGCGCCTCGATTGACATTACGTTGAGGTCCTTCGCCCGCAAAAGGCGCGGGCTCAGGATGACAAATTACTTGAATCGCGTAGAGAACGAATCAGGGAGAGGCCAATCGTGCTGGACTTTTTGGGGAATTTGAAGCGGACACATTATTGCGGCGCGCTGCGGGCGTCGGATGCGGGGCGCGATGCGACGGTAATGGGCTGGGTGGCGAAGCGGCGCGACCTGGGGAATTTGCTCTTTCTCGATGTGCGCGACCGCTCGGGGATCGTGCAGGTGGTGTTCAACAAGGAGACGCAGCCGCAAGCGCACGCGAAGGCGGAGCAGGCGCGGAGCGAGTTCGTGGTGGCGGTGGAAGGAAAAGTAACGCAGCGCGGAAAGGCAAATCCAGAGCTGCCCACGGGCGAGGTGGAGATTGTGGCGGCACGGCTGCACATTCTGAACAACGCGAAGACGCCGCCGTTTCCGATTGAAGACGAGATCAACGCGGCGGAAGAGACGCGGCTGAGATTTCGCTACCTGGATTTGCGGCGGCCGAAGCCGCACCGGAATTTGGCGTTGCGGCACAAGATTTTGCTGGAAATCCGCAAGACGATGGACGAGATGGGCTTCATCGAGGTGGAAACGCCGATGCTGACGCGCTCGACGCCGGAGGGTGCGCGCGACTACCTGGTGCCGAGCCGCGTGCATCACGGGCAGTTTTACGCGTTGCCGCAGTCGCCGCAGATCTTCAAGCAGATCCTGATGATTGGCGGGCTGGACCGCTATTTCCAGATCGTGAAGTGTTTCCGCGACGAGGATTTGCGCGCGGACCGGCAGCCGGAGTTCACGCAATTGGACCTGGAGATGTCGTTTCCCCGGCAGGAAGACATTTTCAATGTGATTGAAAACGTGATGGTGCGGGCCTGCGCGGTGGCGGGAGTGGAGGCGAATGCGCCGTTTCCGCACATGCTTTATAAGGATGCGATCCGGAAGTATGGCAGCGACAAGCCGGACATGCGGTTTGGTATGGAATTGCACGAGGTGACATCGTGTTTTCCAGCGGAAGCGAAAGAGAAGCTGCAGATTGGCGGGAACGTGTTTGCATTTGCCGCGCCGGGGGCGGCGGGGTACTCGCGGAAGCAGCTGGATGAGCTGACCGAGAAAGCGAAGTCGCACGGGGCGCGTGGAGCGTATTTCGTTAAGCTGGCGGCGGAGGGAACCACGTCGACGGTGGAGAAATTGATCGGCGCGGAGAATGTGAAGAAACTGGCCGAGGCTTGCGGTGCGAAAACCGGCGACTTGGTGGTGGCGGTTTCGGCGAAAGAAGAGATCAAGGGCACGGAAGCGGCGGCGCTGGTTGCGGGACAGTTGCGGCTCCAGTTGGGCGAAGCGCTGGGCGTGATCGACAAGACGCAGTGGAAATTCTTGTGGCTGACAGGCTTTCCGTTGTTTGAATGGAGCGAATCCGACAAGACCTGGGTGAGCGCGCAACATCCGTTCACCGGAATTGTGGATGAGGATTTGGAGAAGCTCGAGACGGCGCCGTGGGAAGTGCGCTCGAAGGGCTACGATTTGGTGCTGAATGGCGTCGAGCTGGGGTCGGGGAGCATTCGAATTCACCGGCAGGATATTCAGGAACGGCTGTTCAAGGCGCTGGGCTTGAGCGAAGAACAGTTGCGGCGGCGATTTGGATTTTTCCTGGATGCATTGACGTATGGAACACCCCCGCATGGCGGAATTGCGCTGGGGTTGGACCGCGTGACCATGTTGCTCGCGGGAGAGAAGTCGATTCGCGAAGTGATCGCGTTTGCGAAGACGACAGCCGCCGTGGATTTGATGGCGGAATCGCCGAGCGACGTGGATCAGGCTCAGTTGGAGCAGTTGGGAATACAAATTAAAGGCGCGGGGCAAAAAGCCTCTAGCAAATAGTTTTTGGGGGTCGGAGCTTTAGCTCCGACATCAGGGTGTAGACTCAAAGGGCTTTAGCCACTGAGGAATTGCTTTATGGGCCGATTGGCAAACAGGACGTCTGCGGGCTGGACGTATTTTGTGACGACAAAAGCGTTTCAATCTGCGAATGCTTTGCAAGTACATGAGGTCGCTACAATTGTTGTCGGAAAACTGCTGGAGTATCGCGACAAAGGAAACTATCTGTTACACGAATTTGTGGTGATGCCGAATCATTTGCATGTCTTGATTACCCCGTCCGATACCGCAACGCTGGAAAGGTGCATGCAATTGATAAAGGGCGGGAGCTCCCATGAAATCCATCGAGTTCGGGGAGGCGGGATGCCGGTATGGCAGTCCGGCTTCCATGATGCGAAGGTTAAAGACTGGAGGGATTACGGAATAAAGTTGGACTACATTCGTTTTAATCCTGTAACTGCAAAGCTTGTTGCGCGCCCTGAAGAATGGCCATTTGGCTCAACGGGTGGGCAATACAAGCTCGACCCAATTCCTCAGGGGCTAAAGCCCATTGTGCCGCCGGTTAATGTCGGACCTAAAGGTCCGACCCCCAACACCCCTGGCATAGCGCCGGGGCTAAAGCCTCGGCCTCCCAAGGAGTTCGCAAAAAGAGGCGGCGTTTAGATGTCGAGAATACGCATATTGGCGGAGGCGGTGGCGAACAGGATTGCGGCCGGGGAGGTGGTGGAGCGGCCTGCTTCGGTGGTGAAGGAGTTACTTGAGAATGCGCTGGATGCAGGCGCGAATTTTGTGCGAATCGAGACGCAGATGGGTGGAAAGCGTATGATCCGCGTGATTGACGACGGCCACGGGATGATGCACGACGATGCGCTGCTGGCGTTCGAAAGGCATGCCACCAGCAAGCTGCGGTCGGCAGATGATTTGATTACGATTTCGACGCTGGGATTTCGCGGAGAGGCGCTGCCATCGATTGCATCGGTTTCGCGACTGCTGCTGGAAACGCGGGACGCGAGCGAGGCGGAAGGGACGCGCGTGGAGTTTGCGGGCGGGAAACTGGTGGGCGTGAAGCCGGCGGGATTGCCCGCGGGAACGACCGTCAGCGTGGCCGATCTGTTTTATTGCGTCCCGGCTCGGCGAAAATTTTTGAAGTCGGACACGACGGAGCTGGGGCACATCGCATCGCTTGTCACGCACTACGCGCTGGCGAATCCGACGAAACAATTTACGCTCACGACGCCGACGCAAGAGATTGTGAATTGCCCGCCGACGGAAAAGCTGGCGGACCGCGTGTATCAATTGTTCGGACGGCAGGCGCTGGACGAATTGGTGGAAATCCCCAGTGTTTCCGCGGCGTTTCGCGCGGCGATCACCGAGCCGGAGATGGAAGCGGGGGAAGAGGCGGCGACGCTGACGGTGAAGGGCTACACTTCGCGGCCGGACATCCAGCGGCCGAACCGCAATGGAATTTATGTGTTTGTGAATCGGAGGCTGGTGCGCGACCGGCTGATCCTCCACGCGATTCATGAAGCGTACCGGAACATTCTGCCGCCGGCGGTGTTTCCGGCGACGCTGCTGTTTCTGGAAATGCCATACGACGAAGTGGACGTGAATGTGCACCCCGCGAAGATTGAGGTGAGGTTCCGGCGATCGCAGTTTGTGCACGATTTCACGCGGGACGCGATTCGGCAGGCACTGATGGGCGCGCGGCCGATTGCGAGTTTCGCGACGGCAGCTGGGGGGGCGATAGCGCCAAATCCGGCAGCGCCTCCGGCGTCATTTGCAGGTGGATTGGCGGAGACGAATCCCGATTCGGGTGTGCCGCGAGCGATCATTCCCCTGATGGAAGAGCTGGGAGTCGGGTCGGGCGTGGGATCGGATTATTCGGCGGGGAATGGATTTGATCTGGCAGCGGCGCCGGCGCAGCCCGTGCCGCACAGATTTCCGTTTGAGCCGGGGGATTCGCTTGCAGGTGGATATTCTCGGGGAGCGATGCCGGCGGGGGAGGGTCACGCGCCGAATTGGGCGGAGAATTTCTCGAGAGCGGGCGCGGATGCCCCAGCGATGCTGCCAAGGCCGGAGCAGATTGCGGACTTGAAGCCGCTGGGGCAGGTGAGCGCGAGCTTCATTGTGGCGGTAAACGGCGAAGGCCTCTGGATTGTGGACCAGCACGTGGCGCATGAGCGGGTGCTTTTCGAACAGCACCTGGAGGCACGGCGCGCGGGAAAAGTGGAAGCGCAGCGGATGCTGATGCCGCTGGTGTTCGAACTTTCGCCGCGGCAAATTGTGACTTACGAAAAGATTGCGGAAGAGTTGGCCGCGAACGGATTTGAAGTGGAGCCCATGGGGCCGAAGAGCGTGGCGATTCAGGCGGTGCCCGCGGGGGTAGCGGCAAATGATGCCGAGCATTTGTTGACGGAGATTATTGACGGAATTGAACGGGAGAACGCGGCAATTTCGATTGATACACTGCAAGCAAAGATCGCAGCATCAACGGCGTGCCACGCAGCGATCAAGGTGAACATGCCGTTGGACCAGACGAAGATGGAATGGCTGCTGGGGGCGCTCGCGAAAACGGATTGCCCGATGAGTTGTCCGCACGGAAGGCCGGTGGTGTTGCGGTATTCGGTGCGAGAGATTGAGCGGGCGTTTCATAGGATTTAGCGAGTGACTGGCGATTGGCGACTGGTGGGAAGAAAAAGCGAGAGAAGCGAGGGAAACGTGAGCGAGGGGCAGAAGACGGCGGTGATCTTTGGGCTGGCGAACAAGCGAAGCATTGCGTGGGCGATTGCGCAAAAGCTGAGCGAGGCGGGCTGGCGGCTGGCGATTACGTATCAGAACGGGCGGCTGGAGCAAGAGGCGAAGGATTTGATCACGGATTTACCGGGCGCGGATGGCTTCATGTGCGACGTGACTTCGGACGAGCAGATCGCGAAATTGTTTGAGAAGTTGAAGGCGCAATATGGCGTACTGGACGGACTGGTGCACAGTGTGGCGTTTGCGCCGGCGGAGGAGTTGAAAGGAGATTTCGTCAATACGACGCGCGAGGGATTCCGGATTGCGCACGACGTGAGTGTATATTCGCTGATTGCGGTGGCGCGGGCGGCGGCGCCGTTGATGACGAACGGAGGCGGGATCGTGACGATGACGTACTACGGTGCGGAAAAAGTAGTGCCCAAGTACAACGTGATGGGTGTGGCGAAAGCGGCGCTGGAGGCGACGGTGCGGTACCTGGCGAATGATTTGGGGCCGAAGGGAATTCGCGTGAATGCGATTTCGGCGGGGCCGATCAAGACGCTGGCCGCACGGGGAATTTCGCAACTGGGAGAGATGCTGAAGTCGCATGCCGAGCGGGCTCCTCTGAAGCGAAACGTGGATCCAGCGGAAGTGGGAGGAACGGCCGCGTTTTTGTTATCCCCCGCGGGTTCGGGGATTACGGGAGAGACGCTGTACGTCGATTGCGGATATAACATTATGGGATATTAGTGGGGACTGTCCGACTGGGTTTCGGGAGTCAGCAAAAAGGGTAGCAGCGATCAGATAACAGCGATCAGGAAGCAAGAAAAGGCAAGTTCCGCGCAGGGCGCGAAAAAACTAGCGCGGCGAACCCTCACCTTGGGATGGCATTGCGACTGACGATTGCGATTGACGGGCCGGCGGGGTCGGGCAAGAGCACGGTGGCGCGCCGCGTTGCGGCGATGCTCGGATATGTTTATCTGGACAGCGGGGCGATGTACCGAGCAGTGGCGCTGAAAGCACTGGAACGAAAGATTCCCCTCGAGGACGAAAGCCAACTGGAAAATCTGGCGCGCGAAACGCATATAGAACTGAAGCCCCCGACTCCGGATCAGGAGGCGGCAGGCCTGAAGAACCGCGTGTTTCTGGACGGCCGCGAGGTGACCAAGGAAATTCGCACGGGGGAAGTGGCGCAAGCCGCGTCACAGCTGGCCACGATTGCCGGGGTGCGTCACGTGTTGGTCGCCGAGCAGCAGAAGGCGGGCGAAGGCGGCGGCGTGGTGATGGAAGGGCGGGACATCGGCACGGTGGTTTTTCCGCAGGCGGAGCTGAAGATTTTCCTGGAGGCATCGGCGGTAACGCGGGCGCAACGGCGATGGATGGAGCACCAGGAAAAGGGTGAGAAAGTGTCCGTGGCGAAGGTGATGGAGGAAGTGCGTGAACGGGACAAACGGGACAGAGAGCGAAAAGTTTCGCCGCTGGTGCGCGCGAAGGATGCCGTGCTGGTGGACAACACGGCGATGGGGATTGAAGAGACCGCGCGGCTGATCGTCCTGCTGGCGCGGGAGCGAGAGAAGGCTACCGCCTGAAATTTCCGGAGGACGGGATGCGGCGAATGATTGCATTGGCGATTCTTGCGATTGCGCCGGTGGCTGTGGTGTTACCACTGGCCACGCTGGCGCAGGACAGGCGGAGCAAAGAGGGCATGCAAAACGAGGCGACAAAGAAATTTCGCGCGTTTCTTGGGCAGGACTGGAAGCATTGGATGGAGGATTACCCGGAAATGGCCACGGGCGTGGGCTATCCGGGACAGAACCGGAGGTGGACGGATAATTCGCCGACGGGGATTGCGGCGCGGGAAAAACATCTGCGGGAAAGCCTGGACGCGCTGAAGAAAATAGATCGCGCGGCGCTGCCCGCGAGCGAGCAGTTGAATTACGACTTGTACGACGAGTTGCTGGAGACGACCACCGAAGGGCTGAAGTACGGGGATGATCCGATGCCGTTTCGCGGGGTGATCCCGGGGAACCACTGGATGCCGATCAACCAGATGGGTGGGGTTCAGGATGCGGCGGATTTGTTCGTGATAATGCCGCACGAAAAGGTTGCGGACTACGAGGACATTCTGGCGCGGCTGGAAAGTTTGCCGACCCCTGTTGAGCAGACAATTGCGGCAATGCACGAAGGGTTGAAGAGGGGCTACACGCCGCCGAAGATCACGATGCGCGACTTGCCGAAACAGCTTGCCGACCTGATTCCGACAGACGCGATGAAGAGCCCGCTGCTGGCTCCCTTTCAGCACTTTCCGCCGGCGATTGGAGACTCGGACCGCGCGAAGCTGACGGAACGCGCGAAACAGATTTATGCAAACCGGGTGGCGCCGGCGTTTGGGAAACTACGCGACTATCTCGTGACGACCTATCTCCCCGCTTGCCGGGACAATATTGCGGCAACAGCGCTTCCGGACGGTGCAGCCGCGTATGCATTCCATGTGCGTTGGCAGACGACCACCAATCTGACGCCGCAGCAGATTCACGAGATCGGGCTGGCGGAGGTGAAACGGATTCGCGCGGAGATGGACAAAGTAATCCAGTCAACCGGATTCAAGGGGAATTTCCGCGAGTTCACGGAATTTTTGCGGACAGACTCGCAATTTTATTTTGAGAAACCGGATGACCTGGTGAACGCGTACCGGGTGATTGCGAAGAAGATCGATCCGCAGTTGGCACATGAGTTCGGCAAGCTGCCGCGTTTGCCCTACGGCGTGACGCCGATTCCGGATTTCAAGGCGCCTTCGCAGACGACGGCATATTACCAGCCGGGATCACCGGAGGCGGGGCGGCCGGGCTATTACTTCGTGAATACGTACAATCTGCACGCGCGGCCGAAGTGGGAGATGGAGGCGCTGTCGCTGCACGAGTCCGTGCCGGGTCATCACTTGCAGATTTCCCTCGCGCAAGAGCAGGAAGACGTGCCGGAGTTTCGGAAGCACATCGGTTATTCCGCATTTGTGGAGGGATGGGCGCTGTACTGCGAGGGATTGGGCGAGGATCTCGGTTTGTACAAGGATCCGTACTCGAAATTCGGGCAATTGACCTATGAGATGTGGCGAGCGGTGCGGCTGGTGGTGGACACGGGGATGCATTCGATGGGCTGGACGCGGCAGCAGTCGATTGATTATTTCCGCGAGAACACAGGCAAGATGGATCAGGACATTACCGTGGAAGTGGACCGCTACATCGTCTGGCCGGGACAGGCGCTGGCGTACAAGCTGGGGCAGTTGAAAATCCGCGAGTTGCGAGGGCGCGCGGAGAACGAATTAGGGAACCGGTTCGATGTTCGCGCGTTTCACGATGCGGTGCTGGAGCAGGGAGCGGTGCCGCTGAGTTTTCTGGAAGCGCATATGGACGGTTGGATTAGCGTGCAGAAAGTGAAGGCGAACTGAATTCCCACTCCCAGTCCAGACTAGATACTTGAAAAGTAACCAGTTAATGCAAAAATGCCCCTAAAATGAGCATTTTGAAAAAAGTGCTTGACAGATTTTGCGGCTCCGTTTACTTTGCAGATACCTCAGAATTTTCCCGCGGGAAACCGCGGGACCTCACTGAGCGTAGAGGGCAGACGATGGCACAAGACATACCGAGTCATGATCGACCGATGACCAGGCGCAAGGGTCTTGAAGTCTGCTTGTTTACGCGACTTTAGGAAACTCCGCTTAACTCATTTCGATCCACAACTTTAGCTTCCGGGGATTGGCGTCCCGGGATGGTGTAGTTCACGGATACTTCGACTGGTAGAGTCGCAAGGCTTGGGTTCGAATCCCAAAGCCGTGAACGAGAATTCCTCCCGGAAATTATTTCCTGATTGTTTGTGGCGAAGGAATTGAGTTTGCGAGAGAGATGCTGGGGGTGCGTTCAGATTTCAAAAAGTTTGCGGCGTGGCGCAGGCACGAGTTACATCGTTAAGCCAACGGTCGCCGGTTCGAATCCGGCCGCCAGCGAAAGCTGACGTAGCTCAGCGGGTAGAGCAGTGGAAATACTCGGACCGAGAGTTCCCGCCGCAAAAGAAACCGGGATGGTGCGGAACAGAGATACTTCGACACCAATGGAAGGCGGGGCCGTCAGCCTCGCGCTCTGGCCATTTATTCCTCCCGGTTTGAAATTGTACCGGCGCGATGAAAAACATCAGTCCTGAAGGCCTGAGCTTGTATCTTGCTTTGTGAGTTTGCCGAAAGGCAAAAGAAGTTGGACGTGGTGCAGGGCAGGGTTACTTCGCCTGTCACGCGGGAGGTCGTGGGTTCGATTCCCACCTGGTCCAAGGTACGGGCCGGTAGCTCAGTGGTAGAGCGCCTTATGTCCTTGTCCGGTCGTTCCCGTCCAGCAGCGTTGTGGAATGGTGCGGCAGAGCCGCAGAAAGGAGGAGCAGCAAACATGGCGAAAATGAATGTGTGGAAGCGGATGTTTCCGGCGCGAACGCACGAGGGAGCGGTGGCGCAGAACGTCAGCGCGAAGGCGGAGCTTCGCCGGACGGTGCTGACGTGCCTGCTCTGGGAAGACGCGTTCTACGAGAAGGGAAGCGGCATCGCGGGGCGGATCGCGGAGCTCGTTCGCGCGGGCAAGGCCGAGGATGTGGCCGCGCTGGCGCGAGAGGCTCGCGGCGAGATGCAGCTTCGCCATGTGCCGCTCTTCCTGGTGCGCGAACTTGCACGGCGCAAGGGAACGGGTCCGCTCGTGGCGGAGACGCTCGAGCACGTGATCCAGCGGGCGGACGAACTCGGCGAGTTCGTGGCGCTCTACTGGAAAGAGAAAAAGGAGCCGCTCTCCGCGGGAGTAAAGCGCGGGCTGGCGCGGGCGTTCACGAAGTTCGACGCCTACCAGCTGGCGAAGTACAACCGCGAATCGACGGTGAAGCTGCGCGACGTGCTCTTTCTCTGCCACGCCAAACCGCGTAATGCGGAGCAGGCGGCGGACTGGAAGAAGCTCGTCGACGGAACGCTCGCGCCTCCGGACACCTGGGAAGTAGCGCTTTCCGCGCGCCAGGGCAAGAAGGAGACGTTCGAGCGGCTGCTGGAGGAAGGGAAGCTCGGCGGAATGGCCGTGCTTCGCAACCTGCGGCTGATGACGGCGGCGGGAGTTTCGCCGAAGCTCATCCGCCAGCGGCTCGACAAGGGCGTTGCGCGGGCGCTGCCGTTTCGTTTCGTGACGGCGGCCCGATACGCGCCGAAGCTCGAAGACGCGCTCGAATCCGCGATGCTGAAAGGCATTGGCGGGCTCAGCAAGCTCGAAGGTTCCACCGGACTGCTGGTGGACGTTTCGGGCTCCATGAACTACCGCCTGGCAAAAAAGGGCGAAACCACGCGCATGGACGCGGCTGCGGGGCTTGCCATCCTGCTGCGGGAAAAGGCCGAGGAATTTTGCATTGCGACCTTTTCCGAGGCGTGCGTGGAACTGCCGCCGCGGCGCGGGTTCGCGCTGCGCGACGCGATCGTGAAGTCGCAGGCGCACTCGGGGACTTACCTGAAGCGCGCACTGACGCAGCTTCACGGGCGCGCGGAGTGGCAGGCGCTCGACCGCTTGATCGTCCTTACCGACGAACAGTCGCACGACGGGATTCTGCCGGCGTGGACGCGGAAGGCGTATGTCGTGAATGTTGCGCCGTATAAAAACGGCCTGAGTTATGGCAATGGCTGGACGCACATCGACGGCTGGTCGGAGCGGGTGGTGGAATACATCGCAGCGGTGGAGAAGGAATCCACGGAATAAACACGATAAATAATAAACATGTTCCAGGCGCCCTTAACCAGCGGGGGCGCCTGCTTTTTTGTGCGGTTGCGGAGGCGAAGCCAAGAGCGCAGCGAGGAATCGCTGTGCCACAAGAATTGTCAGACGCTGACGGCGGAGGCTTTTTGGAGGGCGGACTGATAGGAGTCGGGGACGTTGTCTTCGGGACAGCCGAGGCGTTCGGTGAAGGTGGCGAGCCGGGGCCATTCGGCGCGCTCCAGTGCCAGGAGAACTTCGTAGAGATCCCGATAGCGATTTTCGCCGCCGCAGAGCGCGGACTTCACTTCGGGGTCGATGGGCAACGAGCTCAGAACATCCTTGATCGGCCTGTCGAGCAGGGCGTCGGAGACGGAGAGGAGCCCCATTAGAAACATTGTGGAACTCTTTTCGCGGAAGCCGGCGGGGGCGGAAAATTCCTCGCAAAAATAGGCGCGGGTGAGTGCGGTATGAATCAATTCCGGGGGCTTGCCGGAACTCATAGCAATGACGGCAAAGATGGAGACCCAGCGGCGAAATTCGGTGTCTCCGAGAAGCGTGATGGCGTGGCGGATGCTGTGAACTTCGGCGCGCAGCCCGAGCGCGGGCGAGTTCAGGTATCGAAGCAGGCGGTAAAGCAGGGAAGGCTCCTGCTTGAGAAGCGTTTCGATGGCGTCGTAGTTGAGTTCCTGGGCGGCGACGGCGCTGATGAGCTGAAGTTGAATGAGCTTGTTCCCGGGAATGTCGCGGGTTTCGAGCATGGAAGGCTTGCAGAAGAAGTAGCCCTGGAAGTAGCAGTAACCGAGATTGCGCGCTTCGTCGAGATCGTTCTGGGTTTCCACTTTTTCAGCCAGGAGAGAAAGCCCGTTGCCAAGATATTTTTCCGCGACGCGCTTTCGCCCATCGGCATCGAGCAGCGTGAAATCCACTTTCAGGTAGTGAGCGAGATCGACAAGGGGCTGCAGACCCGGATCGCCGAGAAAATCGTCGAGAGCCAGGGAGTAGCCGTCCTGCCGGAGCTCCCGGCAGATGCCGACGATTTCGTCGGTGGCCTTCACGCTTTCGAGGATTTCGACAACGATGCGGTCGGGCGGAAGAAGCCGGGGAGCGCCGAGGCGGAGAGCGAGTTCATCCACATTGATGAAAGCGCGGGCGTGGCCGGTGAGGGTTTGCAGGTCGAATAGGGTGAGCGAATCGGCGATAACGCTGGAAGAAGCGTGATTGCGCGCCTGAAAAAAATTCTGCGGGCCGCCGCGGAAAAGAAGCTCATAGGCATACACCCGCAGCCGCTTGTCAAAAATGGGCTGGCGGGCAATGAATTTTTCATGCATACAGGCACCGTGGCTCGCCGTAGCGAGCCGTTTCAATTGAAACCACGGTGACGATGACCCGGAAGGGCCAGCGGGTGGGGTGCCGTGGGGGGACTGCCGTTCCTCAGGCCGGGGCGGACATCGAGTTGAGGAATTCCGCGTTGGCCTTGGTCTTCGAGAGGCGGCTGAGCAGCAGCTCCATGGCCTCAACGGTCGACAGCGGACTCAAAACCTTGCGCAGCACCCAGACGCGGCTCAGCTCGTCGGGCGGCAAAAGCAGCTCGTCCTTACGCGTGCCGGAGCGCTGAATATCGATGGCCGGGAAAACGCGCTTATCGGCGAGCCGGCGATCGAGATAAATTTCCATGTTGCCGGTGCCCTTGAACTCTTCGAAGATGACGTCGTCCATGCGGCTGCCGGTGTCAATCAACGCGGTGGCGATGATGGTGAGCGAGCCGCCTTCTTCCACGTTGCGAGCCGCGGCGAAAAAACGGCGCGGGCGCTGCAAAGCGTTGGCATCAATACCGCCGGAGAGAACTTTGCCAGACGGCGGCGTGACGGCGTTATAAGCGCGCGCGAGGCGCGTGATGGAGTCCAACAGCACGACGACGTCGCGCTTGTGCTCCACCAGGCGCTTGGCCTTTTCGAGCACCATTTCGGCCACCTGAATGTGGCGCTGCGGCGGTTCATCGAAAGTGGAACTGATAACTTCGCCCTTCACCGTGCGCTGCATGTCGGTGACTTCTTCCGGGCGTTCGTCGATCAGGAGCACGATGAGAGCGACTTCCGGATGATTGACGGTGATGGAATTGGCGACGGACTGCAGCATCATGGTCTTGCCGGTGCGCGGGGGAGCGTTGATCAAGCCGCGCTGGCCTTTGCCGATTGGGCAGAGGAGGTCGAGAACGCGGCCGGTAAGATTGTCCTTGTTGGTTTCCATCTTCAGGCGGCCCTGGGGATAGAGCGGCGTGAGATTGTCGAAGAAAATTTTGTTGCGGGCGACTTCGGGATCCTCGAAGTTCACGGCTTCGACTTTGATCAAAGCGAAGTAACGCTCGCCGTCCTTGGGAGGACGCACCTGGCCGGAGACGGTGTCGCCCGTGCGCAGATCGAACTTGCGAATCTGCGAAGGGGAGACGTAAATGTCGTCGGGGCCGGGGAGATAGTTGTATTCCGGAGCGCGCAGGAATCCGAAACCGTCGGGCAGGCATTCAAGGACGCCTTCCGAGAAGATCAGGCCGCTTTTCTCCGTTTGCGCGCGGAGGATCTGGAAGATCAGCTCCTGCTTGCGCATCCCGCTGGCGCCGGGAATGTTCAATTCCTTGGCGATTTTAGCCAGGTCGGTGATGTTCTTTTCTTTCAGCTCAGCAAGGCTGATGCTGATTTGATTGTTTCCTTCTGTACTCGTTTCTTTTGCCATATATCCTAACTTTGAGTTTTGGTTGATTGTTCCTTGACTTACTAAACGGAACTGGACTGCGTGGTGGTGTACCTTCCGGCGAAAAAGACCTTTCCGCCAGGGCGGGCAACCAAACTATCTGCAACCAGAAGCGACTCGAGGCGGGAAATACTTGCAGACTGCAGGTGCAGACTGCTCCCGGATTGAGCTGCTTAGTTTGTCAAACTCGTGTCTTTATCGGCGCCGGTGGTAAACGGCTCCGTGACAGGCGCAACCCCAGTGCTTACAAGCGGCACAATGGGCCGCTCCAGCGCGACCTGCAACACTTCATCCATGGTTTCCACGAAGTGCATCTTGAGGCTGGAGAGGATCTCCTGGGGGATTTCCGCTAGGTCCTTCTCATTATCCTTCGGAAGGATGATGGTACGCAAGCCCATTCGATGGGCGGCCAGGAGCTTTTCCTTAACGCCACCGATGGGCAGAACCTTGCCGCGCAGGGTGATTTCGCCGGTCATGGCCACGTCGTGGCGCACGGCATTCCGCGTCAGCGCGCTGACGATGGAGGTGCAGATGGTGATGCCGGCGGAGGGGCCGTCCTTGGGGATGGCGCCTTCGGGCACGTGCACGTGGATATCGAGCGTGCGGTAGAAATCCTTTTCCAGGCCGAGAGCGGCGGTGCGCGAGCGGACGTAGCTCATGGCCGCTTGCGCGGATTCCTGCATCACTTCGCCGAGTTTTCCCGTGGGCGTCAGGCGGCCCTTGCCTTCCATGGTGGTGGCTTCGACGGCGAGCACGGAGCCGCCGACTTCGGTCCACGCAAGGCCGGTGGTGAGCCCAATTTCGTTCTGCTTTTCCAGCCAGAATTCGCGGTACTTCAGCACGCCAAGGTATTCATTCACATTTGCGACGTCGATCTTGATGGTGGTTTCGGGGCCGTCAGCGACAACGCGGCGAGCCATCTTACGGGCGATATTCTGAATCTCGCGTTCCAGGTTGCGCACGCCCGCCTCGTGAGTGTAGTGGCGGATCATGTGCAGCAGGCCTTCATCGGTGAAGGTGAGATTCTTGTCGGTCAGGCCGGTGGCTTCGCGAGCGCGCTTGACCAGGAACCGCTTGGCGATTTCAAGCTTTTCCTGTTCGGTGTAGCCGGGCAAGCGCAAAATCTCCATGCGATCCTGCAGCGGCTGCGGGATCGTGTGCATCACGTTGGCGGTGCAGACGAACATGACCTTGGAGAGGTCGTACTCGACGTCCAGGTAATGATCCGTGAACGAGTGATTTAGCTCGGGATCGAGGACTTCCATCAGTGCGGCCGACGGGTCGCCGCGGAAGTCGGTGGACATCTTGTCCACTTCATCGAGGACGAAAATCGGATTGACCGTGCCGGCCTTCTTCATCATCTGGATGATCTGGCCCGGCAGGGCGCCGATGTAAGTGCGGCGATGGCCGCGGATTTCCGCTTCATCGCGCACGCCGCCGAGAGAGACGCGGACAAATTTGCGGCCGGTGGCATGGCCGATGGACATGGCCAGCGAAGTCTTGCCGACTCCCGGAGGCCCGACAAAGCAGAGAATGGAGCCCTTCGGATTCTTCACAAGCTGGCGGACGGCAAGGAATTCGAGAATGCGGTCTTTTACTTTTTCCAGGCCGTAATGCTCGGTGTTGAGGATATCCTCGGCGGCCTTGATGTCGCGAATCTCTTTCGAACGCTTCTTCCAGGGTACGGCGAGCAGCCAGTCGATGTAGTTGCGGCTGACGGTGGATTCCGCGGACATCGGCGGCATAAGCTCCAGGCGCTTGAGTTCGGTGCTGGCCTTTTCGAGGACGTCCTTGGGCATGCCGGCGGAATCGATTTTCTTCTTCAGCTCTTCGATTTCGTTCTTTTCGCCGCGGCCGAGTTCCTTCTGGATGGCTTTGAGCTTTTCGTTCAGGTAATACTCTTTTTGCGCGCGCTCCATCTGGCGCTTGACGCGGGTATTGATGTTGCGGTCGACGTTCAGCTTTTCAAGCTCGATTTCCAGGATGTCGGAGACGCGATTCAGGCGCTCGAGCGGGTCAGCGGTTTCGAGCAGGTCCTGCTTTTCGTCGACAGGGAGCTGAAGATTCGCGGCAATCGTATCGGAAAGGCGTGAAGGGTCGTCAACCCGCGCCGCGGCGATCATGGTGTCGTAATTCAGGCTCTGCGAGAGCTTGATGAACTGCTCGTACAGGCCGGTGACCTTCTGGACGAGCTGCTCCACCTGTGGCGTAGCTTCGATTTTCGCGGCGAGCAGGCGGATGGTGGCGCGGAAGAAGCCTTCCTCGGAGGTAATGGAGACGGAACGAGCGCGCTCGACTCCCTCGACGAGCACCTTGATGTTGCCATCAGGCAGCTTGACGCTCTGGACGATGTTGGCCAGGGTACCGACGGCGTAGATCTCCTCCGGCTTCGGGTCGTCGATCGAAGCGTCATGCTGGGTCGATAGAAAAATCTTTTTGTCGCCGGCAAGCGCTTCTTCCAGCGCGCGAACGCTGGCTTCGCGGCCGACGATGAACGGGGTCATCTGTTGCGGAAAGATGACCATATCGCGCACCGGCATCATGGGTACGCGTTTCATTTCCTGTTTCTCACGAGTGAACATGCAGGCCCCTGAACATCCTCAGAGCCCAAGAAGCTGTTAGCCAGCCTTCTCGAGCAAACTCCAATTGATTTCGTGGCCCCGGACCATTTCGGCGGTGACCACAAAGTCGCGCACTCTCTTCTGCATCGGCAGGTGATACATCAACTCCAGCATGAGGTCTTCGAGGATCATACGCAAGCCGCGCGCGCCGACTTTGCGCTGAAGAGCCAACTCCGCGACGGTTTCCAGAGCGTCGTCGGTGAACCGCAGGCGCACGTTTTCAAATTCAAACAAGCGCTGGTACTGCTTCATCAGGGCGTTCTTCGGCTCGGTCAAAATCTTCATCAGGGCGCCCTTGTCGAGGTCGCTCATGACTCCCGCGACAGGCAGGCGGCCGACAAATTCGGGGATCAGGCCGTAGCGAATCAGATCGCCGGGCTGGACCTGCTCCAGCAATTCCGTGTTGCGGCGTTGTGCGGAGGTCGCTCCAGATTCGGTATGGAAGCCAAGCGAACGGCGGCCAACGCGCTTTTCGATCAGCTTTTCGAGACCGACGAATGCGCCGCCACAGATAAATAAGATGTTCGTCGTATCCACCGGAGTAAATTCCTGGTGGGGATGCTTCCGGCCACCCTGCGGAGGCACATTGGCGACGGTGCCTTCGAGAATCTTGAGCAGGGCCTGCTGCACGCCCTCCCCGCTGACGTCGCGGGTGATGGAGGGGTTCTCGTCCTTCTTGGCGATCTTGTCGATCTCGTCGATGTAAATGATCCCTTGCTGCGCCTTCTGGACGTCGCCGTCCGCGGCCTGCAAAAGCTTCAGAATAATGTTTTCCACGTCCTCGCCGACGTAGCCCGCTTCGGTAAGCGTGGTAGCGTCAACGATGGCGAACGGCACATCGAGCATGCGCGAAAGAGTCTGCGCCAGCAGGGTCTTGCCGGTGCCCGTGGGGCCGATCAGGAGAATATTTGACTTGCTGAGCTCGACTTCGTTGGGCTGCTTGTTGAGGAAGATGCGCTTGTAGTGATTGTAAACGGCGACAGCCAATTTCTTTTTTGTGCGGTCCTGCCCGATAACATAACTGTCCAGGAACTGCTTGATCTCCGGCGGGCGGGGCAGGCGGCGCGCGGGCGCAGCGGCTTGTTCGCGCTTTTCGTCTTCCAGAATCGTCTGGCAAACGCCGACACACTCGTTGCAGATGTACGCCCGGGGATAGTCCGAAGGCGAACTGATGAGCTTCTCCACCTGCTCCTGCGTCTTGTGGCAGAAGGAGCAGCGCAGCGGTTCGTCTGGCGTATATTTTTTCACGTGTGTGAGGGCCTCTCCTCCGGCACAGGCTCCGGAGTTGCTGAATACCATTCTAGGCCGATTATTCCCCCGGGTGAAAGAGAAAGTATGAGCCCTGCCATCTAACAGAAACGCTTGTGGATTTCTTTCCGCGCCCGGCCCACCGGACAAGCGGTGAATTTCTACCGATGCTTGTAGATGATCTCATCGATCATCCCATATTCCTTGGCTTGTTCCGGATTCATGATGTAATCGCGCTCCACATCCTTTTCAATGCGCTCCACGGGCTGGCCGGAGTGCTTCGAAAGAATATTGTTGATGGTGGTGCGCATGCGCAGAATCTCTTTCGCGTGCAGGTCAATATCGGTGGCCTGGCCGCCGAGGCCGCTCATCCACGGCTGGTGGATCAGAATGCGAGCATTCGGCAGGGCAAAGCGCTTCTTCGGAGAACCGCCCGCGAGAAGCACTGCGGCGATGGAAGCCGCCTGGCCGACACAGGTGGTAACCACATCCGGCTTGACGAACTGCATCGTGTCATAGATGGCAAAGCCGGCGGTGATGGAGCCGCCCGGGGAATTGATGTACAGCTGAATGTCTTTTTCCGGGTCTTCGGCCTGCAGAAAGAGCATCTGCGCCGTGGCCAGATTGGCAACGTGATCATCAATCGGTGTGCCAATAAAGATGATGTGCTCTTTCAGGAGACGCGAGTAAATGTCGTAAGCGCGCTCGCCCCGGCTGGTCTGTTCGACCACCATCGGTACCAGTGTTGTCGCGTAATAGTTCGGTTCTTCGTAGTTTTTCATGTGAGAGATTTTGCTCGTGGGAGCGGGGTCAGAGTCACTTGGCGCTTGCCGCGGCGACCGTTTTGACGCTGGCGTTCTGCGCCAACCAGTCGATGGTCTTGTCACTCCGCAGTTTCGCTTTCATCCTATCGAGCGCACCCTGCTTTGTCAAACGAGCCCGAAACGCCTCCGCGGATTCGCCGGAGTGCCCGGCCATGTGTTCGACCTCATGGTCGAGTTCCTCGTCAGTGACCTCGATTTTTTCCTCGGTGGCGATGCGGTCGATGACCAGTTCGGCCTTCACGTCTTCCTTGGCGCGTTCTTCCTGGCGACGGCGCAGGGTCACCCAGTCCACATTCACTGCCCGGGGATCCACGCCTTGCTGTGCCAGCGAACGAACCACGCGCTCCAGCCGCACGTCCATTTGATGCTCAACCAGCGATTCCGGTACCGGGAAGTCGTGCAGTTTCACGAGTTCGCCGATCACTTTTTCGCGCTGCAGATCTTTCTGGCGATGAGCGCGCTCGTGTTCGAGGCTTTCGCGGATTTTGGTCTTCAATTCTTCAAGCGAGGTAGCGTCGCTGACGTCCTTGGCAAATTCGTCGTTCAATTCGGGCAGCTTCTTGGTCTTGAGGCCCAGCACATCCACGGAATAATGGAACAGCTTACCGGCCAGCTTGGGGTCCGGATAGTCCGCGGGATAGTTAACGTCAAAATCCTTGTGATCGCCCACATTTGCGCCGCGTAGGTTCTCGTTGAACGGCTCCATGGTCTCTTCGGCGCCGACGTGGCATAGCACGCTTTCGGCCTGCAAGGGTTCGCCGCCGCCTTCGGGGGTGCCGTTGAGCTTCACCTGCACGAAATCATCGTTCTGAACGGCGCGGCCTTCGACCGGGGTGAACGCCGCGGCGCGCTGCTGCATCTCCGTGAGCGCCTTGGCGACATCCTCATCGTTCAGGTTCATTTCCGGCATTTCAATTTCGAGGTTCTTGTAGTTGGCGAGGGTAAAATCCGGCAGCACATCGAACGACGCGCGAAACTTCACCGGCTCCCCTTCCTTGAATTCCAGCTTGTCCACCTGCGGCTGCGAAACGGGAGAAAGTTTCTGCTCTGCAACGGCCTTCTCAACTGTTTCCGGCACCAGGTTCTGCAGCACTTCGCTCTTGATGTCTTCCGCGAAGCGGCGTTTGATCAGCGAAATCGGGGCTTTGCCCGGGCGGAATCCCGGCACGCGCGCCATCTTGGCGAATTCCTTGGCGACTTTTTCGGAGGCCTTCGTAACCTCTTCGGCGGGAATTTCCAGTTCCAGTTCTCTACGGCAGCTAGCGTCCGCCATTCGTCTTCTCCCTTATCGAAAATCAAATCCCTTGTGAATTAATTTGAGTGTTGCCGTTCCGGCAGGCGGATGGTGCGGGGCCAAAAACACGCATCCGGGTTCCTTCACGCCATCCCGCGCATGCCGCGGAATTTTCATGGATTACAGTGCGGAACCCAGCGGAAATCCTGCAAGCGACACCGAAGCTCAAGTATAAGTTAGCGCGTCGCCCGGGTCAACGAATGCCGCGATCCGCCGGAAAATCCGTCGCGGCTGATGTCCCGTGATCCCACCGATCCTTGATGTAATCCGGGATGCAATCCGGCTTGTAAACGGCAGTGGGAGTTGGGCATACTTCGCAACGAAATCGGCGCCCCTGTGTTCTACATGGTGGTGGCGCAAGAAATCAGAAACTCAATACCTGCCTCATTCATCCAATAAAAGTAGGGTGCTGTGCGGCATAAGGCACGGAGGTTGATAAACATGAACATATTCGAACGCGGAGCATTCTTTATGCAGGCGTCGTGGTGCAGGAAGGGTTCCGCTGTTCTGCTGGCGTTCGCGCTGCTGTTTGCGGCCGGCCCCCTGGATACCCGGGCGGCGCAAGACCAGCCCGCACCCGCGCAGAGCTCGGACGGGCCGGCGTATCAAACGCAATCTCCCGAGCAGTTGCAGCAACTGGTGGCGCCGATCGCGCTCTATCCGGATTCGCTCGTGGCGCAGATCCTGGCCGCCTCCACGTTTCCCGAGCAAGTGGTCGAGGCCGATCGCTGGGTGCAAAACCATCCGGACGTGAAGGGCGAGGCCCTGGGGCAGGCCGTGGACCAGGAACCCTGGGACCCCAGCATCAAGGCCCTCGCCGCGTTTCCCTCCGTGCTGGGAAACATGGACAAGAACCTTTCCTGGACCTCCTCGCTGGGCGACGCTTATTACAACCAGCAGCAGGATGTGGCGGACGCCATTCAGGTGATGCGCCAGAAAGCGGAGCAAGCTGGCAACCTGAGCTCCACACCGCAGCAAACCGTTAAAACGGAGGGCTCAACCGTCATTATTGAGCCGGCCGCGCCTGATGTCGTGTACGTGCCCGCCTATGACCCATGGGTCGTGTACGGGCCGGGGATCGTAGCCTGGCCGGGATGGTATCCCTATCCGGGAATCTGGTATGGGGGACCTAGTTTGTTCTTCGGCGCTGGCTTCGGCATCGGCTTCTTCGGCGGCTACGGGTGGGGCTGGCACCACTGGGGCTACGACTGGCATAACCACTACGCAAGTTTCAACCACGAGCGGTATTTCTCGCACAGCACGACCTTCTATAACCGCAACGCTTATTACCGCGGCGGACGCGGCGGCGTCGGCGCGCCCGGGCGCGAAGGGTCTAGGCCACAGGATCGCAGTTTCGCGGCGCACGGGAATGTCTATAACCGCCCGGGCGCTTCGCCCCGGCCTTTCGAAGGAAACAACAACGCGGCCCGCGGGTATTCCCAACCGCGTGGAGAGAGCAACGTGCGGTCGGGTGCGTTCAGCGGCTACGATCATGGCGGAGAGTCGCGAGGTTACTCAGCCCGCGGAAGCGCCAGCATGGGTGGCGGCGGCGGCTTTCACGGCGGCGGCGGAGGCGGAGGCTCGCACGGCGGCGGGCACCACTAGGTTGCAAGTTTCGTGATTCCGCGAAAAAACACAAGATTTGGAAGAGGAGGGAAGTGC
>Ga0210407_10000299_pt1 | contig 59284 bp, 56 predicted proteins | sample IncBWC27MmetaG_FD_150860 | JGI IMG/M metagenome (GOLD analysis project Ga0210407, IMG submission 150860) | Forest soil microbial communities from Barre Woods Harvard Forest LTER site, Petersham, Massachusetts, United States - Inc-BW-C-27-M | ecosystem: Environmental > Terrestrial > Soil >...
TTTTTTTGTCCTGTTGGGGTCGGCATTCGAGATAACAGTGCGCGCTAGAATTTCTTCGCCGGTCGAAAGCACGACTCCCTGAGCCGCGCCATTCTTGGTTCTGATTTCGATGACTTCGGCGCCGGTACGAATCTCGGCCCCAGCTTGCTGCGCCGCGGTGGCCATCGCCTGAGTGATGGCGCCAATTCCTCCGGCGGCGAAGAAATTGTTTCCCGCAGGATTAGAATCCGCCGCCGCGCGAAGCAGAAGCATCAGGCTGGTTCCCGCCGACCACGGTCCGAGTGATGTCCCGAAAATTCCGCGGGCCGCAATGGTGGCGCGAAGCAGATCAGTCTCAAAGAATTCCGCCACCAAGTCGGCGACCGCCATGGGCGCCCAACGTAGCAGGTTGTAGGTGTTCTTCTTTCCCAGCCCGCGCAGGGAGCGGCCTAACTTCAACAATCCGAAAAGGTCAGCCGCCGATGGATCTTCAATTTCGGGCGGAGTAATGGTCAGCACCTTGCCGATTATGCGGGAAGCCTTTTCGAGGGCGATCTGAAATTCTATATACCTCGCGGCGTCGGCTTCGGAATACTTGGCGATTTCCTTTGCGGCTCGCTCAACGTCTTGATAAAGGATCAGAGCCCTGCCATCAGGAGAAAGCGCAGTGACCGCGACTTCCGGTGTGATCACCTTCAGGCCGTGCTTTTCGAGCTGCATGTCGCAGATGATCTCAGGGCGAATCGGCCCGGCCGAGTGGGCCAACACTGAAGAACGAAATCCCGGATGAAATTCTTCCGTGATAGCAGCGCCGCCAACTTGATTGCGCCGTTCGAGGACAAGCGGCTTGAATCCGGCGCGGGCCAGATAGAAAGCCGTCACCAGCCCGTTGTGGCCGCCGCCGATGATCACAATGTCGCGAGGGTTAGGCATGCTTGCCCGTATTCGTCGTGGAAGAGCGGCCCTTTATGGCCGCGTTCACGGGGTGTAATTTCGGCACTTCAGGGCCTGTGGGGCTGAAGCCCCGCAGGAAACAACGGAATCTCTCACGCGGCCCTGAAGGGCCGCTCTTCCACGTGTGCATACTGAGAACGGCGAAGTCAGCCCGCATCTTTGAGCACCTCGCGCGCCGACAACCTTCCCGGCGCGCCCATAATTCCTCCGCCCGGATGCGTCGCGGATCCGCACATATACAAATTCTTGATCGGGGTACGGAAGCGCGCCCATCCGGTGACGGGACGCAAGAAGAAAAGCTGTTCCAGTGAAAGCTCGCCTTGAAAAATATTACCTTCAGTCAAGCCAAAGTCGCGTTCCAGATCGAGAGGCGTGAGTACCTGCTTATGCAGAATTATGTTTTTCAAATTCGGCGCGTATTCGGAAATTGTATCGATCACGGCGTTGCCGAAGTCGTCGCGAAGCTGGTCCCAGTTCAGGCCGGGCTTGAGCTTGTAAGGAGCGTACTGCACGAAGCACGACATCACATGCTTCCCCGCAGGCGCAACACTCGGATCGGTGAGCGATGGAATGACCATATCGATATAAGGTCGACGAGAAAACATTCCGTACTTCGCATCGTCGTAGGCGCGCTCCATGTAATCGACAGCAGGAGAAATCGAAATCGCGCCGCGAAGATGCGGGCCCGGGCCGGGCATGCATTTGAAATTCGGCAGCGCATCCAACGCGAGATTTACTTTTCCCGAAGACCCGCGGAATTTGTAGCGTCGGACTTCATCCAGAAATTCCGACGGCAGATTCCCGCCGTCGATGAACTCAATAAACGTATGCCGCGGGTCCACGCTGGACGAAACCACGCTTCCATAAATCTCATCGCCATTCGTCAGCGCAACTCCAATAGCCCGGCCATTTTTCACAATGATCTTTGCGACCGCAGCCTCTTTGCGAATCTCCACTCCCGCTTCTACTGCAGCGTAACCGATCGCGTTGGAGATTCCGCCGGTGCCGCCGCGGGCGAATCCCCAGGCGCGGAATGCGCCGTCGATTTCTCCCATGTAGTGGTGTAGCAGAACATACGCAGTACCCGGAGACCGCACGCCGAGAAACGTCCCGATAATTCCCGACGCCGACATCGTCGCTTTGAGCACATCGGTCTCAAACCACTGGTCGAGAAAATCGGCTGCGCTCATGGTCATGAGCTGCACCAGGTTGTAACGGTCGTCGCTGGCGAGTTTCTGAAAGCGCCGCGCCAGGAACAGCAGCTTCGAAAGATCTTTGGGATTGAATCCGGTCGGGTCGGGCGGGACCATGTTCATGATCGGCTTCACGAAATGGCACATCGGCTGCATGGCCTTGCCGAACTCGTCGTAAGCCTCTGCGTCGAGGCGCGAGTGGCGCGCGATCTCGCGATGCGTCTTGCCATGATCGTTCACCCGCCACAGATAGTCGCCGCTCAACATGGGCGTGAACGTGCCATCGAGCGGAAGAATTTCCAGGCCGTGACGGGGCAGATCGAGGTCGCGAATAATCTCCGGCCGCAGCAGGGAAACGACGTAAGAGCAGACGGAAAACTTGAACCCCGGGAAAACTTCTTCCGTGACCGCCGCACCGCCCAGCACGTGCCGCCGCTCCAGCACGAGAACTTTCTTCCCCGCGCGCGCGAGATACGCGGCATGGGTAAGCCCATTGTGTCCTCCGCCGATCACGATTGCGTCGTATGAAATTGCCACTTGCTTCTAGCTCCTGGCGTTTAGGAGTCGGCTCTCAGCCGTCAGCTTTCAGCTTCTTACGGGTTGCATCAGGGCACGTCTTCAGACGTGCCGCACGTCGTTTAAGAATTAGTCGGCTTTAGCCCGCGGATAAGTTATGAAGAAAACGGAAAAATGAATCATACTCGCGAAGACGACTTGCAGCGCGGATCATAGTCCGCTGGAGAGGACACGACATTTAAGGAATCGGCGCATGAGGTGCGAACTGCAATTGTATCCGAGTCAAACCGCTGCCCGCCAGGACGTGAGAAAATCTTCACCACAGAGGACACCGAAATCACGGAGGGAAACAAACTCCGTGATCGAAGGAAAGACCCCATGCCCATTGGAACCGCTTTTCACGAACGTACCCTCCCCCTCTGCCAGAGCCTCAACTACCGCGAGTGGTCGGGATACTACACGGTCAGCGTTTACGAGGTGCACCATGAGCACGAGTACAACGCGATCCGCAATGCGGCGGCGCTGATTGACATTACTCCGCTGTACAAATACCTGATCACCGGACGCGACGCCACCAAGCTGGTGAACCGCATCATTACGCGCGACATCAACAAACTGGCCAAGGGACAGGTGATTTATTGCTGCTGGTGCGACGAGCAGGGCAAAGTCGTGGACGACGGGACTATCACTCGGCTCGACGAAAACCGCTATCGCTGGACCGCCGCCGAGCCTAACCTGCGCTGGTTTCATCAGAACGGCCTGAACATGGATGTCCAGATTGAGGACATCTCCGAGAGCACGGCGGCGCTTGCGCTGCAAGGGCCAACTTCGGCGCGGCTGCTGAAGACGGTGGCCGAGGCGGAAATTACGAACCTGAAATATTTCCGCATGACCAGCGGCAAAATCGCCGGCGTGCCCGTGGACATCTCCCGCACCGGCTACACCGGCGACCTGGGCTACGAAATCTGGGTCAACTGGACCGATGCGGTGAAAGTGTGGGATGCAATCGCCGCGGCGGGAAGGCAGTTTGATTTGCATCCGACGGGAATGCTGGCGCTTGATGTCGCACGCGTTGAAGCCGGCTTGCTCCTGCTCGATGTGGATTACACCAGTTCACGCAAAGCGCTGATCCCCTCGCAGAAATATTCTCCGTATGAGTTGGGTTTCGGGAAGATGGTGCATCTTCAGAAAGAAAATTTCATCGGGCGGGCCGCTTTAGCGAAAGATGAGAAGCATGGAGTAGAGCGGCATTTGGTTGGGCTGGAACTAGACTGGCTGGAAATCGAAGCGCTGTACGAAAAGCTGGGATTGACTCCAGCCGCGCCAAGTCAGGCCTCGCGCGTACATGTGCCGGTTTACTACGGCAATCGGCAAGTGGGAAAAGCGACTTCGACTACGTGGTCTCCGGTGCTGAAGAAGATGATTGCGCTGGCCAGCGTGGAGACCGCTCATTCGCAGCCGGGAACGAAATTGCAGATGGAAGTGACGATTGAAGCGGTGCGCGAGAGGGCGTTGGCGACGGTGGTGAAGCTCCCGTTTTTCAATCCGGCGAGGAAGACGGCGGTGCCGGTTTAGGGGGGTTCGTGTGGGTCGGACATTCCTGTCCGACGCCTTTGATTTTGGTTTTGGATCGCATGGAGAGAGCAGGTCGTGAAAATCAACGTCAAAAGCGTCGGACAAGAGTGTCCGACCCACACGAGCTATCCCATGCCCAAGTCTTCGGCCGCTTCCAGCGGGGTACCGCATTTCCGGCAGATGACGGCGCCGCAGTCTCCGCAGATCAGCGGGTCGGCGACCTCGACGGCGCACTTGGGGCAATAGAGCAGATCAGGTTTCGCGGAAGATTCAGTGGACATCAGGAGTGAAATCTAACACAAGCCGAGACGGCCCGGCTCAAGGAGCTGAGAGCCTACAGCCTGAAGCCGGGAGCCTGACTCATCACTTCTGCGACCTTCGCCGTCAGTTCCGACGGAGAGAATGGCTTCTGCAAAAACCCAGCGTCACGGTCAACGCTCTTGATTTCGTCAGCGGCCCATCCAGACATATACAGCACTCGGATATTCGGACGGCGCTCGCGCACCAAGCTGGCCAGCTCCGGGCCGGTGATTCCGGGCATGTTCACGTCGGTCAGCAGCAGGTCGATGGCGCCCGAGTACTCGGTCAGCAGCGATTTCAGCGCATCAGCGTCCGGGGCGGTCAGCACCGTATATCCCGCCTGCGTCAAAATGGTTTCGCCGAGCTCGCGCAGCAAGGGCTCGTCGTCGGCTAAGAGAACAGTCCCGGTTCCTCGCTGATAAGTTTCTGACATCGTTCCTTGTGTGCCGCTGCCTGTACGTTTTCACCCCGGCCAGAGGGACACAGAAGATCGAAGTGGCACCGCTTTGTGCAAAATGCGCAGAAAGAAAAGGCGCGTCTGCGAACGCAAAGCTGCGATACGTCTGAATTCTATTCGATTCCGAGTTGCTTGCGCGCATCCGGGCTGATGCGCTCCGGCGTCCACGGCGGACTCCACACCACATTCACATTCGCGTTGCGGATGCCCGGTAACTGCATCAGCCGGGCTTTGATCTGCTCCCCAATGCTCACGTGCGCCGGACATCCCTGCGAAGTCAGCGTCAAATCGATGGTGACGTCCTGCTTCTCTTCTTTCGCAGGATCAAATCCCGCAGGATCAACTCCCGCTAGATCGACTCCCGCCGGATCCAATTCCGCGCGGTCAAACTTCACCCCGTAAATCAATCCCAGGTCGACGATGTTGACGGGGATCTCCGGGTCGTAACAGTCTTTTAGCGCGATGAGGACTTCTTCCTCGGTGGTGGCTGGCATGTTTCAAGTTTACAGCAGTTTCGCGGGTGAGGCAGCTTGTAGCTGCTAGGGATTAGCCGGTAGCTGCTACCTTTTATATCCCGCAATCAACTCAATCCGATTCCCAAACGGATCGTGCACATGACACCGCCGCACTCCAGGAATCTCCTCAGCGTCGGTCACTTCAACCCCCGCCGCCTGCAGCCTGGAAACCAGCGCATCATAATCCCCGCACCGAAACGCCGGATGCGCCTTCTTCGCCGGACGAAAATTCTCCTCCACCCCCAGATGCACCTGCACCTCGCCGCTCTGAAACCAGCACCCGCCGCGCTTGGCCAGCTCGGTCGGCTTGGGAATCTCAGTCATCCCAAGCAGGCTGGAATAGAATCGGCGCGCAGCATCTTCCGCACCCACAGGCATGGCAAGTTGGACGTGATCGATCGCAGTGAATGGCGAGGCCACGACTGGCATTCTATGCGAGATTAGCGCCGACGGTGCGGACCAGCACCGGAACCATCCACTCGTTCATGGGGTACGTCCGGCCGCAGTCAAGACATCTGGTAACCGGAAACCGGGTCGCGCAGTGCGGGCACGAAGCTTGCGTCTGGAAAGTGTCGAACGGTTGGCTGCACTGACTGCACTTCCAAAAGTTTCCGAGCGGTGGCGCGGCGTGGCAACAGGGACAGGAGAACCCCTCCCGCCGCGGCAGCTTCGCCAATCGCAGCAAACCGCGCGCGTGTTGCAACCCCTTCCAGCAGTTGCTCAGAACGAACACGGAGAGCACGCCAAACCAAAGCGACTGCCTCCAGATGGCGAATCCAATGATCGCAACCACACCGGCAAATCCAATGACCGTCACTGCCATCAAGCTCCGGCCCCGGCCAATCACAAACCACAGCAGCGAACGCAAGACTTGGCCGCCGTCCAGCGGATAGATGGGCAGCATGTTGAAGATTAGCAAGCTGAGGTTGATTACCCAGATCGAGCGCAGCAGCGCGTAGGCGTCCGGCATGGTCTGCGCCCAGCCTAGCGATCGACCCAGGAAGAGGACCACCGTCAGGATTGGAACCAGGGCCACATTCACCAGCGGCCCGGCTGCGATGCTCCAGAGGGTCGCACCGGGTCGCGGCGGGGGCTCCACATAGGCCACCCCACCCAGCGGCCATAACACGATGCGGTTCGCCGTTCCTCCAACCTGCCGGCAAGCCAGCTCATGGCCAAACTCGTGCATTGTCACGATCAGAAACAGGGAAAGGTATTCCAGAACGTTCCAGGTGATCGATGAATAGGTTCCCGACCGGACTCTGATTTCATAGGCCGCAACTAAGAACCAAGACCAGTGCAGGAACACGTCAATCCCGGCAAGGCGGAACAAGCGGATTGTGCCATTGCGAAAGCCCGGCATGCGTGAGTTATATCACGCCGCGAGGACGCCACCTCGCGCATCCCCTGCTAAAATCAATATTCGCACTCCAACCATGGATTCCTCCCTCATCCGCAATTTTGCGATCATCGCTCATATCGACCACGGCAAATCCACGCTGGCCGACCGGTTGCTTGAGCTGACGGGGTCGGTCACCATGCGCGAGATGCAGGCCCAGGTGCTCGACTCCATGGACCTGGAGCGGGAGCGCGGCATCACCATCAAGGCCCACGCCGTGCGCATGATGTACCCGGCGCAGGATGGCAAGATCTATCAGCTCAACCTGATCGACACGCCCGGCCACGTGGATTTTTCCTACGAAGTTTCGCGCTCTCTGGCCGCCTGCGAGGGCGCGCTGCTGGTGGTCGATGCATCGCAGGGCGTCGAAGCCCAGACGCTGGCAAATTCCTATCTCGCCATAAATCATGGCCTCGAAATCGTTCCCGTCATCAATAAGATTGACCTGCCCAGCGCCGACATCGCTCGCACCAAAGAGATGATCGAGAGCACGGTCGGGCTCGATGCATCCGACGCCCTGCTGATCAGCGCGAAGACCGGCCAAGGCGTGCCCGACGTGCTTGAAGCCATCGTCAAGCGGACGCACCCGCCGAAGGGCGATCCCGATCATCGGCTGCAGGCGCTGCTTTTCGATTCCTGGTTCGATCCCTATCGCGGCGTGATCGTGCTGGTCCGCGTCTTCGAAGGCACGCTGAGCAAAGGACAAAAGATTCGCCTGTGGTCGAACGGAAAAGTTTTCGAAGTCGAAGCTCTCGGCGTGCTCACTCCCAAGCCGGTTGAAATCGCCGAACTGCGCGCCGGAGAAGTTGGATTCATGGTCGCCAACATCAAGAACGTTGCCGACACCAAAATCGGCGACACCATCACCGACGACGCCAATCCCGCCATCGAGGCGCTGCCCGGCTTTGAGGACATCAAGCCCATGGTCTTCGCCGGCCTCTACACCGTGGACGCGCACGAGCACACCCGCCTGCGTGAGGCCCTGGAAAAACTTCGTCTCAATGATTCGTCTTTTTTCTTTGAACCCGAGAGCAGCGTCGCCCTCGGATTCGGATTCCGCTGCGGCTTTCTCGGCCTGCTGCACATGGAGATCATTCAAGAGCGCCTGGAGCGCGAATTCAATCTTGAGCTGATCACCACCGCCCCCGGCGTGCGTTACAAGATCACGAAAACCGACGGCGAATTGATCGAAGTGGACAACCCTTTTCGCTGGCCCGATCCCAGCGAGATCGACAAAATCGAAGAGCCGGTGATTCTCGCCACCATTCTCACCAACGAAGAATACGTCGGCGGGATTCTGAAGTTGGTCGAAGAAAAGCGCGGCAAGCAGAAAAGCTTCGAATACGTCACTTCAAACCGCGTCATGCTGCAATATGAGCTGCCGCTGAACGAAATCGTGCTCGACTTTTACGACCGCCTCAAATCCGTCTCCCGCGGATACGCTTCGCTCGACTACCACCTCGCCGACTACTGGGAGTCGCCAATGGTGAAGATGGACATCCTCGTCGCCGGCGACCCGGTGGACGCGCTCTCCATCATCGTGCATCGCGACTTCGCCTACGAGCGCGGCAAGGCGCTGGTCTCAAAGATGCGCGAACTCATCCCCCGGCAAATGTTCGAGGTCCCCATCCAGGCTTCAATCGGCGCAAAAATCATCGCCCGCGAAACCGTCCACGCCATGCGCAAAAACGTAATCGCCAAGTGCTACGGCGGCGACATAAGCCGCAAACGTAAACTGCTGGAAAAGCAAAAAGAAGGCAAAAAGCGCATGAAGCGCATCGGCCGCGTGGACATTCCGCAAGAGGCGTTTTTGGCGGTGCTGAAGGTGGGCGAGGGAAGCAGTTAGCAGGGTCTGTCATCCTGAGCGAAGTTATCGTCTGCGAAGCGGACGATAACGCAGTCGAAGGACCCCTTGCCGCTCAACCAAGCAACAATGTCTCAGGGAGTTCTCCCACAAAGCTTTGATGGAATGACTTCTTGAATGGGGTCCTTCGACTTCGTAGTCGCTTCGCGAAAGCGAAGCAGTTTTCAGTTCCCGACCCACGTTTTCCGCTACCTGCATGTGCAAAACTTCTGCCGCACATTAACGCCATGTTACTAAAGTACTTAGGCTGTAGGGACTTAGCCGTTGCTCCTAACATGCTGACCGCTAGACAGTTGCTCCAATATGCAGCATTTGCGCTGTCCGACTGATCGGTCGGTTTCTCCAGATTCCGGTTTTGAGACTCGCCCTTCCACAACCTTTCCACAGGCGCGGAATTGTGCCCGAATCCCTATTCCGCAGGCTCCATTCCGCCCTGCGCCAGTGAGCCAAAACAGGTGAAATTCTTCTGAAATGCCAGTTTTATCTTGCCAATCGGCCCGTTGCGCTGCTTGCCGATAATCAGCTCGGCGATGCCGTTCAGCTCGAGATCGTCTGGCTTATAGATTTCTTCGCGGAAGATGAACATGACAATGTCGGCGTCCTGCTCAATCGACCCCGACTCGCGCAAATCGGAGAGTTGCGGACGATGATCTCCGCCGCGGCTTTCGGGAGCGCGGCTCAACTGCGACAGCGCGACCACGGGGACCGCCAGCTCTTTCGCCAGCGCCTTCAGCCCGCGCGAAATTGCCGAGACTTCCTGCGTCCGATTTTCGTACCGCTTTCCTCCGCCCGACATCAGCTGAAGATAATCCACCACAATTAAATCGAGCGCGCCTTTCGATTGCTTCAGGCGCCGAGCCTTGGCCCGCATTTCGCCGACCGCGATCCCCGGCGTGTCATCAATATAAATCGGAGCCTGCGCCAGCTTTTCCATGGCGCGCTGAACTTTGCGCGTGTCGTCCTGCCACAGCGACCCGGTGCGGAAGCGGTGCGAGTCAACTTTTGCCACCGAGCACAACATGCGTTGCAGCAGCGCCTCTTTCGACATTTCCAGCGAAAACACGGCTACGGTTTTTCCGTCTTCGATAGCAGCGTTCTCGGCGATGTTCATCGCGAATGCAGTCTTGCCCATCGAAGGCCGCGCCGCCACGATGACCAGGTCCGACCGCTGCAAGCCGCAGGTTATCGAGTCGAGATCGTCGAAGTGTGTTGCCAGTCCGGTAATGCGCTGGCCGCGTTGCAGCAGGGCGTCGATCGAGCCAAACGATTCGCGAACAATTTCCTGCACCCCCATAAAGCCGCGCCCAATACGCTTTTCCGATAGTGCGAAGATCTGCGCTTCGGTGTCGTTCAGAACGTCTTCAGCGAGGTCCGACTGGTCTGATGCCCTCGCGATGGCGGCGGTCGAGATGCTGATAATCCCGCGCAGCATCGCCTTGTCGCGGACAATCTTGATGTAGTGCTCAATGCTCGGCCGGTCGGGAACGCCATCGAGCAGCCCGGAAATATACGCATAGCCGCCGATGGGCTCGAACTCTGCGTGCCGCTGCAACTCCTCCGCCAGCGTGAGATGGTCAATCGCCCGCGACGACTCGGCGAGGTCCATCATCCGCGAATAAATTCGCCGGTGCGAATCCAGCAGAAAATCTTCCGGCTTCAGATGCTCCGCCGCCTGGTTGTAAGCCAGATTGTCGAGCAGAATGGCGCCCAGAATCGAGCGCTCCGCCTCAATATTCGCCGGAAGACTCTGCGCGGAAATGTAATCGGTTGTCGCCATCTAAAAGCTGCCGCAGTTTTGTTCGAAGTTTTCTTTCAGAGAAATTGTTGACCAGCGCGAACGTGATAGTACGCGCACCCGCCTTGTGGATGTCCGGTATCTGCTTCGGAAAAAGTTTCCGAAATAGATTTTTTTCGGAGTCATGGTTGCAAGCCGAGCCGCAGAGAATTCTTATGGCGGAAGTATAGGCGAACTAAAAGCGAAGCTCAATATCAAAGTCGGAACAGGATTGGCTTACCTGATGGCTGGCGGCTGAGTGCTGAAGAGCCAAGAACCAAGAGCAGAGAGCAGAAAAATGCGGTCCGGGCCAGCCACCCGAACCGCATTTGCTATGCGTGAATCTCACGGTTGCCCCAGCCCGCGCTTTAGTGCCGACCCTCCGGAAACGTTTTGCAACATTCCCTCTAAGCCGACTCTCAGCAGCAGCGGCGCATCCGCACCGAAGTGCAGTTGCATCCGAATCGCGCCGACCGGTCGCAGTCTCGCCATGCGAAACCGTTTTCTGAGGAGGCCGCAACGCCCGGGTCGCCCACAACGCTTTCACGCTTTGGGAACCTTCAGCAGCTCACCCTTCGACTCTGCTCTCGCAAACCCGAAAGGCAACTGTTGCAGAACCAGCCTTGCGCGATCACTGGCAGCGTGACATCCACGCCTGCAGTGAGAGCACTCTCTCGCATCCAGAAAAAGTTCGCAATGAGAAAGCGCAGGCGTGCTGTGCGAATCCTGTGGACGTTGAGGATTGCTTGTGGAAGAGCGCGGAAAAGGTGGAAATATTTGCGATTTCTCGGGTCATCATGGTCTGTATCAGGACGAAACCTTACCCGGGACTCAACGTGGAAGAGCGGCCATTTATGGCCGCGTAGAGGGACGTTGATTTTAGTTGCGGGCTTCAGCCCGCTGCGCAACGTCACAAGCCCAATGTTCGGATATCACAGACACAACGTTGCCGATCGGCCTACGATTTCGCGGATGACCTTCGATCGAACCTTCTTCGTCACAACCGTGAGCTGGCAACGAACGCCTTTGTTTCGCAATCCGCAAATAGCCGAATTGATGATGGATGTTCTGGTGCATTATCGCGAACAGAAGAAATATGTCCTTCATGAATACGTGATCATGCCCGATCATCTGCATCTGCTGCTCACGCCCGCCGGGGATATCGCGCTCGAACGAGCGATGCAGCTGGTCAAGGGCGGGTTTTCGTATCGTCTCGGCAAGGCTGCGTCCGCGAAGATGAAGCGAGGATTGGTCTGGCAGGAAAGCTTCACGAACCATCGCATTCGCGACGAGCAGGACTACGCGCACCACGCCGAGTACATCCGGATGAATCCGGTCCGCGCACGGCTCGTGGACGCCCCGCATTTGTACCCGTATTCGTCCGCCAATGCTGGGACAGCGGCGGGTGGAAGAGCGGCCATTTATGGCCGCGTAGAGGCGTCCTAGCTATGAAGAGCGGGCTTTAGCCCGCCGCAGGCCCTAAAGGGCGGACCGTTTCCAGGACGGTTACGCGGCTCTGAAGAGCCGCTCTTCCACAATTTCGCTCCCCAAACCACGTCCATTCAGATCTTTCGTGGAAGAGCGGCCACTCATGGCCGCGAACAAGATTATCGCCGCCCTTTAGGGCCCGCCGGCTCTTCCCCCGCGACATCTGGCACGCGTGAGAACGCCCACTCCTGCCGCGAATCTCACACATTGCGCGCCCGCAGCGCGAATCCTGTGGCCGATGAGGATTCCTTGGAAGGGAGCGGAAAACGCGGAGAAAATCGGCGGCGGTCGGTCAGGTGGTCCGTGTCAGGGCACGTCTTCGGACGTGCCGAAATGACGAACCAAGAACTTATAGCGCCTTCCTAGGTCTGTCCATCAGGCGGTTCGCGTTTTACCGCAGGAGTCCCGATGATCTCTCGTGCCAGAAGTGCGTAATCGCTTTCCTTCCGAAGGGAGGAGGCTTCTTGGGCAAGACGCTTGAGATCGTCACCCCCAAGCCGGGATAGGGCTGCCACAACTAACCGAGCCGCCTCGCCACGGGATCGCAGAGATCGGTGCGGAGCGCCAGCGCGATCAAGGAACCGCTGTACGTCTCGGAGTTGTGGCAGAAACACGCGATTATCGTAGCGCGTCGCCAATATTCGAAGCAGTTCTGCGGCCTCCGGCCTCTCCTGGCTAATCTGTGCCGCCGACTCTGACGCCGAGACTATCTTGCGCTTCTTCTTGGGGCCGCGGTTTCGCTGCTCTGCCAGCTTGAGGTCGGCTTCCACTCGCTCGGGCGTTTGCTCATCTAACGCAGCAAGCGTCTCAAGTACAGCTTTTCGACCGTGTCGCAGAATAAGAAGCCGCAATTCGAGTTTGAGTAGATCCTCCATCAGACAGTTACTTCCTGGTCGACACCGATGATGCCAAAAATCTCGTCCTTCAGTTTACGAAAACCGCTGACTACATCAGTGCGAGCGTAGCTCGTTCTGCTAATTGGCGTGGCCTCGCGCGCGGCCTTCGCGTAGGACGCTGAGTATTTCATCTGATTCTCGCAAACAAACCACTTTTGTTCATCTGCAAAATCCGTGACTTCCTTTATCGAACGTTGGCCCTCCGGACAGGAACTGTAAGCCGAAGAATGATTGAACACGATCCCAGCAATCTCGATTTCGTGGTCGTCATTCTCAATCTGGAATTCCTTTATTGAGCGCGCAAGAAGTGGCAGTCCAATGGTGGCCATAAACTCGGGCTTAATGGGCACGATAACGTACCGGCTTGCGAAATAGGCGGCGTCGGTCAGTATGGACTCCGTCGGCGCACAGTCGATAATGATGAGGTCATACTGGTCTTCGACCTGAGCCACGGCTTTTGCCAGACGGCGCTCCTTCCCGGTGGGGTTCTTCAGAGTCCGAGAAAGCTCTAGCCGACTGGGGATCAGGTCAAGGGTACTGTCGCTCCAGTAACCAACCTTCTGCAGCACCAGCTTGTCCACCTCGATTTTGCGAGGTGACTTTGCATTGCCGCTTGCCGGCACGTATTCATCAAAAATCTGAACCACAGTCGGACTGTTCGCCTGCAGATGGGCGAGATATTCTTTCGGTCCCATCAAGGCCTGGCTGAGATTCGACTGAGGATCCAGATCAATCGCGAGGACCCGCTTATTAGAAGAGTCTGCCGAATGTGCGAGCTGCATGGCCAGCGTCGTCTTCCCCACGCCACCTTTCATGTTGATAAGGCTCACTACTGTCGCCATACTCTTGACCTCCATTTTGACGCTGGTACTCTCTCCGTGATCGCGATCGGGCTCGGGCTCGAAATACCTCGATGCTATCTGCCGCTCCGCTTGTGTCGTTAATGACTTACGAGCTAGCTCAAGCAGAAGTTTCGGGTCGTTTCCAAAGACGGATGCAATTTCCCTGACAAGTTCTGGACTCGGGATTTCGCCTTGAGCCTCAATTTTGCCAACGTAGCCGACGCTCTTACTGATCCGAGAGCCTAATTCCCGCACGGATATACCGCGCTCAGCCCTCAGTCGCTTAAGCTCCCTGGCAAAAGCGGTTACGATCATGTTTACCTTTTTAGGTTAACACGGAGAACGTGCGTGTCAAGCTGGACAGCCACTAAAGTTTAAGGGCGCGATTTCTCGCGCCCTCGATTCCGCAATCTGATTCCTACTTCGTTAGTCCCTAACCCCATCCAGAAACGCCCTTAACTTCCGCGACCTTGACGGATGCCTCAACTTCCGCAGCGCCTTGGCCTCGATTTGCCGGATGCGCTCGCGGGTTACGGCGAAGCTTTGTCCGACTTCTTCGAGGGTGTGCTCGCTGCCGTCTTCGAGGCCAAACCGCATCTTGATGACTTTTTCCTCGCGCGGCGTCAGGGTGCGAAGCACGTGCGAAGTCTGGTCTTTCAGGTTGACGTTGATCACCGCTTCCGCCGGAGAAACGACGGCGCGGTCTTCAATGAAGTCACCCAGATGCGAATCTTCTTCTTCGCCAATCGGCGTTTCCAAAGAAATCGGCTCCTGCGCAATCTTCAGGACTTTTCTTACTTTCGCCACCGGAATGTCCATGCGCTTGGCGATTTCTTCTGACGTTGGCTCGCGTCCCAGCTCCTGCACCAGCTGCCGCGAGGTGCGGATCAGCTTATTGATCGTCTCGATCATGTGCACCGGGATACGAATCGTACGCGCCTGATCCGCAATCGCACGAGTAATGGCCTGCCGAATCCACCATGTGGCATAAGTCGAAAACTTATACCCGCGGCGGTATTCGAATTTGTCCACCGCCTTCATCAGGCCAATGTTGCCTTCCTGAATCAGGTCGAGGAACTGCAGTCCGCGATTGGTGTACTTCTTTGCGATTGAAACCACCAGGCGAAGATTGGCTTCGATGAGTTCGCGCTTGGCGTACTCAGCGTCCATGTCGCCCTGGATGAGTTCGCGCTGGGTGCGCTTGAGTTCCTGAAAAGCAACTCCCGCTTCCAGTTCGAGTTTTTCCAGTTCGCCGTGGACTACGCGCGACTGCCGCTTGTACTCCTTGCGCTGCTCGTCGCTGCGAGTGGAGTCGGCTTTTTTCTCCAGGTTCTGAGTCTGCCGGTCCAGCGACCGCATGGTGTCAACGGTCTTGTTGAGCCGCTCGATCAGCCGCTTGCGCTCGGCGTTGGTAAACGCCAGCTTGCGGACCGCCAGCGAAACTCCAACCACTGCGCGCGCCAAGTGATTGCGCGAGCGCCGGTAGATTCGCGGATTCTTCTTCTGCGAAAGCTCCGCGAATTTTTCCTGCATCTGTCCGGCCTTCTTGTACGCCTTCGCCAGGTTGTCGATCTTCCCGGTAAAGTCGTTGAGCCGGTTCTGCAGGATCTCGTCGGTGATTTCTTCCTCGTCGAAGGTGACCACTTCCTTGATCGAACGGACGCCCTTCTTGAGGTCTTCGCCCATGGCCAGCAATTCGCGAATCACAATCGGAGAACGCGAAAGCGCCTTGAGCACACGCAGTTGTCCCCGCTCGATTCGCTTGGCAATTTCAACTTCGCCTTCGCGAGTCAGCAGCGGGACGGTCCCCATCTCGCGCAAATACATGCGGACGGGGTCATTGGTTTTTTCGAGCGCGCCGGGAGTGAGGTCGAGTTCAACATCCTCGCCGACTTCTTCATCTTCCTTGTCGAGTGCAGTAGAAGGTACCTTGGGCCCCTCCAGCACATCAATACCTTGTGTCCCGATAGTAGTCAGCAGATCGTCGAGGTCGTCTGGAGATTGCACATCCTGCGGGATGAGGTCGTTGACCTGGTCATAGGTCAGATACCCTTTCTCCTTGCCTGTATCGATCAGCTTTTTTATATCGTCGTACTTATCTTCAAGAGCCAAGACGGGTTGCCCTCTTTTGTCCGACGGACGGACTTGGAAAGTTTTTATGTAACGGTGGGAACGTGCGATGACGAGGTTAGCGCCAGCACAAACCTATAAATTTTAGCATGAAAGTTGGTGTGCGCCTATCCGGGTAAACCCAGTTCGCCCTGATCCCGTCCCGTAGATACTTAGATGGTGCGAAGGGGAGTTTAGTTTCAGGGGTTTGGGACCCTTCTTGCACGCCGTCCCCCTTCTCATTCCGAACCCCCGCGCTGATACGCTGAAGGCGCCTTATTCTCATCCAACCTCAATTGCCTCTTAACGAAAGATAAGTCTGGGACTGGAGACGGGAAGGCCGCACCTTGGTTACCTTGCAGAGAGCCCACGTCCTCGGGCATGCTTCGTGGAGATGTTAGAAATGGAACATTTTGCCGAGTTGGACTCGCAGGACAGCACTCCCGAGTCGATTTGCGACGGCGTGGCCAAAATCTTCCGCGTAAGAAAAACCGACGTCGCGCTGCTCGAACTCAAAGGACATCTGCTGAAATTCCTATACCCTGCGGAATTGAAAACCGCGGGGGCAATCCCTCTTTCCAGTTCGGCAGTAGCGGCTCGCACCGCTCGCACCAAGCGGGCGGAGCATTTCAACAGCTTCCTCCAAGCCAAGCATGCCAGCATTTTTGAAGTGGTCAAGCTGGGTAACACCGGAGTGGGCGCGGAGGTGATTCAGAAGCTCATGTCTGTGCCCATTCTTGTTGAAGAGTCCACAGTGATTGGGGTGATTCAGGTCTCCCGAAAAGCTCAAAACCTGGCTGCAGCGGGGCCAGACTTTACGCCTGACGATCTACGCAAACTGGAATCGGTTGCTCTCTCCGTGGGTAAACTGATGGCCAAGGGCGGCGGATAGCCCCGGCTGGCTTCTAACTGCGGAAACGCTACGCACTAAGGATTCCCCTTGCGTGCCGCTGAGTAGCGCATCTCTGCCGTTCTGTCGCGGTTTTGGTCGCTGACCTACAGTGCGTTCGCGAGCAGTGGTTGGTGCTATAGCATGGACTTGGTGCTAATGCGCACAATACCGCCGGCCGGGGACAAAAGGGACGGTGGGTCTGCGGTTCATGAGGCGTCGCGCGTCAAGCGGCACGCTGCTACCAGTCAAGTCCAATACCTGCGCGACCATATTCGCTTCATCGTCCATCAGGGCAGGCAGATTCTTCTGTTGGACCTCTCCAACTGTTCGCCCGCTGAGGTCGAAAAGATTTTCCGGGCAGTTCCCGAAGTTGTGACTGCCTGTCCCCGCGGTTCAGTCTTGATCCTTTCCGATTTCAGGGGTGCATCCGTTAACCAGGAAGCCATTCGGGTCATGAAAGAAACCGCCATCTTTGACAAGCCTTACGTCAAGAAATCCGCAGTGACGGGAACCGAAAGCCTTCCCCCGCTGTTCTATGAGAACCTGGGCAGCTTCGCCCGCCGCGAATTCCCCGCTTTTGCTACCCGCGAGCTAGCGTTGGCATGGCTGGTGAAGGACTAAATCGCGGATTTCAAAATCACCGAGCACCACGAGGGCGCGGGATGTCTCCACTTTTGCGGGACGCCTCGGGCCTGAGACGGTCAATCGTTTGGCAGCGCAAGCCGAGATTTACTTCCTCAAGCACAGGAACCAGATGTTGATGGTCGGTGACAAGCTGCGAGGGCGGCTGGAATGGGATCTGCAGTTGCAACCCGGGACGCCGTAGCGGCGAAGGAAGACGTAACGGGTTTTGTGTGTAATCGCCTGTTCTCAACAGTTGAAGCGGAGAATTGGAATGTCCTTACCGTGGCGCCCAGGGTGGTCCACCTGTCCTGCTACCCTGACGAACCACGCGCTGACCGATTCGAGCAAGATGTTTAGCCCAGGGGCCTAAAACCCTTTGACTTTCTGGAAGGCTTTATCACAGCTAATCGCAAACTTGAGGGCGGGTATTTACCTCCACCCAATTCGCGAGTAGTATGTCTCTCCTGAAGCGTGGGGTGCTCGTGTTTAATTTATGCTTAAGGCGAGCGGCAGCTTTGACTTTCACAGCCCTTTTATTTTTCGCTGCTGGGTGCGGTGGTAGCCCAACTCCGCCGCCCCCCTCTGGGACTATGACAGGCAGTTGGCAGATCACGGGGGTATCTCAGAAATTTCCAGGGGCGCGTGGTTCGGGCAGTGCTTCTTTGGTTCAGTCCGGAAATTCCATCACTGGTACATACAACACCACGGGCGGTTGTGCCAATACCTCAGCTGTAACCGGAACCGTTGCGGGAAGCAACATTGCCCTTCAATTTGATGAAAATGGTCAAATGGGTTCTCTTACCGGAACAGTAAACGCCGCTTTCACATCTGCGTCAGGAAACTTCACTTCTCCCAGTGGTGGCTGCCTGAACGGGGATTACGGGACATGGTCAGCAGTCAAGAATTGAAAGTGACTGTCGTTATACCCATATCACTCATTGAGGGGCCTGCCCGGTTGAGGTCAATGAGTGTAATCGCTTAACAACAGTCATCGTGGCCGACGCTGGCTAACTGCTTCTTGCAACTGTACGTCGCGTTCGGGCTGCTGACCATTTGACGGGCAGGGACCTGACAGAACGCCGGAGACCTTCTATCTCAGTTGGCGTTACATCACAAAAGCTGAGCTCAAACCGCCAATTTACAAGAGGAAGACAACACATCCGTCATGTTCGTGTTCTAATCTAATGAAGTTGTTGTTCCCCCGGGGGTTCTTATGTTCCGGAAATCTCTTCCCTTGTTCGCCTTCACAGCCCTTATTGCTCTATCGATCTCGTCGCCGGCATTGGCGGAGTCACACATCAGAATCGTGCGTCTCAGTTACATCGAAGGCGAGGTGCAGATCGACCGCAACACCGGGCAATTCGAAAAGTGTATTGTGAACCTCCCCGTCACCGAAGGGGCAAAACTTCGTACTGGATCCGACGGCCGAGCTGAAGTTGAGTTCGAGGATGGCAGCACGCTACGGCTCGCACCCAGCACAACTGTTCAGTTTCCGCAGCTTTCCCTGCGGGACTCTGGCGTAAAGGTTTCGAGTGTGGACCTCACAAGCGGCACGGTTTACGTTGACTTCGCTGGATCCAAGAAGGATGAGTTCAGTCTGCAATTCGGAAGTGAAAAGACTGTCTTAACGCGCTCCGCGCATCTGAGAATCAGTAATAGCGAAAAAGGCGCGTGGATTTCCGTCTTCAAAGGCGACATTCAGGTAGACGGAGCTTCCGGCACTACTGAGGTCAGGAAGAACCAGAGCGCAGATTTCGACTCTTCCGCCGAGAATCACGCCACGCTCGCCAAGAATATCGAGCCAGAGCCGCTCGACTCTTGGGACAAGCAACAGTCGCAATATCACCAGCGCTACTCTGGCGACTCCTCCGGCAACTACTCGCCTTTCGCATACGGAACGAGCGACATGAATTACTACGGAACATTCTTCAGCGCGCCCGGCTACGGCATGCTGTGGCAACCGTACTTCATCGGGGCTGGCTGGGACCCATTCATGGATGGAGCATGGGCTTTCTCTCCAGGCTTTGGTTACGGTTGGGTTTCCGCGTATCCCTGGGGCTGGATCCCATACCACTACGGCTCATGGGCATTCCTACCCGGATATGGTTGGGCGTGGCAGCCCGGTGGTGCGTGGACGCCGTGGTATTCGCAACCGCGTCTGCTGAATAAACCTGCTGGATTCAGGCCGCCTCAGGCGCCCGGCACAACGGCTGCGAAAGGCACGACGATTGTGACGGTGAATCGTGGCCCGGTCTCCAGCTTCTCTGCAAAATCGGGAGGCCAGGTAGTGATTCGCAACAACTCGGCCGGCCTGGGGATTCCGCGCGGGCAAGTCTCGAACCTCGCACAGGCGTCGCATATGGTGCAGCAGCGGGGAGAAGTTACGCAGCGTGTTCAGACCACCGTTGCCCGGCCTGCGCCATCGTTCGGACGCGGGTCGCTCGGTGAATCGGGTTCCTCGCGTGGATCAATGCCGCGGATGAGCGCTCCGGCACCAGCGCCGCGTGCCTCCGCACCCGCACCGCACAAATGAGGATCCGGCAGGCACGGCTAGTTGGCGATAAATCGCCGTTACTGCAGGCAAGAGGAAACAGGTGCCCCAATTCGTACCGGAGAGACCCGTTACCCCAGCAGCCTCGCTGCTTCCTTAGCGTAGTAAGTCAAAATGATGTTGGCTCCGGCGCGGCGGATTGACGTCAGCGATTCCAGCATCACGCGGTCGCGGTCAATCCAATTATTTCTGGCGGCGGCTTCGATCATGGCGTACTCGCCACTGACTTGATAGGCGGCAATCGGCAGGTCGAAACGGGCGCGGGCGGCGGCGATCACGTCTAGATACGGCATCGCGGGCTTGACCATGACCATGTCGGCGCCTTCTTCGACGTCGAGCGCGATTTCGCGCAGGGCTTCGCGGAGATTGGCGCCGTCCATTTGATAAGACCGGCGGTCGCCGAATTGCGGCGTGGAGTCAGCGGCCTCGCGGAATGGGCCGTAAAAGGCCGACGCAAATTTCGCAGCGTAGGAAAGAATTGGCGTGTTGGAGAATCCGCCGGCGTCGAGAGCTTTGCGGATGGCGGCGACGCGGCCGTCCATCATGTCGGAAGGCGCGATGATGTCGATTCCGGCGCGGGTGAGGGAAACGGAAGTGCGGGCGAGCAGGTCGAGCGTCTCGTCGTTCAGAATTTCGTAGTCGGCGCCGATTGCTGGCGTAGTGGCGACTGCGGCTCCGAGTGGTCGCGGACCTGTAGCTTTCACGATCCCACAATGCCCGTGCGACATGTATTCGCAGAGGCAGACGTCGCCGATCAGAAGCATCTCTGGGACTTCGCTCTTGATGGCGCGAGCGGCTCGCTGCACGATGCCGTCGTCTTCCCAAGCGCCAGTGGCGACTTCGTCTTTCTTTTCCGGCAGGCCGAAGAGGATGAGCGCTGGAACTCCAAGCGAATGGGCTTCTTCGGCTTCTTTTACGGCTTCGTCAACTGAGAGATTGAACACGCCAGGCATGGATCGAACTTCTTTGCGGACGCCTTCTCCGGGGCAGACGAACAGGGGATAAACAAAGCTTTCCGGAGTCAGCCGCGTCTCGCGCACCATGTTCCGCAACGCCGCAGTGCGGCGCAGGCGGCGCAGGCGGGTTTCCGGAAAGGCCATGGCGAAATTCTAGCAGGAACGATTCTATAGAATAGCCGGAGATTGCCCGACTCCGAAAATGTTCGAGCGTGTATCTTCTGTGGGTCAGGTCTGACCAATCGCAGTCGAGAACACGTATTTCCCAAGTGGCTACTCGAAGAACTCGATTTGAAGAAAACCGGAGTTCATGCGGCTCATCATTTGAGAGATGAATCCGGTGGCATCCGCGTAGAGCCGGAGAGCGTTCGTGAGCTAACGCTCGGTCAGATGTTCGAAGGCAGAGTCTGCTCTGGGTGCAACAACGGCTGGATGAGTGAACTTGAGGACTCCAGTAAGCCTATTCTCGTGGACTTGATCCGGGGCCGGAGACGTATTGCCCAGCTTGATTCTGACGAATCCCTCCTCGTGGGAAGATGGGCCGTCAAGACGGCGTACACCCTTAACAGCAGCTCAAACTTCCCGATCAAGGTGCCGGAATCCCACCTACGGTCACTTTTCGAGCATCGCTCGCGTCTCCCATGGGCTGTGGCGGTTGTCGGAGCGGAGGTTAGGTTCACCGATTTTGCCTGGTTTCAGTCCACGGTGTGGATGTTGTGCGGCCCCGACAATTTGACGTTAAACATCGCTCCGTTGATGAATACGCGCAGCTATAAAATCGGACTACATTTTGGCGGTTTGATCCTAGTTACGGCTTGGCACTCGATTCCCAAATGGCTGATGATGTTTTGGTCCGGCGTGCAGACCGGTGTATGGCCCTGGAAGGGGGAGTGTGGCTGGCATTCTGATCCTGTAGGAATCCTAGACTCTAATCCTCCCGAACTCTCAGTCTGCGCGCACGTGAGCGAGATAAAGCTGGTACACCACCGGTATCTCTCCAAGAAATAACCGAACCCGCCCCTAATACTTCGGCATCTTGGGATCAACTCGGTCCGCCCAGGCCAAAATTCCTCCCGCGAGGTTGTGGACCTTCTTGAACCCAGACTGACGCAGGAAGTTGACGGCTTTCGCGCTTCTCACCCCGCTGCGGCAGTGGGCTACGATCTCTTTGCTCGTGTCCAGTTCGTTCACGCGGTTCGGGAGATCGCCTAGTGGAATCAGGTGTCCGCCGATGTGGCAGATCTGGTATTCATGCGGCTCACGCACGTCAAGAATGTAGAGATCGTCGCCGCGGTCTAGGCGCTTTTTCAAGTCTTCGACCTGCATTTCGGACGCAGTTACTTCGGCCTCGGCCTCTTCGCCGCGAATTCCGCAGAACTCCTGATAGTCAATCAGTTTGGTAATAGTCGGATTCTTTCCGCAAGCCGGGCAATCGGGATTCTTACGAAGCTTGAGTTCGCGGAACTTCATAGCCAGCGCGTCGATCAGTAGCAGGCGTCCGATGAGGGGATCGCCACTGCCGAGAATCAGCTTGATGGCTTCGGTAGCTTGAATCACGCCGACTAGGCCGGGCAAAATCCCCAGCACGCCTCCTTCGGCGCATGAAGGGACGAGTCCCGGCGGTGGCGGCTCAGGATACAAGCAGCGGTAGCACGGCCCATCTTTCGTCGCGAAAATGCTGGCCTGCCCTTCGAAGCGGAAAATCGAGCCGTAAACATTCGGCTTGCCGGTCAGTACGCAGGCGTCGTTGACTAGGTAGCGCGTCGGGAAATTGTCGGTGCCGTCGCAGATGATGTCGAATTCTTTGAATATCTCGAGGGCATTGTCGCTCGAAAGATGAGTGTTGAATTTCTTGATATTCACGAACGGATTCATCGCCTTGATTTTTTCCGCGGCAGAATCCAGTTTAGGGCGGCCCACATCAGCGGTGGTGTGGATGATTTGGCGTTGAAGATTGGTGTAATCCACAACGTCGAAATCAACAATCCCGAGTGTGCCTACGCCCGCGGCACCAAGATACAGCGCGAGCGGTGACCCGAGGCCTCCGGCGCCGATGCAGAGGACTCTTGCGGCCTTGATCTTGAGCTGTCCCTCCATGCCGACCTCGGGCATGATGAGGTGGCGCGAGTAGCGCAGGATCTCGTCGTTGGAGAGAGTCACGGGGGCGATTTCGGTTAGGGTTGGCATGTATGGATTTGATGATTCTACTCGGCTGCTAGCTTCTAGCCGCTAGCAATCACGGTGAATTTGGGTGCTAGAGGCTAGGAGCTAGCGGCTAGAAACTGCTCCTCCCGCAATCGACGGCACTATGGAAATGTTATCACCGTCTTTCACCGAGGTAGCGTCCTTCTGGAGGTAGCGGACGTCTTCGTCGTTGAGGTACACGTTGACGAAGGCGCGGAGCTTGCCGTCGTCGTTATAGAGATGACGGCGCAGGTCGGGGTGCTGGGAGACGAGTCCGCTCAGGGCTTCGCCGACGGTCGCGCCGCTGACGTCAACGGCCGGCTGCTTGCCGGCATACTGGCGCAAGGGCGTGGGAATGTGGATCTTAGGCATGGATAGATGATGCCATAAAACAGGGCGGGGATTCAGGGTGCGGCGCAGAGTGACGCGGCCGCCGCTTCGATTTTTTCATTTGCGGCACGCCTGAAGTCGTGTTCCGGTACAAGCCATTCACGACCAGCGGAAAATTCGATTGCACAACGACTTGAGGCGCTGCCATAACCAGAAGATGCCCACTACGATGGCCTCTGCGAACCCTGCCGCCTCCTCCGGATTCGTAGGCTGCATATCCATGAATCGACACTCCCTACAACTCGCCGTCATTTCTTACGCTACATCAATCTTCTCATCCAGCAGCTTCTTGTCGTCCTCATCGAAACCGGTCAGCTCGAAGGAATTAGTCAGCACGGCTTTGCCCTTTTCCACGCTGGTGATGACGTAGGAGCAGCCGAACCAGTGGGCTTCGGCGAGGTCGGTTTGCGACCACTGGGCGGGGTGGTCGGGATGGGAATGGTAGAAGCCGATGATGTCCTCGCCGCTCTCGCGGCCTTCGCGCTGGATGCGGAGCAACTCTTTGGGATCGATGTTGTAGCGGTTCTGCGGCGAGTCGGTGCGGGTGTTACCGGCGCGGGCGATCGAAGTGACGACGCGCGCGCCGTCGTCGGTCATGGTTCCGAGCAGCACGCCACAGCATTCGTACGGATAGGTTTCTTCACCGTGTAGGCGAAGGGAGGCGTAGTGAGCGTTGGAGAGCTTCAACATTGTTGGTGGAATTGAATCGCTTTATCTTTCTGTCCAGAATCTCTCACTCAAATACTTGTCGCCCGAATCCGGCAGGATCGCAACGATCACCGCTTCCTGATTGGGATCGAGTTGCTTGGCGACTTGCATGGCTCCCTGGATCGCCGCTCCGGCGGAAATGCCAGCCAGCAGCCCTTCTTCACGCGACAAGCGGATGGCCATGGCGTAGGAATCTTCGGTCGAGATACCGAGGTCTTCGTCGGCGAGCGCGGGATCGTAAATTCCGGGCACAATCGCGCTGGCCATGTGCTTAGCGCCTTCGATGCCGTGGAAGGGCGAATCTGGTTGCAGCGAAATGCAGCGGGCGTTCGGGTTCAATTCTTTCAATCGGCGCGCGGTGCCCATGAAAGTGCCGCTGGTACCCATCATGGAGAGGAAGTGGGTGACACGTCCCTCGGTCTGTTGCCAGATTTCGTTGGCTGTGCCATGGTAGTGAGCCTGCCAGTTGGCGGGGTTCGAATACTGGTCGGCGTAAAAATATTTCTCCGGCTCCCGTTCGTAGAGTTCGCGGACGGCGCGAATGGCGCCGTCGGAACCGTCGGCCGGGTCGGTATAAATAATGTTGGCGCCGTAGGCGAAGAGAATTCGCTTGCGCTCGACGGAAACATTTTCCGGCATGAAGAGCGTGACCGGAAAACCTTCAGCGGCACCGATCATGGCATAAGCGATGCCGGTGTTGCCGCTGGTGGAATCGAGCAGAGTTTTCCCGGAAGTAAATTTCCCGCTGCGGCGGCCTTCTTTCACAATGTTGAAGGCAGCGCGGTCTTTGACGGAGCCGCCGGGGTTATACCATTCGGCTTTGCCGAGGATCTGGATGTTAGGCAGATCGCGGGCGATGCGCTCAAGCCGCAACAACGGCGTGTTTCCGATGCGTTCGACACTGCGCTCGCCGAGTTTCGACGGCGAAGATTGAGGTTCCGCGTCCGCGAATTTGGTTGAAGGTCGCATCAAGCTGTGACTATCGTAATGTTGCGGTAGAGCACAAAACGGCAAACTGTCGTTAGATTATAGAGGAGCGAGACCCATCGGGTGATCTGGCGATCGGGTCATCGGGTGATCCGAGTACGATTGTTGCGCATCTAAAGAATTGCGGTTCAGTTTTTAGTGCTTGAGTTTTGAGCCACTAGCTAAACCGGGTGAGACACAAGCTAGGAGCTAACAGCTAGAAGCTAGGAGCTGATTTTCAATGGCGACCAAGGTAGAAGAGCGAACTTACGAAGACGCAGTACAGTATCTGCGCGACAACGGGTTTGATCTGATTGAAGCGCCGGGGACGCCGGGGCGCGTGTTTGTGCGCAAGTACAACGTGTCGGCGGCGATCCAGAAAGATGGCGACGACGGGGTCAAGATTTTCGCCTATCCGGGCTACCTCATCGGCGGAGAGATTTCAAAACTCATCAACCGCGGCTATCAGCAGGTGCTGAAGACTTCGAAAACCGAAGTCGCCGCCACTGCCGACCATTTGAAATCCCTGCAGCAATTCAGCGAAGAACTGAAAGAAGCCCTCGGCCTCCCCAGTCTCTACAACGAATCGCTGGGGACGGTGAGCGAGGCTTATCAGTACGACCGGATCGTGGACCGTGACAAGCCGGTGCCCGACCGCCCTAAGCGGCCTTGGGAAAAGGTGAAAGCGGCAACGGCAAGCAAGAAAAGCCGGGCCTGATTCCCTTCCGAAGAAGTTCCCTGCGCCACGACTTCCGCCCGGCTAGAAGTGGCCATTTCCGCCCCAAAATGGAATCCAGCCTCTTTGGATTTACGTTTCTACACAGAAAAACTGGTTGTTTCCGCCCCTTTCCTGCGATAACATACGCGGACTGCGGAATCGTTATGCCTAGCGAACATCAATCCCGGCGCGAGATTGTGCAGATTGGCCGGATGCTGCACGAGCGCGGCTTCATCGCCGCCACCGATGGCAATCTTTCGGTGCGTTTGGACGAGCGGCGGATATTGATCACGCCCACCGGAATGTCGAAGGGGGCAATGCGGCCCGGCGACCTGGTAGTCGCCGACTTGAGCGGTCGCCGGCTGAAGGGAAAACGCGAAATCACCAGCGAAATCGGGATGCATCTGCTGATTTATCGCATGCGCCCTGACATTCAGGCCATCGTGCACGCCCATCCGCGGACCGCCACCGGATTCGCCGCGGCGGGCATTGCGTTGAACCAGCCGCTGGTGTGCGAAGTGGTGATCGGCCTGGGACAGATTCCCCTCGCGCCCTATGGCACTCCGGGCACGCCCGAGCTCGCACGGACGCTGGAGCCGCTGATCCCCGATTACGACGCAATCCTAATGGCTAACCACGGCGTGGTCACTTACGGCGCCAGCCTGCGTTGCGCCTACATGAAGATGGAAACTGTGGAGCACTTCGCCCAGATCACACTGGTGACGCGGATGCTTGGGCAGCAGCAACCGCTGGCCCACGCCGACCTCGAAAAACTCGTCGAGGCGCGCAGCCGCTATGCGGGCGTGAATTCCGCAGCGCGCATGCCGGTGCATTCTGGGAATGGAAACGGGGCGCTTGAATTCCCCTCGCCGGCTCCGGTCGCTCGCAATGGCAACGGCAAGGCCGCGCCGCAGCGGGCCCCGCTCCGCCCGCGGGCTACTCTCCGCCCACGCGGAAGCGCAGTCCCGCTCGAAAATTAATCGCCAGCGCGGGATAGCCGACGACCTCGTTGTATTGCCTATCCAGGAGATTCTCGACGTTCACGTAGGCCGTGACCCGGGGATGGATCGCGTACCAGCCGCCGACGTTCACGAGGACATAGCTCGGCGCGTGATCGATGTTATAGCCGAAGAAATCGGAGTCCGCCCTGCGTCCGACAAAGTTGCCGCTGAGGGTCGTGCCCCAGTGTGAACGCTGGTAGCCAATCAGCGCCGTCGCCGAGTGTTTTGGCCGTCGAAGCAACGGCGAGCCCGCGGACAGCAAAGGATCGAAAGCAAACGGCTCCTTCAAGATCTGGGTCGAAGTGTAGGTGTAACTTGTGTCCACCGTAAGGCGAGGCAGAGGCCGCCCGTGCAGTTCGACATTCGCGCCATGCGCGATAGCCTCGTTGATGTTCACATACTGGCCCTGACAGAAGCAGGGGTCGAGATTGAAATCAATTTTGTTGCGAAACAGATTGTTGAAGTACACCGCTGAAAAAGAGTAAGCCTGCCGCAACCGCTGCTCGAACCCGGCCTCCATCGCCCGCGTCTCTTCCGGCTTCAGCAATGGGTTGGGGATGGTCGGGAAGCCGCCGCCATTCCCAAACGACTCGGCAAACGAAGGCTCCTTGATTCCGGTCGCATAAGAGGCAATCAGGCGGGTCCCGGTGAAGAATGTGCCGCCTTTCAGCGCCAGAAATGTCAGCGAACCCCGGGGTACGAACTTGTTGCCGAAGCTTTCGTTATGGACAAAGCGTCCGCCCACAATCAGCGAAAAACGCGGAAAGGAAAACAGCTGCTGACCGAAAAGGGCATGATTGCGGCGCAGGCCTTGGCTGGTGAAAGGCAAGTCGCCGGTGATGCCGTTCTCGTCTTCGAACTCGTAGCCTGCAACCGTCTGCGCCCAGGAACGCTCGGAATAAGTGGCTTGGTAGTCGAACCCGGCACGGTTGTAGTTGTTGACGTTGTCGAATTGAAAGTCCTGATCGCCAAACGGCGAGGTCCGATTCCCCTGGTCAACCGAATCAATGTTGGTTCGATGTAGCGTGTAGTCGAAACCGGTTAGCTGCTGCTGGAGGCGCGACGGGCCGGTGATCGACAGTTCCACACTGCCGAGGAAGTTGTTCTGCCGGGCACGCTGGTCCAGATCAGGAGGTAACAAGGGATTGCCGTTGAAGTTCCACTCGTTCTGCACGCCACTGACACTGTTGTCGTGACGCACTCTGAGGCGCAGAGACGCCCATGGAGTCAGTCTCGCACCGAGATTTGCGCCTTCCAGGGAATTCGAATAATCGTCATTCGGTCCGGAGCCGATGGTGTTGAACTGGTTTCCGAAGACGTTGTAATCGAAGCGGCCATTGGCGCCAGAAAGTGAGGCGTATCCGTTTTCCGCGCCATAGTTGCCGGCGTCTGCGCCGACGCGAAGTTCAGGAGTGGCTGTGGTTCCGGTGCGACTCCAGGTTTGGACCACGCTGGTCATGGCGTCAGAACCGTAGAGCGTGCTCTGTGTGCCGCGCAGGAATTCGAGCCGGTCTTCCTCAAACAAGGGTAGCGTACCGAAATCAAAGGTCCCGCCGGGGTCATTGACGGGAACGCCATCGACGATCACCTTGTTGTAGCGCGAGTCGCCGCCCTCGACGAACAGCGAGGATAATCCGCCGCGCTGGCCGGCGGTTGCGATCACGGCTCCGGGCAGAAAGCGCAGGGCGTCGTTGGCCGCGACCGGGCGCATCGCGTCCAATTGCGCTCCGCTCAGGGTATAGACTGCGGCTCCGGATTCGTTTGTTGGGACCGGAGTGCGGGTCGCGGTGACTACGACGGTTTCGGTTTGGACGGCGAGGCGCAGCGACACGGTAACATCGGCGGCTTGGCCCGAAACCGACGCCCATTGCTCGGCGAATCCAGGCGCCAGGATGTGAACCCGGAGATTCCCGGAAGGCGCGTCCCTGAAATGAGCGATGCCCTGCCCGGATGTAGTTTGGACCGCCGCCGGACGGGTCGAATCTCCCGCAAACAGCTCGACCTGGGCTCCCGGAATGGAAGCAGATTGAGGATCGACAACTTTGACGGTAAGTTCAGAGGCCAAAGCTGCGGTGGACAGAAGAATTACGGCAAGAAAGCGGAAGCAGGACTGCATCACTCCTCCTTTAATCGCGAAAGGGGTTGGTGTTGGCAGTTCGCGCCGGTCTCCTGGCTCGCGAGTAAGGATTGGTGGTTAGACCCTGACGGGCGGGACGCCCGTCACTCCACAATCCGGAAAACTTGCCTCGGGCCTTCCCAGAGAAGATGCCAACTCCAGTGGCCCGGTGCGATTTCCTCGCTTACAGTTGCGCGGCAGCGCGGGATTTGCACCCGCTTCCCAATCCTCCTCAAGCGAGGAGGACGCGCGAACCAATGTCTAAAGCAGAGAAAATGTAATTGCTGGGGGCGGGAGAGTCAAATAGTAAAAAAAGAAAAGCCATTCACCACAAAGGCGCAGAGTCCCCGAGTAAGAACAAAACAAGTTTTTGATTTCTCTGTGGCTCGGTGTCTCTGTGGTGAATCCGGGCTTTGGCGTAAAATGCAACCATGATTCCCCAAGACCTTCTAGACATGCTGGTCTGCCCCGCCTGCAAGAAGCCGCTGGTATTGCTGACGAAAGACGGCGGCGAGAGTTTGAAGTGCGGCGAGTGCCGGCGGGTGTATCCGGTGCGCGACAACATTCCCATCCTCCTGGTCGATGAGGCTGTGACCGAGCCGGCTTAGGCCTGTCCATTCTCAAAGCAAAATATCGACGACCTCTGTCTCAAGAACGAACATCCGCCCGGTTCGGTTGACACTTTGTGTCGGTGGTGAGACGAAAGTCCTCCACTCCGCCTTAAGTTCAGCTTTTGTCCCACTTTGGCACAAGCCGCAACTTCGCTGATGCGGAAGGGTTTAACTGAAATGTAGGTTTTTCTGCTTGCACCTGAGGAACTATCGTGACTTCGGCAAATAAATTGCATGCAACAAAACCGGGTGCAGCTGAGTCTAATACGTATAAGCAGTTGGGTTAGGCGGTTCGGTCGGAGGTGAGAGAGATGAGAGAAAGGTTCTCGACCACGGAATTAAGCGCTCTGCGGAACGACTTGCTGCAAGGCGGCCTCGCCGATTCCCGCGAAGCCGCGGAGCTGGTGCAGGTGTTCCTGATGGGCCGGGGCTACGGAGTATCACCGCAGGCGGCCCGGGACGCTGTCGGCCGCGTGGAAATGTCCGGCTGCGCACTGCCCGTACTGCAAAAAGAACTGGAAGGCCTCGCGCTGGTCATGTAAGGCGTGACCGCAAGGACTCGGTCCTTAACAGAGTTTTAGGAGTTTTAAAGAGATCCGCGGGGACAGAACGAACCAGTCGCTCCCCACAGATGCATGAACAAGGAATGAGCCGGGCAAACCAGCCCGGCGTTCTTGTTTTTGGAGTCAGGCCATTAGGCTTCAGGATTCATGTGCAGGAATCCAGAACCAATGCCTCGAAGACCAGAGTTTGTCCTTAAGCCCGAAGCCTGCTCTACTCGTATCTGAGGCTTTCCACCGGGTCGAGCTTCGCCGCCCTCGCGGCCGGGACAGTGCCAAATATCACGCCCACCAACGACGAGACTGCAATCGCCACAATCGCCGACAACCCTGAGATCGGGATGCGGTATTCCGGAAAAAGAAAGCGCACCGAGTACGGAATCGCCAGCCCAACCACCACGCCAACCAGCCCTCCTCCTACGGAAATCAGGATTGCTTCCGACAGAAATTGGAAGCGGATCTCGCGATTCGTGGCTCCCAACGCCTTGCGAATGCCGATTTCGCGGATTCGAGCGCTGACGGTTGCCAGCATGATATTCATAATTCCGATTCCGCTGACCAATAAAACCACCGCTGCGACCCCCAGCAGCATGAACGTCAGCGCGTTGGCCGCCTGCTCGGCAACCTTCACCAGTTGCGTCAGATTGGTGATGTTGTATACCGATTCGGCGCGATGGCGCGACTGGATGACCCGCTTGATCTGCTCGGTCACAGGTTCAATCATGGACGAATCCGCGACCGAGAAATAAATCAGCTTTACCTCGGTCTTGTCGGTGAAGTAGCGCGAAACGGTGTAGGGAATGACCAGGGTGTTGGTGGTCACCTCCGACTCTCCGAACGTATTCACACGCTCGCGAAACGTGCCAATGAGTGTGAACGGAAGCCCGCTCAGCTTGATGACCTTTCCTACCGCCGCTTCGGGTGAGCCGTAGGTTTCCTGGGCCATCCGCTCCGTGATTAGGCCAACTTTGTTGTGCGCCTGTTCGTCCTGCTGGTCGAAAAAGCGCCCGGAAACGATGACCAAATTCCGCACGGTTAGGTATTCCGGATACGTCCCCAGGATTTGGATATCGCGTTCTTTGCCGTCGCCCACCGGGACGCGTTCGTTTAGCATGACCACCGGCGAGGCGCCCGCGATCCCCGGCACCTGCTCCAGGACGGCCTTCATGTCGTCGGCGGTCAAGTAATCGGGAGAGGTGTTGGTAATGCGCTGCGACCCGCCTTCGTACTCGGCGTAGATCAAGTTGGCGCCGATTCCCTGAATCAAGTTGAGTACGTATTGTTTTCCCGTGAGGCCGATGGTCACGACCAAAATCAGGGATGCAGTGCCAATGACCATGCCCAAGCCGGTCAGCAGGAATCGCACTTTGTTGCTGCAAAAAGTGTCGTAGGCGAAGCTGAGGATTTCGCTGTAGTGGAGCTTGGGGCGAATTCCCGATGTTGCGGTCGCGACCGGCATGGCAGTTTAGATGCTACGCGGGACGGGCGGGAGTCGCAAAGTGCCGGCGTGGGTGAGGCTCGTGTGGGTCGGACAGTCTTGTCCGACGCCTTTGACTGGTTTTGCCTTTGACTTTGATTCTGGTTTTAGACCAAGATCAAAATCGTCGGAAAAGAGTGTCCGACCCCCACGGGGTCTTTCCAATTCCGCGGGCTTACGAATGTGTCGTGGGCGTGGGCACAGCCTGCGTGCGCAATGCGTCATACACGACCTGGACTTGCTTCCGGGTTTCTTCCACGCTGCCGCTGTTGTCAATTACATAGTCGGCCGCCTGGATTTTGGCTTCCTCTGGCGCCTGCGCCATCATGCGGCGGTTGACTTCCTCGCGGGCCGCTTCGAAGTCCTGGTTATGCCGTTGCGCCCAGCGCTCCACCCGCTGCTGGGGTTTGCACGTGACCACAATGATGCGGTCAAAGCGCCGGCGCAGGCCGGCTTCCAGCAGCAGCGCGGCCTCCAGCATCACGATGGCGTCGGGCTCGCGGCTGCGGAAACTTTCCATCCACTGCTCGTATTTCTGAATGACTCCGGGATGCACGATGCGGTTCAACTCGTAGATACGCGGACGGCGTTTATCGAAGGCAAGCTCGGCTAGGCGGGCGCGGTTGACGGTCTTATCCGGATTCAGGATTTCATCGCCAAACTTCTGGACCACCTCGTCATAAACCGTTTCGCCGGGGCGCATGAGGTCGTGCGCGATCTCGTCGGCGTCAATCGAGTGCGCGCCAAGTTCGGTGAAGATCTTGCTGACCAGGGATTTTCCGGAAGCGATACCGCCTGTGAGTCCGATTTTGAGCATCGTTCCCCTCGAGTTAACTCTCTTACGCCCGCGATAACTCTACCACCGGATTCCCTCTCCGCATCCTGGCCGCCTTCACTGTATTCGACATCAGCATGGCAATGGTCAGCGGGCCGACTCCGCCCGGCACTGGAGTGATTGCCCCTGCAATTTCGGCGACCTCGGGATGCACGTCGCCGACCAGAGTCGCCCCCTTGGCGCGGAAGTTCTCTTCGCGCTTGGCGTTTCCGGCGAACAGCGTCGCGAATTCTGCCGGATCGGTCACCCGGTTCATGCCTACGTCAATCACGGTTGCGCCGGGGCGAACGAAATCTCGCGTGATCATTCCCGCACGTCCAATTGCGGCAACCAAAATATCGGCGCGGCGGCAAACGGCAGCCAGGTCGCGGGTCTTCGAATGGCAGACCGTCACCGTGGCGTTGGCATTCAGCAGCAGCATGGCCATGGGTTTGCCTACGATGTCGCTGCGGCCGACCACCACCGCCTCCTGCCCGGCGATTTTGATCTGGCTGCGCTCCAGCATTTCCATGATTCCTGCCGGCGTGCACGGAACCAGCCCCGGCCGCTGGGTCGAGAGATAACCGACATTCATGGGATGAAACCCATCCACATCTTTTGCCGGATCAACTGCCAGCAGGATTTTTTTGGAATCGACCTGGTGTGGCAAAGGCAGTTGCACCAGGATGCCGTCAATTTCGTCGCGGCGGTTCAGGTCGGCGACCAGCGCAAGCAGTTCTTCAGTCGTTATGCTCGCCGGCGGCGAGTGCTGCTCGCTGTAGATGCCAACTTCCTCACTGCTCTTCACCTTGCCGCGAACGTAGATTTCCGACGCCGGATTATTGCCGACAAGAACCACTGCGAGGCCGGGGCGAATTCCGGCGGCGGTCATGGACTGCACGGCCGCAGCCGCTTCTGCGCGAATTTCAGCAGCGATTTTGCTTCCGTCAAGGATGGTTGCGGGCATGGGATTGGAGAAATTGAATTTTAACACTGGCGGCGGATATGCCGGCTGCCTGCCCCTACACAGGCAATTTTTCGATGGTTCAATTGCGATGATAAGGGAACTCGGGGGTGCCGACTTTGTGGATATTTTCCTCAGCGAAAACGCGGACGCGGTCGAGAGCGGACTGCAATTCTTTCAGGTACAGCTCGTCGTCTCCATCCGGAGGCACTGGAATTTCCCGGCTCATACGGAAAAGCGCCCGGGTGAACGGCTTGGGAATCATGGAGCCATCCCAGGTCTTGAGAACCCAGGCCCGCTCCAGCGCAATGTGAAAGGCAACCATGGGGACCCCGGTTTTGCGCGCCAGAAGTACGGGGCCAGGTTTGGCTACGTAACGGGGGCCCCGCGGACCGTCAATGGTGAACGCCACCGCCCAACCTTGCTCCAACTCACGGCGCATTCCCAACAAGGCACGAATGGCGCCTTTGGAACTCGATCCGCGGACTTTGACGAATCCGAACTTTTGCATGATGCGACCGGTATATTCTCCGTCGAAGCTGTCGCTGCTCATCACCCGAATCTGCAGATCGCGGCAAAGGTACATAGCTGGAATCATGCAGTTGTGCCAGAACGAATAGACAAATGGCCGGGCCGCGATGCTGCCCGGCGAGCCATCTTCCCAGGAAGTGGAAAATCGAATGGTAGGGCCCAGGATGCGGATGGCGAGCGTCCCCGCCCACGTGATTAACGAGAGAAGAATGCGCTGCCTCAGCGTGAACTTGCGCCAGGGAGCGTCAGGTTTGGGAGGCGCGGGGGTTGCGACAGCGTTCACTCTTTTATTCTATCGTCACACGCCCAACTCGCCAGGCTCTGATAGCGGGAGCGGCCGGTAGCGCCTCAATTCGAAATTTGCTCTTAGAATCGGGTCCGAAGAAATTCCAGGAGAACGTAACCGATGGTCGCTGCTACAACGGCGATCGCAAGACTGGAAGCCGTGAATACGTCGGACAACGCCCAGGCCAAGCCTCTCTGCCGCGCCATCCCGGAACGTTCAAATTCTCCCATTAAGAGGTTTGAATAGAACAGGAAAATAATGAACCCGACCTCAATCAGCATCCTCCCACCAGTCTTCTTCATGTTCATGTTCATGGGGTGCACGCATTATAGCGGTTTCTTTTTGTAAGGGACTGTGGTGTTCATGACCGCTGTGACTACCTTGCTAGCTCCGCCGATTCTGCGCAATCTATTCTGGAATGAGATCGCGCACCGTCGGACAGAACGTTCCAGCCTCCGTGCAGTTATAATTCCCGCTTTACAGGGACAACCATGAATCTTGCAGGCCGCGTCGCGCTGGTTACCGGGGCTTCACAAGGAATTGGGCGGGCGTGCGCCTTGAAGCTGGCGCAATTCGGCGCGAGTGTCGCGCTGGTGGCGCGCAACCAGCAGAAGCTTGAGGACCTCGCGCGGGAGATCGCACAGGCTGGCGGTAGTGCCAGTGCTTTTGTTGCAGACGTCGAGAACGAAGATCAAGTCAAAGCCGCGTTCAAAGCCGTTCTCGCCGAGTTCGGCAAAATCGACATTCTGGTGAACAATGCCGGCATCACCCGAGATCAACTGATCATGCGCATGAAGCGCGCCGACTGGGACGCGGTGCTCAACACCAATCTGACCTCCGCCTATTTGTGCACCCAACAGGCAATCAGCTCGATGCTCAAGCAGCGCTGGGGACGCATCATCAACATCACCTCGGTTTTCGGGCAGACGGGGCAAGCGGGCCAGGCCAACTATGCCGCCTCGAAGGCAGGATTGATCGGCCTGACCATGGCAGTGGCCCGCGAAATCGGATCGCGCAACATCACCTGCAACGCCGTGGCCCCGGGATTCATCGAAACTGCCATGACCAGCACCCTGTCGGATGAAATCAAGCAGGGCGCGTTGAAGATGATTCCGTTGGGCCGGATTGGAACCGCTGAGGAGGTTGCGAACTGCGTGGCGTTTCTTGCGTCGGAAGAAGCGGGCTACATTACCGGGCACGTGTTGAACGTGAATGGCGGAATGCTCATGGGGTAAGTTCAAAACTCTTTACCGCCGAGTACGCCGAGAATGCCGAGATGAAGACGGAAAATGCAAGTTCAGTAAAGCCGCTAGAATCCACTGCGATCTCGGCGTCCTCGGCGGTAGAAGCTTTTGACGTTCGCCAGGTCGAGTCTCCGGAGCAGATCGCGGTTATTCGAGAACTTTTCCTGGAGTATGCGCAGTCGCTAGGCTTCAGTCTCAGTTTCCAGAATTTCGATAAAGAACTCGCCGGACTGCCCGGAGACTACGCGCTACCGGGCGGCCGCCTGCTGCTGGCCACGCAAGAAGGCACACCCGCCGGATGCGTCGCGCTGCACAAACTGGATCAGGAATCCGGCGAGATGAAGCGGCTGTACGTGCGTCCGCAGTTTCGCGGTAATGGATTGGGCCGCGCCCTCGCAGAACGCATCATCGCCGAAGCCCGGCAGACCGGCTGCAAACAACTGCGCCTCGACACTGTCGAGCCCCGAATGCAAGCGGCAGTCGCGATGTACCGACAGTTGGGATTCCGCGAGATTGCGCCCTATCGGGAGAATCCCATCGCGGGCGCGCTGTACATGGAATTGAAAATCGACCCTAGGTTCTAGACTCTTGATTCTTGGCGCTCAGGCGCGAACTGAAGCGGCCTGGTTTAATTAAGAGCCAAGAGCCAAGAGCCGAGCGCTGCTTCACGGAGAACGCTTATGAAATCCATTCTCGCTTGTTCGTTCATCCTACTGCTGACTCTCCCCGCAATGGCCGCCACGTCCAAGGACGTTTCCTACAAGAGCGGAGACGAAACTGTTCACGCCATCCTCTACACCCCGGAGGGCAAAGGCCCTTTCCCCGGCATCGTCGTTATTCACGAGTGGTGGGGATTAAACGATTGGGTGAAAGGGCAGGCGTCGAAGCTGGCGGACCAGGGCTATGCCGCCCTGGCCATTGATCTGTATCGCGGCAAAGTGGCTACCACTCCGGAGGAAGCGCACGAAATCATGCGCGGAGTGCCGGAAGACCGCGCCAAACGCGACCTCGAGGCGGCGTTCCAATTCCTCGCCGCGCAGCCGAACGTGAAGCCCAACCGCATCGGCGCCATCGGCTGGTGCATGGGCGGCGGCTATGCGCTCGATTTGGCGCTGGAGGAACCCCGGCTGGCTGCCGATGTCATCAATTACGGCGCCATGCCGACTGATCCGGCCGCAATCAGCAAGATCAATGCGCCGATGATAGGATTTTTCGGCGCCCTCGACCGCGGCATTACTCCCGATGACGTGAAGCAGTTCGGCGCGGCCATGGACAAGCTGGGTAAGAAGATAGACGTCACAATTTATCCCGACGCTGGCCACGCATTTGAAAATCCTAACAATAAAGACGGTTACCGGGCCGCCGACGCCGCCGACGCCTGGAGCAAGACGGTTGTATTCCTCGCCAGCACGCTGAAGCGGTGAGACTTCAGCCGTCAGCCCCTTCGGCTTCGCCCAGGCAGCGGCTGACGGCTGCGAGCTATCATAAATTTTCGCTTGCCATCAGGTACTACTCTGGTTACTATGCACGCTGACTCCTGCGCATGGATATTGGGATCACAATCCGAAGTTTCCGGTTGCAACGGGGGATGTCGCAAGGCGACATAGAAAAGCGCACCGGCCTGCTGCGCTGCTATCTCTCCCGCGTAGAGAATGGACACACCGTCCCTTCGCTCGATACCTTGTCGAAAATCGCCGGTGCCATGGAGTGCCCGCTTTCGCATTTCTTCTCCGAGCCCGGCAACAATAACGGCTCCAAAGCCCTGCCCCAGCTCTCGGACGACGAACTCCGCTTCCTAAGCCAGATTCGCCGCTACTCCGGCAGCTTGAATGACAGCGATCGCAAGCTGGTGCTGGCCATGATCAAGAAAATGGCTACGAAGTAAAGCAGCTCTTGGTTCTTGGCTCTTCCCCCGACTTTAGCCCGGAAGCGATTCCATCACCGAGAGTCCCAAGGAACTTAAGAGCCAGGAACTAAGAGCCAATAACCGCACTCCCGCACTTTGGTTCCATCACTCTTGTGTCCGGCCGGTACCTCGTTTCGCCGGACAATCTCGCCTAGACTTCCAGTTGGGGCGTTCATGACCGTAGATGAGGAACTGACTGGGTTGGAGTCGCTGCTGCGGCGGTTGAAGATCGAGTACGAGATCTTCTTCAGCAATCCGCAGAAGAAACCGCCCTCGGATCTGGAATGGAAAGTGCTGGCCCTGCTGCGCAAATTTTCTGACGGCGGCGGCCACATGAGTTTTCCGCAGCGCTTCCGCTACAACTCCATTGCCCAGCGCTATGCGATCTATAGCGACCTGTGGCGCAAGAAGGGCCGTATTCGGGAAGAAGGATACCGGCGTCCGCAGGACCAACTGTTGTCGGTCTCAGGCGTGCGGATCGAGGAGCACGATGCGCCAGCGCACAAGGTTTATGGCCTGAGCCATGCCCGCGACGAGGCATCGGCTGCACCCTTCGTGGTGCATTGCACCGATCCGGGCGCCGAACGTGAGAAAGTTGAAAAGCTGTTTATCGCGCTGAGTGACGCTAAGAAAAAAGCCGGGGAAAACGTCTCCGGCTCACTCGACAGCTTCAGTTCTTTCGTGCAAAAGAAAACCGAGCAACTCCGCAAACAGTACGGCTGCCAGGCCGTCGAATATAGCGTGGACGTCGCCGATGGCAAAGTGAAGCTCACGGCCAAGGCGAAAGTGTAATTACGCTGGCTTAGCGTTTTGTCCGCTCGATCACGCCATCCGTCAGCACCAAGTACATTTCGTGCTTCCCGGTGACGACCATCTCTGGCACCGACGGTTTCCTCGATAGGACATAGAAAACGTCACTATCCTCAGGGCAAGCGGTCAGAATATGCGTATGGACACCAGCAACCATCTTGGCGTCACTGTTGAACGTGAGGATCGTTTTGTGCATGGGGTGTCGGGCTAAGATCGTATTGCCGCCCGCCGAAAATAAGTAACGGATGTCGCCGCCCAGAAGATAGACGCCGTTCTCGCTGGTAGCAGGCAGCAGATAAACATAGAGCTGACCGTCGGGTCTCGGCAACACATACGTGTTATAGGAGGGTCTCTCGAGCGGAAAGTCCGCCAACGCCTTCTCTGTCGCCTTGGCAGCAGCCAGATAAAAACCTGCGTCTTCAATCGGCGGATCGTGCTTAACTACACTGAAGTCCTCCGGCCCTGACCTTTGTACGGCCTCGTACACTACCAGGAACCGGTCACGAGCCTCGTTGAACTTGCCGAACACCACAATCCAACCGGAGTCGCCCTTCCTCGCCAGGTAGTAGCGTGTGCTTCCTTCCGCGGGTTTCAACGCCAAGACAGCATCAGTCGCATGCCATGAAGCAACGTCGTACTCTTCCATCGCCCGGCCCCTCTCAGTCGTTCCGGTGAGGTCGCAATCGGAAGTGCTCTTCTCCTCCGCTGCAGAAACAAGCGACGAGCACAGCAGCAACGAAAGGGCCAACGTCAGGTTCTTGATCACTGTCATTGATTTTCCGCCGACATCAAACCGAAGCATCTTAACTCGGATTCCCGATGGACGCATCTTTGTGAAGCTCCCACCACCGAACCCTGGTTGCTGATAAAATTTCTTGTTGGCGCGTTCAGCGCCGCAATTCCCATCTGAGGTTGTTAATGTCCCAGAAGATTCAGCGCGCCATTCTCAGCGTCACCGACAAAACGGGCCTGGCCGAGTTTGCCCGCACACTTTCCGGCATGGGAGTGGATCTGATCTCGACCGGCGGCACCGCCAAGTTGCTGCGCGACGCAGGAATCGCAGTAAAAGATATTTCCGAAATCACTGGCTTTCCCGAGATGCTTGATGGCCGCGTCAAGACGCTGCATCCGAAAGTCCACGGCGGGATTCTCCACCGCCGCGAAGACGCCTCGCACCGCGCTGCTGTCGCCGAACACGGCATTCAGGCGATCGACATGGTGGTGGTCAATCTTTATGCGTTCGAGAAAACGGCAGCTAAGCCCGGAGTGCATTTCGAAGAACTGATCGAAAACATTGATATCGGCGGACCATCGATGATCCGCTCGGCCGCAAAGAATTTTCACGACGTGGCGGTCGTCACGTCACCGGCGGATTACGCCGCCATCGCTGAAGAAATGTCGAAATCCGGCGGCGCGCTTTCAGCGGAGACCAAGTGGCGGCTGGCGCAGAAGGCGTTCGCCACCACCGCGGCTTACGATTCCGCAATTGCTTCGACGCTGGAGCGCGTCAGCACCAACGGCAATTCGCAGATTCACCACGCGGAAGGTTTTCCGGCGACGCTGCGGCTTTCGTTTTCCAAAGTGACCGACCTTCGTTACGGTGAAAATCCGCATCAGAAGGCCGCAATGTATTCGGACGGCTCGGGCACAGGTGTCGCCAACGCGCGGCAGGTGCAGGGCAAGGAACTTTCCTACAACAACATTGTGGATTTGCAAGCGGCCTGGGACCTGGCGCAGGAATTCGACGAGCCGGTGTGCGCCATCATCAAGCACACCAACCCCAGCGGCACCGCCACCGGCAAGACTTTGGCCGAAGCTTACAAGCGCGCGCTGGAATGCGATCCGGTGTCGGCGTTTGGGGGCGTTATTGGCGTAAATCGGCCCGTGAACGCCGAGGCCGCCGAAGAAATGGCCAAGCTGTTTCTGGAAGTGATTGCCGCGCCCGCTTTCGAGCCAGGCGCGATTGAAAGATTTTCCGCAAAGAAGAACCTGCGCTTGGTCGAAATCACGCACAGCCAGCAGAAGTGGGTGCTGAAAAATGTCTCCGGAGGAATGCTGGTGCAGGATGCCGACTTGCATCAGTTGACAGATGCTGACATGAAAGTCGTGACCAAACGCCCGCCCACGCCGGAAGAGAAGCGCGCATTGCTCTTCGCCTGGAAAGTCTGCAAACACGTAAAGTCGAATGCCATCCTCTACTCGCGTGACGGGCAAACCGTCGGCGTCGGCGCCGGACAAATGAGCCGAGTGGATTCCTGCAAACTAGGGGCGCAGAAGGCTGTTCTGCCTCTCAAAGGCACGGTCGCAGCCTCCGACGCTTTCTTCCCATTCCCCGACGGGGTAGAGGAAATTGCCAAAGCCGGCGCAACGGCAATCATTCAGCCGGGAGGATCGGTCCGCGATCCGGAAGTGATTGAAGCCGCGGACCGGCTGGGCTTGGCGATGATCTTCACCGGGGTAAGGCACTTCCGGCATTGAGACATCGGGTCATTGGGCGATCGGGTCATCGGGTGACCCAAAACCTTAAGTCAAGAGCGTCGGACAAGAGTGTCCGACCCACACGGGTACTGGTAGATCTTCAGATCACCCGATGGCCCGATCGCCCAATGACCCGATTCTTTCGTTACCCCGGTTTTTCCCGACCCCCTTGCCCGGGCAGGGTAAAATAGGCGGAGCACCCACTTCAGGCGGTTCGGCATCCAAACGCTTATTGGGGTCCCATAGGTATTTCATGAAAAGTATTGTCGTCCTAATTCTGCTTACATCCTTCGCCGCAGCCCAGCAGCCCAGCGCCACACCCGCGAGCGCTCCGCCAGAAAAACCCACTGACGCCGACCAGTCTGCGCCGCACAAAGTGGATAAAGCCGCCGCCTACTACCACTTCACCATGGCCCACATGTACGAAGAGGAAATGGCGGCCTATGGCCGCAGCGACCTGGTGACCAAGGCGATCGAAGAGTACCGGCTGGCCATGGAGGCCGACCCGACTTCGGAATATCTGAGCTCCGGGCTGGCGGAAATTTATGCGCGTACCGGCCGCATTAAGGATGCCGTCGGCGAAGCGCAGGACATTCTGAAGCGCGACCCGAAAAACCTCGAGGCCCATCGTCTGCTCGGACACATCTACCTGCGTTCTTTAGGAGAAATACAGAGCGGCAGCTCGGATTCGGACCAGGTGCTCAAGCTCGCTATCGAGCAGTATGAGCAGATCATCAAACTGGATCCCAGCAGCGTGGACGACCACATCATGCTGGGCCGGCTATACCACGCCGACAGCCAGCTGCAAAAGGCCGAAGAAGAGGAAAAGACTGCGGTAAAGCTGGCGCCGGATTCCGAAGAAGCCGTGACCGCGCTGGCCATGCTCTACAACGAAGAGGGCAACGCCGCGAAGGCCGCCGAGACCCTGGCTGCCGTGCCTGAGGCTACCCGCTCGGCGAAACTTTACCAGGTGCTGGGCGAGACTTACGATCAGCAAAAGGATTACAAGAAGGCGATTGACGCCTTTCAGCACGCCATCGCGCTCGATCGCGACAACCTAGACGCCATCCGCGGCCTGGCCGACAGCTTGCAGAACGACGGCCAGACCGACCGCGCGCTCGAACAATACAAGATTATTGCCGACGCGAACCCGGAAGACCCGCGGACACATATCCGCATGGCGGAGATCTACCGCAAGCAGGGCAAGCTCGACCAAGCGCTGCAAAGCCTGAAAAAGGCCGGATCGATGGTGCAGGATTCCGACCAGGTTTCTTACGACACCGCGTCCATCTATCAGGCCCAGGGCCGCTACGACGATGCAATCCAGGAGTTGCAGGCCCTGTTGAAGCGCACCGAGAAAGCCGACAACAAGTACGACCAGGAAGAGCAGGACAACCGCGCGATTTTCCTGGAACGCCTGGGCACGGTGTATCGCGACAACGGCAACCAGCTACTGGCGATTCAAACCTTTCAGCAAATGCTTTCGTTGGGAGACGACAACGCCAAGCGCGGTTATCAGCAGATCATTGACACCTACCGCGAAGCCAAGCAGTGGCAGAAAGCCACTGACGCCGCCAAGCAGGCCACTGAGAAGCTTCCCAAAGACCGCGACCTGAAAATGGTCTACGCAGGGCAGCTTGCGGATGCGGGCCAGACCGACGCCGCGCTGCAGACAATGAAATCGTTTTTGAAGGGTAATTCCGAAGACCGCGAGGTTTACATCAACCTCGCAACCATGTACAGCCGCCTGAAGCGCTGGCCCGAGGCGGAAGCCGCGCTCGACAAAGCCGACCAACTCTCCACCAAGCCCGACGACAAGGAAACCGTCACCTTCCTGCGCGCTTCCGGCTATGAGCGCCAGAAGAAATATGAGCAGGCGGAAGACCTCTTCCGGAAAATGCTCGACAACGATCCGGAAAACGCGGGCGTGCTGAATTATCTCGGCTACATGCTCGCCGATCGCGACGTCAAGCTGGATGAAGCTCTGGGCATGATCAAGAAGGCTGTGGACATGGAACCGGCCAACGGAGCCTACCTGGATTCGCTGGGCTGGGCCTACTTCAAGCTGGGCAAGTACGACCTGGCGGAAGACAACCTGATCAAAGCCTCGCAGCACGAAATGGGCTCGGACCCGACCGTGCAGGAGCACTTGGGCGATCTCTACCAGAAGACCGGCCGCCTGAAACTGGCCGCTGCCCACTGGGAGCGCTCCGTGGATGAATGGAACAAAACCGTCGCTCCGGAAGTTGACCAAGACGCGCTGGCCCGGGCCCAGAAGAAACTGGACGCGGCGAAAGTGAAGCTGGCCAAGGAGCAGGACGGTAAGTAAGTATTCAGCAGTCAGCACTCGGCATTCAGCCTGTGCAGCGTTCTCGGCAGTCAAACGATACTTCGCCCCAGTTCAAGAGCAGATCCGTCTCGCAGTTCACCGTCTGACTGCTGAGTGCTGACTGCTGAATGCTTCCTCCGTTACACTTTCCCCATGCTGGCCCCCTACGCCGTGCTCGTGGAGAACTCCCGCGGGCGCCGTCATCCCGAGCCGCCGCATCCATACCGCAACCATTTTCAGCGCGACCGCGACCGCGTCATTCATTCGCGCGCGTTTCGCCGGCTGGAGGCCAAGACCCAGGTCTTCACCCGCCGTTACTCCGATCACTTCCGCAATCGGCTGACGCATACGCTCGAGGTCGCGCAAATCGCGCGCACCGTCGCCGCGCAACTGGGATTGAATGTTGATCTCGTCGAGGCACTCGCGCTAGTTCATGACATCGGCCATCCGCCATTCGGCCACGCTGGAGAAAAAGCTCTCGATTCCGCCATGCGCCAGCACGGACTTTCTTTCGACCATAATCTGCACGCGCTTCGCATCGTTGAAGATTTCGAGCACCGCTACGCGGCTTTTCGTGGGCTGAATCTGACTTTCGAAGTGCGCGAGGGAATCATCAAGCATTCCCGCGATTACGATGCCGCGGAATATCCCGAGCTTTCGGAATACTTGCTCGAAAGCCGTCCCCCGCTCGAAGCCCAACTCATCGACATCGCCGACGAAATCGCTTATGCGAGCGCCGATCTTGATGACGGATACGAATCGCATTTGCTCGATCTGGAGCAAATCCGCGAAGGCCTGCCGGTTTTTGCCCGATTTCTGCGCGAGGCGGAAGATCGCTATCCCGAAGCGTCGGAGAAGTTACAGTTCAACGAAGCCCTGCGCCGCATGCTCGATCGCTGGGCTGGAGATTTAATCGAGAACACGCGGAAGCAGATCAAAGCGGCTGGCCTTGCAAGTCTGGACGATGTGCGCGCGTGCCCCAAGCGCCTCGCAGCGTTAAGCCCGGAGATCGAGCGGGAACGCCGTCAGACGAAACAGTTCCTCTACCGCAACCTATATTTCAGCCCTGCTCTCGAACCCGAAAAAGACGACGCCGAGCGCATCATCGCCGAACTTTTCGATCTATGGATGAAGCATCCAGAAAAACTTCCGTCAAGCTATCAGCAAAAAGCCGGACTGGAACCACTGGCGCGTGTAATCTGCGACTACATCGCCGGCATGACGGACAACTACATTTACGAGCAGTATGAGAAGTATTGCTAGCTGAGCAACACCTGGAAGCTAGCAGCTACTTGCTGTACTGATTCTTTTTCTTCTCCCCATGCCGTTCCAGCCCCAGTCGAATCAACCGGTCAATCAACTCCGGATACGTCACCCCGGTCGCCGCCCACAGCTTGGGATACATGCTGATCGACGTAAATCCGGGCATGGTATTGATCTCGTTCACGTAAATCTTGCGCGACTTAGGGTCCATGAGGAAATCCACGCGGGCGAGGCCCGAGCAATCCACGGCGCGGAAGGCGGCGACGGCGAGCTCGCGAACTTTCTTGGTTTCGGACTTCGTCAGCTTGGCGGGGATGATGAGCTGCGAACCTTCGTCGAGATATTTTGCCGAGTAGTCGTAGAACTCGGCGCTGGGAACGATTTCTCCGGGGACCGACGCCGCCGGCTGATCGTTACCCAGAACCGAGCATTCGATCTCGCGGGCTTTGTGTTTTTTCCCGCCGACACCTTCTTCGATCACGATCTTGCGGTCGAATTTCGCCGCTTCGTCAACCGCGGGGCCGAGTTCCTTGCGGTCCCGCGCCTTCGAAATTCCGACCGACGATCCCAGATTCGCCGGCTTCACGAACACGGGATACTTCAACTTGCTCTCCACCAGCTTGTGCACCTTCTTTGGGCCAGATTCCCATTCGCTTCGCAGCACGGTCACATGCTTCACGATCGGCAGTCCGCCGGCGCGGAAGAGCGCCTTCATGATGTCTTTGTCCATGCCGGCGGCGGAGCCGAGAACTCCGGCGCCGACGTACGCAATGTCCGCCAGTTCCAGTAGTCCTTGAATCGTGCCATCCTCGCCGAACGTACCGTGCAGCACGGGAAAGATTATGTCCACGTTGATGCCGCGGTCAGAGGCGCGGCGGGCGGGTGCGTCGGATTGAAAGGGAGTCATGGAAGCGCCGGGCTGGTGCGGCTCGGGCGGGACGACGATGGCTTCGCCATTCTGCAAAACGGCGGCGGCGGAAGTGGCGCCGGGATCACCTGCGCGAAGGTGTCTTTCATGATCGTAATTCAACGGCTTGCCGGTGAGCAGGCGCTCGGCGTCACCCGACGTGACCCACTTCCCCTCTTTGGTGATCCCAATGGGCACAACCTCAAACTTATTCTGATCAATGGCGTTGAAAACCGACGCGGCGGAAAGCAGCGAGATTTCGTGCTCGCCGCTGCGTCCGCCAAAAAGGATGCCGACCCGGAGTTTTTTCATCGTCTTTCAGTTTGGACGCGGCGCTGGATTTCCGTCAAGACACACCCGTAAACTATCGTTGTTAGCTTTGTCGCCCACCGCGACCTGTCATCCTGAGCGCCGATTACCGTTCGCGAAGCGAATGGCAATCAAGTCGAAGGACCCCTATCAGCCCGACCGATAGGCGCCGCCTCAGGGAATTCTCTCAGTAATTTGGCCGCGCTGTGAGAATGCCTTGCAGCGGTGCTATCAGCGCAGTGGTCCTAGGGGTCCTTCGACTGCGTAGTCGCTTCGCGTTAGCGAAGCAACTACTCCGCTCAGGATGACAGAGTGTTTATGGGCGGCCGATTCTTCCCTTCGCGTCCGAAATCCCCGACGTCTTGAAGAACCAGTTCGCCACTGTATCGCGCCACACAATCGCATATCCCGCCTGATATTGCAGCCGTGCGAGCACATCGTTATATCGCTCGTCGTCGATCTGTCCCTTGAGAGTCTGCCATTGCGTGACCAGCCCCGCCGCCTGCTCTGCACCATCGTAGTGCGAATCGTAAATATGCTGGATGACCGTCTTGCCCGAATGCAGAACGTAGGTGTAGGGCACGTGGTGCATGAAGAGCAGCAGTTGGTCGGGGCACGCTGCCAGGGTTTCGTACTGCTTCTGCACTTCGGGTGAATACTGCCCGATGTAGGCGGTCCCGGTGGCGATGGTGCGGTCCATGCCGACCCCGTGCTCGTCGGCGCGGTGCCACTGGCCCCATCCGTTGCGCTCGGAGGATTCGATGCCTGGCCCGTAATGGTCGCCGAGAATGTTGGTCAGCGTCCCGGCTCCGAGCGGGCCAGTGTAGTTTTCGTAGATTTGCCATGAGAAAAGCAGCATCTTGGAAATTGTTTCGACGACCTGCGGTTTGTTGTTAAAAGTAAGCCGCGTCCATTCCTCGGCAGTTTGTTGCGCGCTCAGATTCGGATTCCACGCCAGGCGGCCATAAGCGTAAAGATTCGCCATGGCGAGAGGATTCGCCAGCCAATTTTCATCGAGGCCGACGTTGACGACGGCGTTGAATCCGCCGAGCGGGCGATGCCAGGTTTCGCCGGTCACTATCTTTTTTACGGGCGAAACCCCGTTCGCGTGCATGTCGAAATCGAGGATCTCTTTCCACATCGGAGCCAGGAAAACCAGATGCCGCTGCTGCCCGGTATATTCCTGCGTGACTTGCAGTTCGACGGCTTGGTTTGTACGCGGCATCGCCCCGAACAGCGGCGACGCCGGCTCACGCACCTGAAAATCAATCGGTCCGTATTTGATTTGAATCACGACATTTTCTGCAAACTTTCCATCGAGCAGATGGAAGTAATCGTAGGCAGCGCGGGCGCGATCAGCTTTCATGTCGCGCCAGTCGAGATGATGGTTGTAAACAAACGCCCGATACATCAACACGCCGTGATGCGGTGCCAGCCCGCGGGCAATCACATTGGCCGCATCGGCGGCGGTGCGTCCATATTGTGACGGGCCGGAGCGGCCTTCGGAATCAGCTTTTACCACGAACCCGCCGAAGTCGGGAATGCGTTCATAAATGGCGTCGGCAGTTTTCTTCCACCAGGCGGCGAGATCCGGATCAAGCGGATCGAACGTTTTCAATCCGCCGACGGCCATAGGGCTGCTCATGTCCACCGAGACAGCCAGCTTCACTCCCCACGGACGAAAGGCATCTGCGATTCGCACGAGCTGCGGAAGAAAGTCTGCGCTAAGGATTCGGGGATCAGCGTTGACGTTGTTAATGGCGCATCCGTTGATGCCGACGGACGCCAGCAGCCGCGCGTAGTCGCTGACGCGCGTGAGATCCGTGCGGACCTGACCTCCGTCAAAGAAGATGGACCGCCCGGCATAGCCGCGCTCGATCGAGCCATCGAGGTTGTCCCATTGGCTGACCCAGCGGATCGGCGCGGAAGGTGATTGCGAATCATCGAGGACGCTCACATCTTGCTGCTGCGCAATTCGCGAGAGAAGAGAAAACATCCCGTAGAGCACGCCGCGATCGCTGGCACCGATGATCAGCCAGTACTTATGCCCGTTGCGGCGGATGGTTTTCAGCCAGAAGCCGTCACTGGATGGCACTCGGGCTTCGAGTAATAATTCGGGAAAGAGTGGACGAATATCTCTCCCGGTGCTCAGAACAAACGCATCCGCGCTGGGGATTTCTCCGGTCGAAACCAAGTTGCCCGGCGCCCCTTCGAGCGCGCGAACCAGTTCGTTGCCCGCGGTTCGCACGACCGCACTGTCCCCGATTACAGCAACGCGGGTGGGAAACAGCGCCGCATTGTCTTTCACCTGAGAGTAGCGCAGCCAGCCTTCAGCGCCGGTTTCGGCCACGGCTGCGGGCGTCGAGATCAGGAAAAGAATCGTGGCAAAAATCGTCAGCCATGCACTGCGCACGAGGTTCCGGTTCATGCGAAGTTCACGATACACTACTCGGGAGACCGCAGTTCTTCTTCGACGTAAACACATGAAACGCCCGCCCGGCCCCAAACCGCGGTTCCTCATCGGCAACATGCCGCTGGCGAGCGCTGATCCGCTGGCCGTGTTTCTAGGCTGGAAGCGGGAGTTCGGCGACATTTTTTATTACCGCGCAGCGTGGATCCATGTTTATTTTCTCAATCACCCTGACCTGATCGAAGCCGTTCTGGTGCGCAATTACCAGAATTTCCTCAAAGACCACGTCGTCCGCAAGAGCCGCTGGTTTTTCGGCGACGGGCTGCTGACCAACGAAGGAGAATCGTGGCTGCGACAGCGGCGTCTGGCGCAGCCGGCGTTTCATCGCGAGCGCATCGCGTCCTACGCGAAAATCATGACCGACTATGCCGATGAAATGTTGGCGTCCTGGCACGACGGTGAGACTCGCGACATCCATCAGGAAATGATGCAGCTCGCGCTGCGCATTGTGGTGCGCGCGCTGTTCAACGTGGAGCCAGAGCAGACCGAGACAATTTCGAAGTTCATGAATGTTCTCATGCGCAACACCACTGGCGCGCGCATGCTGCTGCCTCCGCAATTTCGTTATTTGCCAACTCCCGCCATGATCGATTTCCGACGCGCAGTGCGGCAAGCGGATGAAACGGTTTATGGGATCATCGCTCGCCGCCGCGAGAAGGAGACCGAAAACGAAAGTGACTCCGGAGATTTGCTCTCCATGCTGATGCAGGCCCGCGACGAAGACGGCGGCCGCATGACCGATAAACAGCTTCGCGACGAGGTCATGACATTCCTCCTCGCCGGACACGAAACCACAGCGCTCACGCTTTCGTGGACGTGGCACTTGCTCGGGCAAAATCCCGAGGCGGAAGCGAAGCTGCACGCGGAATTAGATCAAGTGCTCGAGGGCCGCGAGCCGAAGTTTTCCGATTTGCAAAAACTGCCTTACGCCGAAAGAGTGATCAAGGAATCCATGCGGCTGTATCCGCCGGCGTGGGGCGTAGCGCGGACCGTGATCAAAGAGTTCGAACTAGGCGGCTATAAAATTCCCCCTGGCGCAAACGTCGTGATGAGCACGTGGGTCATGCATCGCGATCCGAGATACTTTCCCGAGCCGGAAACATTTGATCCTGACCGCTGGCTGCCCGAGAAATCGCAGAAGCTCCCGAAGTTTGCGTATTTCCCCTTCGGCGGCGGCCCCCGGCAGTGCATCGGCGCAGCTTTCGCCATGATGGAAGCGACCCTGCTACTGGCGACGATTGCGCAGCGCTTTCAGTTCCGCGCCGAGCCCGGATACGCGGTCACGCCAAGTCCGAGTTTCACTCTCCGCCCAAAGCACGGCATTCGGATGCGGCTGGAGAAGAGATCGTCGCAGCAGGTTGCGCTGGCCGCGCTTCTTCCGCTTTCTGCGCGTGTGCAGGTTTGATGTGCTGTGAATGTGCGCGGTGGGCACGGCAGATACTCGGCGATGCAGGAATCAACTCCGGCCCGCGACACCGGGCCGGACACGCTAATGCAACAGCTTCAACAGCAACAAGAACTGCCGCGGCAGTGAGGGGAGAATATGCTGATCGGGATACGAGGTCTCAAGGCCTGGTTTTTAATATCCGGGTGCATCGGAATCATCGTTGCGCTCGCTCTGGCAGCCATAGCGTCCAATCACGCACTGAATCCGATGCTCCTTCTGACGCTCTGGCCTCCTTCAATTGCCGGCATCGCGGACCCGACGACACTCTCCGACAAGATACTGATCGGAGTGTTCGAATTCGGGGGGAATTTCCTGCTATATGGGGCCATTGGAACAGGGCTTGGCGCTGCCCTTCGGTCAGGAAATCGGCCGAGATAATAGGTCGTGCTAAGACACGACCCCTGACTTCTCCGGTTTGACCTAACCCGCACTAGCAGTTAGGATTTCCCTTTGCCCCAGCAATTCCTATAACTTCTAAGCGAGGACAAATCATGGCAGCCGTTGACGATAAAGTGAAGCAGATCATCGTAGAGCAATTGGGAGTGGACGAGGGCGAAGTGACCTCCAGCGCCTCGTTCGTAGATGACCTTGGCGCCGACTCGCTGGACACCGTCGAATTGGTCATGGCGTTCGAGGAAGCCTTTGAGATCGAAATCCCTGACGAGGACGCGGAAAAAATCCGCACCGTGCAGGACGCGATTGACTATATCGGCAAGCATTCGAAGGGCGGGAAATAACTGGTGCGTCGAGTTGTCGTCACGGGAATCGGCCTGATCTGCGCAGTCGGCAACAGCACCGGGGAAGTCTGGCGCAACCTGCTGGCCGGAAAAAGCGGCGTGGGCCCGATTACCCAGTTTGATTCTTCGAAGCACGCCTGCCAGATTGCCGCCGAAGTCAAGAATTTCGACCCGCTGAACTTCATCGAAAAAAAAGAAGTTAAAAAGATGGGCCGCTTCATTCACCTGGCCATTTCGGCCGCGGATGAAGCCATGAAAATGTCCGGGCTGAAGGTCACGCCCGAGAACGCCGAAAACATTGGCGTGCACATCGGCTCTGGCATTGGCGGGTTCGACATCATCGAACGCGAACACACCGCGCTGATGGAAGGCGGCCCGCGCAAAATTTCTCCTTTCTTCATTCCGGCGGCGATTATCAATCTGGCCGCCGGCCACGTTTCCATGCGCTTCGGCGCCAAGGGCCCGAACGAGGCCACCGCTACAGCTTGTACCACCAGCGCGCACTCCATCGGAGATTCTTTTCGAATCATCCAGCACCGCGACGCCGACGTCATGATTGCCGGCGGCTCCGAGGCCGCCATCACGCCCCTCGGCGTGGGAGGCTTCGCTGCCATGCGCGCGCTTTCCACGCGTAATGACGATCCGCAAAAAGCTAGCCGACCCTGGGACCGCGACCGCGACGGATTTGTGATCGGCGAAGGCGCCGGGATTCTAGTCCTCGAAGAACTCGAACACGCCCGCGCTCGCGGAGCCACAGTGCTCGCCGAGATCGTGGGCTACGGCATGTCCGGAGACGCCTACCACATCACCCAGCCCGCACCCGAGCACGAAGGCGGGTTCCGGGTCATGAAGAACGCTGTGCGGGACGCTGGCATTCAGCCTACGGACATTGCCTACGTAAACGCTCACGGCACCTCAACGCCCATCGGCGACACCCTCGAAGCTCACGCGATCCGCAATTTTTTTGGCGAGCACAAACTGGCGGTCAGCTCCACCAAGTCCATGACCGGACACCTCCTCGGCGGCGCCGGTGGCCTCGAAGCCGGCGTAACCATCCTCGCCCTGCGCGACCAGATCCTCCCTCCCACCATCAACCTCGAAAACCAGGACCCCGGCACCGGCAACATGGACTTCGTCCCCAACCACTCGCGGAAGGCGTCGCTCGAATACGCAATGTCAAATTCCTTCGGATTTGGCGGGACGAACGGGGCGCTGCTGTTTAAGCGGTGGAGCGAGTAAGCCTCCGACACCAATATACGTACATCTTGTTTGCTTTGAATAACTTACAGTAGCAACTCTTCAGGAAGACTCGCCCTCTAAGTAAGGCTGGAGGTGCTTATGCATCTGACCAAACGGCGTTACATCATGCTGGGAGCTTCGGTACTGCTGGCAGCAGTGCTAAGTCTGGCTGCCACCCGGTCGTCGAATTCCCCAGACTCTGTGACCGTGCCAGAACTCACAGCCATCCATGTGACCCTGGATCAGACAGTCGCGAGTAACCGGAATCGTCCGGGAGACCACTTTGACGCTACGGTGGCAAGGCCGGTCGTCGTTGACGGGAAGACGGTCATCCCGCAAGGTGCCCGCGCTGAAGGTCTTGTAGTGGATTCCAAACACTCGGGAAGACTGAAGGGCAGGGCAAGGTTGCAGCTCGCGCTACAGAGTGTGGCGGTGGACGGGCAAACCTATGACGTCCGTACCACTTCTTCCTCGAGAGTCGGCGGCAACCACAAGAAGCGCAACTGGGCGTGGATTGGTGGTAGCGCTGGCGGCGGAGCCCTGATTGGCGCCGTTGTCGGTGGTGGTGAGGGTGCGCTGATCGGAGGGCCCGTCGGCGCCGCAGCCGGCACGACCGTTGCCCTGGTGACGGGGAAGAAGGACATCAAACTTCGCCCCGAGACTCCGCTTACCTTCAGGCTGGCCAAACCGGTGACCATCAACGTGAAAGGCTGACGCCGGGTGACTATCCCTTGGTAGCCGCAACTGGATCGGCCTAGCTCGGCTGGCCTTCGCTATTGTCGAAGGCCAGCCAACTTTTTCAGCCCAATTGAACACTTTCGTAACGGCTCGATCCCTCCCGAATCGGTACTTACTCTTCCTTTTTCACTAAGATTTCAGACAGTGGCCGCAAATCCCTCTAAGCAAAAGGGTATAGAGAACGTGGTCGAGGATTCAAAATGGGAACTCGCCATTGTGGAGAGCGTTTACGGCTTCTACCGGAAGCTGCTGCGGGATTGTGCGCAGGAACCAGTGCCACTACCTGGCGACTTGCACCTGATCTCTCTGGGAGAATTGGACCAGCACTTCCCCGACCCTCTGGCGCGCCTTCGCGGATGGTTAAAGCTTTTTGACCTAGCGGTTGTTCCCTCCATGCTGCGGCAGTCGCTCACGCCGGATGTGGACCCGGAAACAGCCGAGACGCTGCTTCGATATTACGCGCGCAAAAAAGCCAGCACCGACGTTGACCGGGACAAAGCCGACTTTGTTGCAACCTTTCTGTATCGTTATCCGCGAGTTCCCGGGCAGTGGGAAAAACACGGTTACACGCTCGACGGTGTGGTCCCCATCCCGCCATTTGAAATCGCTCTCATAGAAATCCTTGCAGACTCAGAGCAGTCGCCATTGTCGGAAGAATACCTCCCCCTGGTGCGCGAGTTCGACGCCTTGCGTCAGGAGTTGGAAAGTTACACGACTCTTGAGGCGCTCACCGACTCTGGCATTGTGCAGAAGGGGCGTGATCTCAAACAGGCACTGGGGCCGTGTTTTTACCATCCCGGGGTGCTGGCCACGATTGGCCCGTACAACGCCGCGGTTGGAAAAAAATTGGAGGGATTATTCCGCGCCGCCACCAGTCAGTTGAAGAGTTTTGCTGAATCGGTGCGCCGGGAAGGCGGTGACGTAACCAGCCCGGTCGATGGCAAGGTGACGGTGCAGCACCTGTCACAAATCGAGGAAGGCGAAATTCTCAACGCCGAGTACGCAACCGCACAGGAAAAATTCCGGCGCGTCTCGAAAGTGAAGAGAGCTGTCGATCTCCGAAAATCAGAGAGCAATCGTCCTGCAACTCCCGCGCCCGTTGTCGAAGGAGCGCCGGCCGAAGTTCGACCGGGATCCACGCCAGGCAGCGCCGGACCGGCGCCGATTAAGGTTCCTGAACCCTTGAAAAAACCGGCACGGGATCAACAAGAGTGGGATGAACCGGTGCCTGCCGCGCCAGTGCCGCGCCGAGTCGTCTTCCCCCTCGCGCCCGAGCCACCACGCTTCGTGGAGCCTCCGCCAAAAACTCCGCCGCGAGGTTTGCCGGTTCGCCCAATTCTGGGCCAGGCTGCCGCGCCTCAGCCAGCGAAGATTTACGACGCCCAGTTGGAAGAAAGCAAGCTGCGCGGTGTGGAGGATTCCATTCGAGTGTTTGTCCGCGCTGCCGATCCCAAGTTCCGGCAAGTCGTACCTATGCGCTTCTTCAATCTGACGCTCACCCCATTCGAGGCCGATGCCTGCGCAGCAGACTACTGGGACGAAAAAAGTTTTCGTGGGGAATATGCGCGTGCCCTGTCGCGGATTGTGGCGCTGGTTGCCCGCATCAGCACGGAACTCGAGGAACTCAGGCAACGCCAGACTTCGGCGCACCTTTGGAAGCCGCACGCCAGTTCGCTTAAGTTTTTACTGGATGCCTCCACTGCCGTCTTCGATCAGGCCAACTCGGTGCTCACTCTGGCCGGCCAGCGCGGATTGAATGACAAGGTAAACGCCATGAGCGCGTCCCTGCAGAAGCTACGCTCTCGCATGGACCAGGCAGAACAGATGCTGGCTGAAGTTGCCTCCAAGGATCAACTCTAGTCAATCAACCTTCATTCGGCATGCGGGTCGGCCGCGCCACGTGGACTTTTGCCCCCCTTCGGTAACAACGCGCCTGGTCCAGTCAAACGCAGAATGTACATACATTGTGTGTTGACATTACGCCATGCATTCCTTATTCTGGACTTGTCCTTCCGAGCTGACTATGCGGTTTGAATGGGACGACAACAAGAACCAGCTCAACCGCAATCGGCATGATGTCGGCTTCGAGACCGCGAGCCTGGTATTCGATGATCCCTACGCGATCACGCTGCGCGATGAGCTCGCGGACGAAGAGGTGCGCTGGATCACCGTGGGAGCGATCGGAGCCGGTGCAATCCTGTTGGTTGTGCACACCTGGTTTGAAAAGGACGGGGAGGACGTGATCCGCATTATCTCGGCTCGGGCTGCCGAATCCCATGAAAGGAAGGCCTATGAGAAAGCTCACAAGGGAACAGAAACGAGAGATCGCCGCGATCGCCGCAAAAAGCGATAAGGACATCGATTTCTCCGACGTCTCGCCCATTCTCGATTGGAGTGGCGCCGAGATTGGCAAGTTTTTCCGTCCGGCCAAGAAGCCAGTTACCATGCGCCTGGATGCCGATGTCGTAGAGTGGCTGAAGACGGGTGGCCCTGGTTATCAGACAAAAGCCAACTGGCTGCTGCGGCGGGCCATGCTGCATTCGAAAAAGGAGAGTTCCGCCAGCGGCATGCGCACGTCACCCAAGCGAAGGGCATGACGCTTAGTGAACGCTCACTGAAACTCGAGCATCACGATCTCGGGATTCGATCCTAGCCGCAATGGCGGGCCCCAGGTTCCGGCGCCGCTGGAAGTGAAAATCTGCATCTTTCCGATCCGGTTTAGGCCGTACACAAACTGGCGGTAGATTCGTCGGGCGATCCAGCTCCAAGGGATGAACTGACCCAGGTGAGTGTGTCCGGAGAGTTGCAGGGAAACGCCGGCGGCCTCGGCGACTTCGGGATAGTCGGGGGCGTGGGTCAGCAGAATGCTGGCGCGGTTGCGGTCCAAATGGACGCCATCGAGCGCCGACGCCAGGTGTCCGTGCTGGGTCGCGTTGCGGTAGGAGACTCCAACGATCTGCAAGCCGTCCGCTTCCACCTTTTCTTTGGTGAGCACGCGCACCCCGGCGGACTCAATGGCCCGCAGATATTTACTGTCGTCCCCGAACTGCTCGTGATTTCCTGCGACAAAATACACACCGTGCGGCGCTTTTAGCTGGCTCAATGGCTGCGCTGCCCGCCCCGCGTCGATGGCAGTGCCGTCATACAAATCTCCTGCAATAAAAATCGCGTCGGGTTCTTCCCGCAAAATCTTGGCGACCATGCGGATCAGGAAACTACCATTCCTTACGTGCCCAAGGTGCAAATCGCTGATCAGAGCCGCCGTGCGCCCGCGCCATGCCGCCGGCAAGTTCGGGAGCTTGACCGTCGCGCGCGTGATTCGGGTCAAGCTGGCGTTGATAACCCCGCTCAGTCCCACCACCGCCGCCGCACCGAACAGCCATTCGACGATGCGATGAAAGTTCACATGCAGTCCAGCCAACTGTGAGACCCCGAAAATGATCCATGACAAGATCATCGCGAGGACGAGGAATGTCAGCAGACCTGTCCAAACTGCGGCCACCCGATAAAACGCGCGCAGGGCAACGTTCGTATAGCGGAAGGCGAGTAGTGAGGCAGCCACAAAGCTGACCGACAGCAAACCGAGGGAAATCTCGATCCACGGCGTTCCATGAGTGCTGATTCCTGGCGGCGAAAATGTCCAAGTTTTATAGAGGAGAACATGAGTCAGGAAAATAATGGACTGGAGAATTGCAATGAAACCGACCAAGCTCTTACGCATGTTCTATTAGATTCCCCAGGTCGCCATTTGGATTGGCCTCATTTCCAGGGGAATCGCCGACGGATTTCAACCAAGAACGCGTAACTTTTTCCCTTCCTGCCGACTCTAACTAACTGGCCCCCGAGGCTGGCTTGCCGGGGAGCCGGGGATTCCATCATGTCTAGCTTCTCTTTCTCTTTGCGCTTATCCGCCATAATCTTTATCTTTGCGCTGTTGTTTGCCGGGGTAACCGCCGGCAGCGCAGCAGACCGTGCGGTTGCGGTGCCCAGCCCCGCCGTTGACGCCTCCATCGCCACCGCCAAATCCACGCAAACCGCAGTCGTCTCCGGCGGTTGCTTCTGGGGAATCCAGGCAGTCTTTCAGCATGTGAAGGGCGTGATCAACGCCACCTCGGGATACGCTGGAGGCTCGGCCAAGACCGCGGAATATGAAATCGTCAGCACCGGCATGACCGGGCACGCTGAGTCGGTGAAGATCACTTATGATCCGTCACAGGTCACTTACGGCCAGTTGCTGCGCGTCTTCTTTTCCGTGGCCCACGATCCCACGCAGTTGAACCGGCAGGACCCGGACGAGGGCACGCAGTACCGCTCGGCCGTCTGGTATGCCAACGACGAGCAGAAGCGCATCGCCGAGGCCTACATCGCGCAACTCGACAAAGCCAAGATCTTTCCCGCCCCCATCGTCACCAAGGTCGTGCCGTTGAACGGCTTCTATCCGGCTGAAGGCTACCACCAGAACTACGCCGCAAACCATCCCGACGACCCGTACATCGTGTACAACGATGCGCCGAAAGTTGCGCATCTGCGCGAACAGTTGCCTGAGCTTTACGCCGCGAAGTAGTTCCCGCGCCACCTTGAGGGAAGGGGCTCGACCCGGGGGCCCCGTACTCAACCAGCACCCGTGTGGGTCGGACATTCGTGTCCGGCGTGTGGGACGGGCGCCTCTGCCCACCAAAAGCCGAGACCGCCAAAACAATCTGAGTACCTCACAACTGGTCGGCAGCAACCAAAACCCTGAGTGACTGAATCCCACGCAACTGGCACCACGTTCCCCGCAATGTTCTGAACTCTCAGCGTTCATGGATCAGGAGGCAACATGAGACCCACCCTTTGCGTTGTCGCAGTCACTTTGCTTCTCTCGTTTTCGGCTCTCGCCCAAACTCCCGAGCCGAAGTTCATCGCGGATACATTGGTCGTTCAGGCCGAAGGCACCTACGAAGCTGATCCCGACCTCGCCACCATGGAGTTCCAGATTTTCTCGCAAGAGAAAGAACTCAAGAAAGCCTACGACACCGCCGCTATCTCCATGCAGCGCATCGCGGATCTTGCCGAAAAGAACAACCTGAAGAAAGATGACATCGTCACCGGCGTGCTGACCGTCTCGCCGTACTACGAGGGTGACCGCAAGAAACGCGCGCGTTCCTACTCCGTGCAAGGCGAAATCAAACTGCGCATCCACGACTTCTCCAAGATCGGTCCTATTCTCGAAGGCACGGTCGATGACGGGGTCACCGACTTCCGTTCAATTACGTACTCCCTTGAAGATGAGGAAGCCGCCAAGAAACAAGCCGTCGCCGAAGCCATGCGCCGTGCCATCGGCCGCGCCAGTATAGCCCTCGAACAGAAGGGGCAAAAGTTAGGCGGCTTACGCTACATGAGTCTGGATGTAAAGCAGCTCTACGGGGTAGCCACCATTGCGGAGAACGGAAGGAACTATTCAGAGTTGATTGACACGACAGCCGGCCTCTCTAGCGCAGACAAGTCGGCTCCGCAGCCACCCCCGCTTCCCTCAAGGCCTGAGAAGATAACCGTGACAGCCAACGTACAGTGCGCGTTTCAAATTCAATAGAAAATTCCGGCAGCGGGTGCCCCATTTCTCGCGCACTTTGCGAGAAGTGGGGCTTTTGACTCTGAGTAGAGCCCTACCTCCTCTTCATTCTCTCCACAAACTTCCCCACGCTCACTACCGCCCGCCCCACCGTCCCCCGCCCAATTTCGCGCTGATCATCCCGCGTGGTCACCCGCACGGTATAAAACTTCCCGTCAAAAGATTCCACCACCGCTTCCGCGCGAATCCGCGCCCCAATCCCGCTCGCCGCCCGATGCTCAATGTTGATCGCCGTCCCCACCGTGATCTCATCCCCCTCGCAATAAGGCTGAAGCGCACGAAACGCCGCGGTCTCCATCAGCCGCACCATGTCCGGAGTCGAATAAACCGGCGGCAACTCCGGATGATGCGAGCTCAAGGTGTGACGAAACTCCACCGTCTCTTCCGCCTCGCCGCGCGCTCCGATGGAAACAGATTTCATTAGGGGTTTTAACCGCAAAAACAAAAGAGCCAACGATTCTATCCGAATCGCTGGCCCCCAAACTTCGCACTCGATGCCAACCTGCGCCCGTGTGGGTCGGACACTCTTGTCCGACGCCTTTGATTTTGAATCGACTGATAGGCGCTTCTACGCTGCTCGCCCCACCCGCGCCGCCTCAATCCCGTCCAGCGCCTTCCACAGCGCCTTCGCCGCGTTCTCTCCCGCATTCAACGCCCGCTCGGCAGCCTGCGGATTCCCCTCCACAATCTTCCCCAGCTGATGCTTCCAAATCCGGGAATGATAAACGTCGGCCGTCGTATGCAGCGTGAAGTATTCGCAAGTCTTTTCGTCCGCGCCATACATTTCGCGCAACCCGCGCGCCTTCTCCGCCGAAACCCGCGGCACCTGTGACTCATACGCATAAAACGCCGCCAGCGCTTCCTCCGGAGCACCTTCGCGAGCCACGGAATGGAACCATTCAGTCAGCTCGCCAATCTCGTTCACTGGAGCATCAGCCCCGGCGCGCTCCCCGCCCATCCCCTCAACAAAATCCAGCCAAAGCTCCGCATGCGGACGCGACCCGTCCACATCCGTCCCCAGCTCATCCTCTCCCAGTTCGTCTTGGCGATTCACCAACACCGCGCGCCGCAGTTGGTCGTCTTCAACCCGCGCGCCAAATTCCTGGAGATACTCCGGGAACTCCGCCACCTGATGAAAATAATCCTTCCCGTATTCGCGAAGGTCCTCGCGCGTCAATTCCCCCGCCGACCACGCCTTATAAAAAGGATGGCAAAGCAAGTCATACTTCGCAATCCGCGCATCCATCGCTTCGAAAAATTCTTTCGTCGTCATGATTCCTCCGGTACGAAATCAATATACGAGGAACAATCCTGTGCAGGCAACCCCAAAGCGAAAAGCGGCGTGAATCCACGGTCAAGCTTTTCTTTGCGTCCTCCGCGTTTCCTTAGTGTCCTCTGCGGTTAAAATCTTTCCAGTCCCGCGATGCGGCCCGTGCGTCAAATTCGCCAAGTCCTGCTGATCTTTATTCCGATCCTTTCCCTCGCCCAATCCGATTCCCGCATCCCCGATGAAGTCCGCTACAAATCCGGATACATCAACTCGCCCAAGCCGCCGGATTTCACCTCCGCCACGCCCTGGGGAATCG
>Ga0210407_10000300_pt1 | contig 59251 bp, 50 predicted proteins | sample IncBWC27MmetaG_FD_150860 | JGI IMG/M metagenome (GOLD analysis project Ga0210407, IMG submission 150860) | Forest soil microbial communities from Barre Woods Harvard Forest LTER site, Petersham, Massachusetts, United States - Inc-BW-C-27-M | ecosystem: Environmental > Terrestrial > Soil >...
ACCAGCGGAATCAGCACCACTGCGGTAAGGACGCGTTTCATTTATTGAGCGGCCGCTCCGTGGGGCTCGACCAGACCGCCGTAGCGGCGTTCGCGCTTCTGGTATTCCTGGATAGCTTCCAGCAGATGAATGCCGCGAAAGTCCGGCCAGAATGTCTTAGTCACGAAGATTTCCGCGTAGGCGGCTTGCCACAACAGGAAGTTGCTCAGACGCATTTCGCCGCTGGTACGGATCACCAGGTCAAGCTCGGGAAGGTTGTGCGTGTACAGATGACGGCTGATCATCTCTTCATCAATCTGCAAGTGGCGCAGACCGCCGTTGTTGGCCGCGTGGTGGACGATGGCCTTGAACGCGTCCACGATTTCGGACCGCGACCCGTAATTCAGCGCCAGGGTCATGATCATGCCGGTGTTACGGGAGGTCTCTTCCTTAGCCCAGGCCATGCGTTCCTGGACTTCCTGGGGCAGCAGTTGATGGCGCCCGATGAAGGCCAGCCGGATATTATTGCGCTGCATGAGCGGCAGTTCGTCAATCAGGTACTTGCGCAGCAGCTTCATCAGGAAGTTGATTTCCGTATGCGGCCGGCGCAGAAAATTCTCCGCGGAAAAGGCATACAGCGTGATGGCCGGCAGCCCAATGCGGGCGGCCGTTTCGATTACGTAGCGGACAGCTTCCACGCCCTGCCTGTGGCCGGCAATGCGCGGCAAATGGCGGCGCTTGGCCCAGCGGCCGTTGCCATCCATGATGATGGCTACGTGCTGCGGAAGCTGGCTGTGATTCAATTGGCTGAACAGCTCGGCTTCCTTGCGGTCCAGCCCTGAAGGAATAGTAGAGCGCAAACAACATCCTCTCAGCATAAAAGCTAGCACAGCAGGACTGCTTACGCAATGACTACTTTGCTCCGTAAAGTACCGTGGCTGCAGGTCGAAGTCGCCTCATTTTGTACTGTTCTCAAGGGTGATTGGAAGCGATGCGCCCTGCCAAGTGTGCGGACCGTTCCCGACTGGATTCGGGATTTGATGTAAAGTCTCCAGCATCGCCAAGCGCGAGTTGCTGAGTCTTGCATCCAAGTTTAGGAGGTATCCGTCATGCGTCCTTTTATCCCGATGTTGCTGGCACTTTGGACATGTGCTGCCATGTCCCAACAGGCTCCCCGCGCCACGCAGACGCCCACGGGTGACAATTCAGCTCTGGAACAGAAGGTCCGCGACCTTGAGGACCGTTTGATCCAGGTAGAGGGTGAGCTTCGCCAGCTCAAGGGCCAGCAGCAACCACTCGCCCCGGCCGCAACCGGAGCGCAACCGGTCACGGCGGATCAGATTGCACCTGTTCCGCCGGAGCGACCGGAGCCGCGGCTGGGCGGCGCGGGTGCGGCGGCCGCCAAAGCATTAAACCCGGACATCAGCGTGATCGGAGACTTTATCAGCAGCGCGGGGCGTAACCAGTTCAATCCGACTCCGGCGTTCCAAATGCACGAATCGGAAATTGGCTTGCAGGCGATCGTAGACCCGTACGCGCGGGCCGATTTCTTCATTTCTTTTGGGGAACAAGGCGTCAACCTGGAGGAAGGCTTTATCACTTTCACCGCGTTGCCCGAGGGCTTTTTGGTCAAAGGCGGGAAGATGCGCGCGGCTTTCGGCAAAGTCAACACGCTGCACAACCATGTCCTGCCCTGGGTTGACCGTCCGCTGGTCACGCAGAACCTGGTAGGCGGAGAAGACGGCATCGATGACGCCGGCTTTTCCGTGCAGCACATCATTCCTGCGCCCAAGAACTGGTTTTTGGAACTTACCGGCCAGGCATTTCGCGGCGACTCCTCCGATGTTTTTACGTCGTCGAAGAAAGGCGACGTAAGCGTCGTGGGCCATCTGCGCAGCTACAAAGACATCACCGAAAACTCCAATCTCGATCTGGGCGTTTCCTACTCACGCGGGCACAACCAGTTTGGCAGCCCATTTCTTACCAACCTGTACGGTATCGATGCCACCTACCGATGGAAGCCGCTACAGCGGGCCATCTACCACCAATTCGTGGGGCGCAGCGAATTGATCTGGCGGCAACAGGAACAGCCCTCAGCGGCGGTTTGCCTGGCCATCGGCTGCCCAGTCAACGCCTCGTCTGGGTTCCAGCGCGCTTTCGGTTTTTATGCCTCGGGCGATTACCAGTTTGCCCGCCGTTGGTTTGCCGGCGGACGCTATGACAACTCCGACCGCGCCACCAACTCCCGGCTGAATGACAATGGTGGATCGCTGGTGCTGACCTACTGGCCAAGCGAGTTTGCCCAGGTCCGGGCGCAATACAGATTAACGCGTTATGCGGAACACTTTGACGCGCATGAAGTGTTCTTACAATTACAGTTTGCTCTCGGGGCGCATGGCGCGCACCCGTTTTGAGGAGAGATACAGATGAGATTTCAAGTTAAGCCCGGCTTTTTTGCTGTGGTCGCCCTGATGTGTGCGACACTGCTGCTTCCTTCGCCGGCGGAAGCAAAAAAACTGAAGGTAATCACTACACTCACGGACCTGGCTTCCCTGGCGCAAGAGGTCGGCGGCGACAAGGTGGAGGTCGAGGCGCTGGCCAAAGGCTACCAGGACCCGCACTTCGTGGATCCCAAGCCCAGCTTCCTGCTCAAGCTGCGGCACGCGGATTTGCTCGTATGTGTGGGGCTGGAACTGGAAATCGGCTGGCTGCCGCCGCTGATCACGCAAAGCGGCAACGGCAGCATTCAGCCGGGCGGACGCGGATATCTGGACGCCTCGCAATTCGCGCAAATCCTTGAAATCCCTCAAGGCGCCGTAACCCGAGCTGAAGGCGACGTGCATCCTTTGGGCAATCCGCATTACTGGCTGGACCCGGAAAATGGCCGTCGCATCGCACGCGGCATCGCCACCAAGCTTGGGGAAATGGACCCGGAAGACACGGCCTACTTCCAACAACGGTATCAGGACTTTGCCGGCCGGCTTGCGGCAGCTGAAAAGAAATGGGAAGCGGAAATGGCCCCTTATCGCGGCCGTAAGATCGTGACCTATCACCGTTCCTGGCCGAATTTTGCGCAGCACTTCGGTTTGGATGTGGTCGGCTATATTGAGCCGCGACCGGGTATTCCGCCTACGCCTTCGCACACCATCGAATTGGTCAACCAGATGAAGCGCGAGAACGTGAAGATCCTGCTCATTGAGCCGTATTTCGATCTCAAGACGCCCAATAGCATCGCCAGCATGACCGGCGGCAAGGTCGTAGTGATGATGCCCTCGGTCGGGGGAAAGCCCGAGATCACCGACTATTTCAAGCTGTTTGACTACGACATTGGTATTCTGACGCAAGCGTTTCAAGAAGCAAAATAAACAATAAAAGGACCTTGATGGAAATTCTCCAGTTTCTGATCCTGCCGTTCATCGCCAGCTTGATTCTGACTGGCATTCATGCCTATCTCGGAGTGCACGTAGTGGAACGTGGCGTCATTTTTGTCGATCTGGCCCTGGCGCAGATCGCGGCCCTGGGAGCAACGCTGGCCATTCTGATCGGCATGGACCCGCATGGCAGAGCCGCTTATTGGATGAGCCTCGGCTTCACCTTCATCGGCGCGCTGGTCTTTTCGCTTATACGGTCGAAAAGAAAGCGCATTCCGCTGGAAGCCTTCATCGGCATTTGCTATGCCGTGGCGTCCGCGGCGGCAATTCTGGCCATGAGCAAAGCCACCGGGGAGACCGAGCACCTCAAAGACATGCTGGTGGGTAACATCCTGGCCGTTTCCAGGGGGGAAGTCATCAAGACGGCCATCCTCTACGGCTGCATAGGCCTGTTCCATTTCATTTTCCGAAAAAAGTTTCTCGCTATTTCGCTCGACAACGAAGCCGCGGAGAAATCCGGCATCAACGTGAGGCTTTGGGACTTCCTTTTCTATGCGTCGTTCGGATTCGTCGTGACTTCTTCGGTGGCCATCGCCGGTGTGTTGCTGGTGTTTTGCTATCTGGTGGTACCGTCTGTGGGCGCCATGCTGTTCGCCGACCGTATCGGCTCACGGTTGGCTATCGGATGGACCATGGGAACCCTGGTCTCAGCCCTGGGCTGCTACTGTTCCGTCTTTTTCGATACCCCAACCGGAGCAACCATAGTTTGCACCTTTGGCGTCGTGCTGGCGGCCATGGCAATTGTGCGATCAGTGTTCTTCAAAGTGCGTGATACCGGCCAAACCACGGCGTAAACAGCGGGGAACTGACGATGGCCACACTACGGCTCTTGTCTGTGATATGTTTGAATGTTGACCATCTACTGAAAATCGGCAGGCAACGAAACTCCAGCAGGCGAGTCTAGATTTGAGATACGGCGTGAAGTCCAGGCAAGACAAACTGACGCAGTGGTCTCCGGCATGGCGCTGGCTCGCCGTGTTGTGCCTTGTGCTGGTTGCCTCGTCCGCCGCGGCCCAGACCCTGCACTTCCACGCCGATGATCTAGCCGGGACATCCAAGCATTGCCCGATCTGCCCGGTGCTGCACGCCGCCGTGCGCGTTCCGCAAACCGTTGAATTGAACCTGACTTTCAGGGTCACCGGTTACCAGCATCGTCCCGCAGAGCCCGGCTGGACCGTTGCTGTGGATTCTGCACCCCTCTTTTCCCGTCCTCCGCCCCTCGCATAACTCTCCTCATTCGTTTCATTACAGACTAAAAAGACACAAAGTCATTCTCATTTTGGAGGAGTCATGCGTATTTCATTCAGGAGCATCCTGTTTTTGTTGGCACTTTTCTCTGTTGGGGCGTTTGCCTTTTGCTGTAACGCCATAGCCCAGGGCGCTGGAAGTATTCAAGGCGTGATCAAGGACCCTACCGGCGCGGTGGTCGCGGGCGCCAAGGTGGCGATTTCCTATCCGGTCAGCGGCTACCACCGCGAAACCGTTACCGGTGGCGCCGGGGATTTCCGCTTTATCAACGTTCCATTCAATTCCTATCACCTTGTCGTCACGGCCAAAACGTTTGGGGATTACACGCAGGACGTGGACGTGCGCTCGGGAGTTCCCGTAACGCTGGAAATCCCCCTTAGAGTTGAAGGCGCATCCACTGTTGTTGACGTGGGAACGGAATCGAAGGACCTGTTGGAGGTTGAACCCACCTTTCACACTGACGTGGACCGCAGCCTGTTCGACAAGGTCCCTTTAGAGAGCGCTTCATCGTCCGTGAGTTCGCTGGTTGCGCAAACGGTGCCTGGAATTGCCGCTGATTCCAACGGCCTTTTCCACGGCCTGGGCGATCACGCGGAGAACGCGTTTTCCCTGGATGGACAGCCGATTACCGACCAGCAGAGCAAGATATTCTCCAATCAGATTCCGATTGATTCGATCCAATCGCTGGAAGTCATTGCCGGCGCGCCACCGGCGGAGTTTGGCGGAAAGACCAGCCTGGTGATTAAGGTCACGACGCAATCGGGCCAGGGCATCACCACGCCGCACGGCAGCGTAACCACGTCCTACGGTTCTTTTGGCTCGGCCACGGCAGGCTTCAATCTCGCGTACGGAAGTCAGAAATGGGGAAACTTCATCTCCGTAGACGGCCTGAACACCAGCCGGTTCCTGGATGGGCCGGAGTTGACGGTACTGCACGACAAAGGCAACGAAGAGAATCTGTTTGACCGCGTGGACTACCAGCTCACGCCGGCCGATTCGCTCCACCTGAACTTCGGTTTTTCGCGGTCCTGGTTTCAAAACCCCAATACCTTCGACCAGCAGTTGCACCCTTGTAACGCAGGGTTCGCGTGCAATGGCGCAGGCCAGGCCGTCAACCCTCTGACGGGGGCTCTCCTTGGCCCGACAGACCAGCGCTCGCAGATCGTGACCTTCAACATCGCACCCACCTGGACGCGCCTGATCGGCACGCACGCGGTGTTTACATTGGGCGGTTTCGTCCGGAAAGATCAGTACAACTATTACCCCAGCGCTGATCCCTTTGCGGACTTTTCTCCGGACCTGCAGGCGCAGACCATCAAGCAAGACCGCAAACTTACGAATGCCGGCGCCCGGACGGACATCTCCTACGTAAAAGGTATCCACAACATAAAGGCGGGAGTTACCTACCAACACACATTCCTGACGGAAAATGACCAGCTCGGCACTGTGGATCCAGCGTTTCTGGATTTGTTCCAGGCACTCGATCCAGTCACCGGCGCGCCCACACCCGGAACTTCATGTCTCGATATGCCGGGCGGCAATCCCGTGTCCGCTCCATGCACCACGCTTGCACCCAGCGACTTGACCCGCGGAGGAACTCCATTCAACTTCCGCGGCCACGCGGACGTGAAAGAAGCCGCGTTCTACGTCCAGGATGCCATCACCTGGCGAAACTGGGCGTTCAATCTTGGAATTCGCGAAGACGTCTATAGGGGCCTCAGCAGCGGAAGCCAGGCCCAGCCACGTGTAGGCATTGCCTATAACATCAAACGGACAAACACGGTACTCCGCACTTCTTACGCGCGGACCCTGGAGTCCCCATTTAACGAAAACCTGGTGATTGCCAGCGTGGGATGCAACAACCCGGTGATCGCCGCCATGGTGCCGCCGCCCAACATCCAGTGCGGTCTGGGCTCGATTCAGCCAGGGTGGCGCAACGAATTCCACGGCGGCCTGCAGCAAGCGTTCGGAAAACACTTCGTCATTGACGGCGAGTACCTGTGGAAGTACACCCACAACGGCTACGACTTCGGCGTGGTGGCGGCCACACCAATCGCGTTTCCGATCGAGTGGCACAATTCGAAGATTACCGGGTACGCAATACGCGCGAGCGTGCCGAACTACCACGGGTTTACCGGTCTCGTGGTGCTGTCGAGCGTTGCCGCGCGTTTCTTCCCACCCCAGGCCGGCGGTATACCGTTCTTGCCTGCGCCCGCCGTCTTCCGCATCGACCACGACGAAAAATTCAACCAGACAACCCACTTGCAATATCAAACACCCTGGAAACGCGGACCGTGGGTGGCGTTTAACTGGAAGTATGACAATGGGCTGGTGGCCGGCGCAATACCGTGCTCCGCGCCAACCGCAACATGCTTCGGGTCAACGTCGATCGCGGACGGAGGAGGCGCAAACATTCCCGCCGGCCAGGTGGCCTTTGTGAACAACCTCACCGGACTGCCCTTGACCGCCGACCAGGAGTTTCAAGCCGGACTTACATGTAACGGCGTGCTTGCTGCTCCCAGCCCGACTGGACCCGCACTGGCCACCTGCCCGGCAGGCGCCCTGGGATCCATCTTCGTCAAGATCCCGGCGGTGGGGAAAGAGCAGGACGACCACAATCCGCAGCGCATCGCCCCACGAAATTTGTTTGACGCCAGCGTGGGTCACGACAATTTGCTCGGCGGTGATCGCTACAAGTGGAGCCTGCGCTTCACGGTCATCAACCTAGCCAACAAAACGGCTCTGTACAACTTCTTCTCCACGTTTAGCGGCACACACTACGTCACGCCGCGCACGTACACGGCGCAACTGGGTTTCCACTTCTGAGCACGATGGACAGTCACTGTGTGGGACGGCCTGTCCCCGTCCCGCACGGTGAGGGCTCCAGAGTTGGCAAACACCCTTTGGACTCCAACATGTGATCTGTGGGAATTTCTCATGCGCAGTTTTGTTATGTTGTATTGTGCCGAGGACAGCGAAAGCCAGACCGAAACTGCAATCCTTTATTTGCCGGAGGAGACTTCAACCGGCAGCAGTCTTTCTCTTATTGGTTGCGGTCGGCCGCGCACAAACCTCAGGTGGCGATACGCCTGAAGCAAATCCCGCACGCCCAACGGTTTCCACGCCGGCGACTCTCACGCCTGTCGGATATCTGCAATTCGAAAATGGAGCGTTGTACGCATCGGAGTCGCCCGAATTCTCTACCCGGCTGGGCGTGAACCAGGTTACTAAGCTTACAGTTCATCCCCGGCTTGAATTGCTGGTGCAGACTGAACCGTTCGTCAGGAGTCTCCTGGACAAGGACCGGCAGGTACATGAAGGCGAGGTGTTCGCAGGATTTCAAACCGTTGTGCTGCCGGGCAAACGCTCCCGGCCGACGATTTCCGTCAGCTACTTTCGCCGGCTGCATGCGAGTGTTGCGCCTGAACTGGACATTGGGACTTTCCTGCAGAGCGCTTTGATTCTGGTCAGCGGCGATGTCCGGGGCTTTCACTTCGATGCCAATGGAATCATCGCCGAGCAGACCGAAGGACGTCTAAGACGCGGGCAGTTCGGGCAAACCCTTTCCGTTTCCCATCCTCTCACAAAGCTGACCATCTCTTCGGAGATTTGGCACTTTTCGCAACCGCTGATATCACAACCAGTGTCACGAGCAAACGCCATCGGCAATTTGTGGGCAGTCTCGTTTCCGCTGCGTCCGAATCTTGTGTTGGATGCAGGGTTTGATCACGGCCTGACCGGGACCTCGACGCAATGGGAAGGTTTCGCGGGATTCACCTACCTGCTCCCGCATCGGCTGTGGCGAGGCGAAAACAGGAAGCGTTGAGCTGGCGATCCGGTCGTTCTTGAAATGAAACAGTTCTTCCGCGAAGCTGCGTCAAAAGTATGCAGCTATTGCTTCGGCGGCGCCTGCGGCCCGGAGTCTTCGGGCGGTGATATCTCAGTGAGACTCTTGAGCATGCCCTGTTCCTGATCGGAAAAGGTCTTACGGAACTGCTCTGACCCGAAGACCTGCTGACGCCCTTGCGGGTCCATCTGCTTGAGATGGCGCAACGCAGCCTGCACCATCAGCTTGCGGTTTTCGGGCAGGGCCTGGAACTTCTGAAATTGCTGCTTCTGCTCCGGCGTTAGACCTTCGAAGAACTGCAGGCGCTTCACAGCGCGCTCGCGCTGCTCCGGAGGCAAGCTGTTGAAATGCCGCAACCTCTCTCTCAGCGCTGCCTGCCGCGCAGGCGGGAGGTTCTGGAACTGGGGGTCTTTTTCGAGGGCCTTTTCCATCTGGTCCGGTGGCATACCCTGGTGGCGCAACAGCCAATCGCCCCCTTTGCGGCCCTGCTGCTCACCGCTCGGGGCATTCTTGTTCGCGTTGCTTTCACTGGATTTTTTGTCGGGATTGCCGGCTGCGTTGCCCGGCTTCTTTTCGGCATCGCCTGTTGCGTTGGCGCTGTTAGGTTTGTTACCGCCAGGATTGCCGGCGTTGGGATGGGGAGCCGGGGGAGTCTTCGCAGCGGGTGCATGCGGACCCGGACGCTGGGCGACGCCCGGAAGCGCCAACGCAGCACACAAAATCAGTCGTCCAACCCGGGTCCCGATCATAAGGTTCCAATCACAGAACTAGCCTTCCCAAATTACTGCTATTCATCCGGCTGCTGTTGTTGCTTCTGGTTCAAGCCGGCGAACTCATCCAGCAAATCAGAATTTACGAACAGGTCATGGTTTTTGTCCAAAGAATCCAAATCTCCCACGGCCGTCCCCGGCTGTGGAAGAACCGGCGTGCCGACGGGACGAAGCACCTGGTACATGACGCCCCCTGCCACCAGTACCGTTGCCAGCGAAACAGCCAGCGCAGGCTTGCGCAGCCATCCCAGCAAGAGCGAAGGCGTACGTTCCTGGTTTGCTTCCTTGACATTGGCCCGAAGGCGGGTAAGAAAGTAGGGTGAGGGTTCCGGCGCTTCCCATTCGTCCAGCAGCGACATGGTCTTGCGCAACGACTCCAGTTCCTGGGCACACCCCTTGCACTTGCTGACGTGATCGCTCAGCGCCGAAGCGTCGGGGGTATCGGCCAGCAATTCGATCAGATTCTCGCGAACATCATGGCAGTTCATATGTATTCCTTCAGGCGCTCACGGAGGGCCTCATAGGCGCGGAAAAGGAGCGACTTAGTGGCGGACTCGCTCAATTTCAATACCAACGCAATTTCCTTGTAATCCATTTCCTGGTACTTATGCATCAGGACAGCCACGCGCTGCTTTTCCGGCAGCGCCATTACGTGCTTTTTGATGGCCTGGAGCCGTTCCCGGCGCAAAATCTGCTGTTCCGCGTTCAGTCCCTGGTCGGATACGTCCAGCGTGGTGCCGGTTTCTTCGTCCGGCTCATCCAGGCTGATCACTTTTCCGCTGCGCTCCACCTTGTGGTCGCGCGCGTGATTGACCGCCAGGTTCGTGGCGATCCGGTACAACCAGGTCGTAAACTTGGCTTCCGCCGCATAGCCCTTGCGCGAGCGGTAAACGCGGAGAAATACCTCCTGCGCCAGTTCCTCCGCCATCGCCTGGTTGCGGCACATGCGGTACATGAAGGCGATGATCGGCCGGTGAAATTTGTTCACCAGGTAGTCGTACGCCGCGTTGTCGTCACTGCTGACGCGAAGCATCACCTCCGCATCACTGAGCGACTCGTACAGCACTTGGCCTGCTGCCATGTTCGAACTAGCCTCTACCTCTCCGGTAGCAACGGGCAGGAACACGCCCGCTCGTAAGGCCAAGCTGCTCATGTCCTCATAAACCCGTTTGCCTGCAAAAAGTTGCAGGCGTTTTAGGGGCGGAAAAGCAGTCTGGCCTTTGATCCAGCAGTGTATCCAAGCCACCGTATTTTGGCCATCCCGAAATACTTGCCTTTCGCGGCGATTGACCAGGCCGGGCTTCTGCTAAAATAAGCTTTTACCCACTGTAGGCTAAGTAGCGCGCAGTGGGCGCTTAACTCAGCGGTAGAGTGCCATCTTCACACGGTGGAAGTCATAGGTTCGAATCCTATAGCGCCCACCATTCCAATCCCCAGTCTTGAGCCAGGCCTGGATTTCAGCCTGGACCGTTGGCAGAACGGAATGGACAAGTTTTTTCTTGCGTGAAGGCCCGTTCGTGATAACATCGCGGTAGTCTTCGATTGCCGCACATTCCGGTGCGGGCACACGCGCATAACTAGGCGCCGATAAAACGAAGATTTCACGAAAAACTTTTTTGACCCGAAAACCATCTAACCAGGCCGCAATAAAAGAGGTCCGTAACCGGGTCCACCCGGCGGAAGACCAGAGTGCAAGCAGGTAAATCTCGATGAATGACGCATTTAACCAGCCCCCCAATCAGTCCAATCAACCCAGCCGGAAACCCCGGCGACGCAAACGCGGCGGCTTCAGCAATTCCGCGCCCGCCGGACAAAACCAGGGACGCCAGGGCGGACAAAACCGCAACAACCGAAACAATCGCAACAACCGCGGCCAGCGGCGCAGCCCGGCTTTTGTCGGGCCCATGGACCATAGTTACCGGAACCAGAACGGCGGGGGCCAGGCGGGCCGCTTCCACAATGGCCTGTCCAGCGAAGCCCTTGAGCCGCTTCCGCCTCCCCGCGTGGACGCCCCCGCACGCATCTTTGCGTTCCTGGACGATCTTTTCTTTCTTGCCAAGATCCAGGAAGTCTCCCGCAAACTGAACGTCAAGGTGGAGTTCGTCAAGAGCGAGAAAGAAATGCTGGAGCGGGCCGGCGGCACGCCGGAAGACAAACCTTCCCTGATTATCGTGGACCTCAACAGCAACAGCATGAAACCGCTGGCCATCATTGCCAAGCTGCGGTCCAAGTTCAAGAAAGCCACCTCCATCGTCGGTTTTGTGTCGCACGTGCAAGGCGACTTGAAGCTGAAAGCCACGGAAGCCGGCTGCGACGTTGTGATGCCGCGTTCCGCTTTTTCCCAGACCTTGCCCAACCTCCTGCACCGCCACGGTGCCGAGGACGACAAGACCGAAGACAATTTCAACCGCGCGTAGGTTGGCCGTTGATATACGAAGATAAACGCTGATTCGGCGTTCTGTCCGTGCGCTTTCGCGTTCCTTCGCTGCCCATCATTCGCATCCGCTCGTCCTCGTATAATTGGGCTGTGGAATCCCCAGGCCGCATTCTGGCCATTGATTACGGTTCACGGCGCATGGGACTCGCGGTCTCTGATCTGCTGGGCATCACGGCGCAGGGGATCGAGACGCTCGAGCGCAAGAACAAGCGTTCTGACTTTGGACGCCTGGGACGGACCATCCGCGACTATGATGTGCGCGAAATCGTCCTCGGATATCCGTTGCGCATGAGCGGCGAAGAAGGCATTCAATCGGGAAAGGTAGATGGGTTTGCCGAAGAACTGCGGCGACACTTCAACCTTCCTGTCCATCTCTGGGATGAGAGGCTGACCTCAGCCGAAGCCAATCGCCTGCTGCGCGAAGCGGACCTCAGCATCCAGAAACGCGCCCAGGCCGTGGACCGCATGGCCGCGGTGCTGATTCTGCAAAGTTTCCTCCAATCCCGCAGTGTTACTTGATGTAGGTATGCAGGACTTCGATCAACTCTTCCGCCGCGCGGGCTTCACTGGAATTGGCTTTTGCATTGGGGCTGAGAACGTGGAACCGGACTTCGCCTTCGAGGATTTCCAGCATCAACCCGTTCATGGCGCCGCGGCACGCGGCAATCTGCTGCAACATGGCCGAGCATTCCTGCTCCTCCTTGAGCGCCTTGCGAATGCCTTCAAGTTGTCCCTGAATGCGGCTCAGCCGGGTAAGAAGCTTTTTCTTTTGATCAGTAACGTGTGCCAACGTCAAGTCTCCTGTCTCGCTCGAATGTACCCGCAAATGGTATTAACATACCGCGACCGCCAAAATAATCGGGAAAACCAGCGAATTTGTTTGACACCTATACCCCTCTATAGTATACAGAGAGAGGCTTGAGAGAAGCCAGCTTGCTCTTAACAATCCTTTCATGTCTCTTGTGTCTAATAGTTGTCGCTGATGACTCCCAAAATACGATTTGACAGGGCTGAGTTCCAGGGGGAAGGCCATCCCAGGAGGAAATTGCCCAGAGCGTTCTGCGCTGTCATTATTTGTCTTGCTCTGTGGCCGTCGGCCCACGCGCAAACCTCCTCGACGCCGGCTCCTCCCGCGGACGACCCGGCCGCTCCGGACACCAATGCAGATCCCGAAGCGCTGTTCCCGCATTTCAAAAGCACGCGGTATTGGCTTTCCGGGCAGACGAATTTCATCTTCCAGTCCCATCCGGACTTCCACGCTCTTTACTCCGGGCCCAACAGCCTCAGTCCGCGCTACGAAAAGGCCACTTCGCGGGTGATGACGCTCTACACCGGCGTGCGGCTCAACGATTCCACCGAAATCCTGGTGGACATCGAAGAAGCCGGCGGCGCGGCGCTCACCACCGGTCTTGGTCTGGCTGGGAATACGGACCTGGACATCGTACGTAATCCGCTGCTGAGTAAAGCGCCGTATCTCGGGCGCGGCATGATTCACAAAGTGTTCGCGCTGAGCAAGGACAAGATTGAGAACCAGCGCAGCTTTCTGTCGCTCTTTGACGAACTGCCGCGGCGCCGCCTGGAAATTCGTTTCGGGAAATTCAGCATGCCGGATTTCCTTGACCTGAATTCGGTGGGCTCGGACACACATTTTCAATTCAACAACTGGACCATAGACAACAACGGCGCCTGGGACTACGCCGCCGACACGCGCGGCTATACCGTGGGTCTGATCGCCGACTACGAAGACCGCAACTGGGGGTTCCGTTTCGCCGAAGGACTCATGCCGAAGGTCGCCAATGGAATTGATCTGGTATGGCGGCCGTGGCAGGCGCATGCGGAGAATTGGGAATATGAACTGCGTCACGGCGTGATTCCGAAGAAAGCGGGCGTGGTTCGCGTGCTGGCGTTCACCAATTGCGCCAACATGGGAATCTATCGCGATGCCGTGGCCCAATTTGAGAAAGGTCTGGTTGCGGCGCCGGACATCACCAACCATCCCTGGCGCATCACGCGCAAGTACGGTTTTGGCGTCAACCTGGAACAGAGTCTCTCGCAGAACTTCACGGCGTTTGCCCGCTGGGGATGGGACAACGGTAAAACCGAGTCTTTTGCCTACACCGAGGTTGATTCCACCTTCGCCGAAGGCGTAAAGGTGAACGGCGCAAAATGGCGCCGCAAGCAGGACCGCGCCGGCATGGCCTTCGTGTCGAACGGAATCAAGAAAGATCACCAGGTTTACCTGGCGGATGGCGGCCTGGGTTTCCTCCTGGGCGACGGCAAGCTCAACTACGGACGCGAGAACATCCTAGAGTCGTTTTACACGGCACATGTCTGGCGCGGAATCTATCTCGCTCCCGAAGTGCAGTACATCGCGAATCCCGGCTACAACCGCGACCGCGGTCCGGTTGTTGTGCCGTCCCTTCGCGGACACGTGGAGTTTTAGCAGTCTCGGCCGCGGTGCGCCGCGCGTGCCCGGTCTCGACGGTACGGCTGTCGCGCATGTCCATTGGTGCTAGCGCCGACTGAGACTACTGGGGCGTTGCCAGCGCCGCGGGCGGCGCCTTCCTCTGTAGAATGGAATCTAGTCTTCATGCGCCGTTTTCTTTTCAGGTTTCTTGTCATAGTGGTTCTCACCGCTGCCGCGCTGCTGGCTTACGGACTGTTCCTGCGTGCCGGTCCGGAAACGCAAAAGTTGGTCCAGCTCAAGCCTGGTTCTTCCGCGCGGCGCATCGCTTCCGACCTTGCCAGTGCCGGGATCATCCGCAGCCAGACGGCGTTCCTGTTCTGGCACTATGTTCAGGGACGGCCATCGCTCAAAGCCGGTGAATATTCTTTCGACCATACAGCCAACGTTCGCGAAGTCTATGCGCGCATCGAGCACGGCGATATCTACTTCCGCACGCTGGTGATTCCGGAAGGCTTCAATATGTTCGACATGGCCGCGGCCATCGAAGCCGCGGGGCTGGGGAAGCGCGATGATTTCCTCACGGTTGCGCGCACGCAGACCGCGCTGGTTCGCGATTTTGATCCGACCGCGCCCAGTCTCGAAGGTTATCTGTTTCCGGACACGTACCATTTCACCCGCACGCAGTCTCTGCGCGATATCGCCGCGGCCATGGTGCATCGCTTTCGCCAGGAAGCCGGGACGATTGGGTTGGACCATGATTTTCATTCCATCGTGACCATGGCCAGTCTGGTGGAAAAAGAGACTGCGGCGCCTGAAGAGCGCCCTGTGGTCGCCGGAGTGTTCAACAACCGCTTAGGCCTTGGGATGGCTCTGGCCACTGATCCGGCCGTGGTCTACGCCGCGCTGCTGAACAACCGCTACCGCGGGACGATTTACCAGTCGGACCTGCATTTTGATTCTCCTTACAACACGTATAAGTACCGCGGTCTGCCTCCGGGGCCCATCTGCAATCCGGGGAAGAGCTCTCTGTTGGCGGCCCTGCGTCCGGCCAGCACGAAATATCTCTACTTCGTCAGCGACAACCAGGGCCATCATCGCTTTGCCCGCACGTCCGCCGAGCACTCCAGCAACGTCGCCGCCTACCGCCGTGCCGTCGCCGGTCCTAACTAGACCGCGCGGCAAAGCGCGACAAAGTGGCACAAATCGCGCGCCAACCGGCGCCAGCGGCGTTTTTGTGATCGTCCTTCGATATACTTGTAACGAGGCATTGAATCCGATCACCACTTACTAATGCACATTCATCCACGCCTACGGGCAATCTTATTCTTGATCGCAGTCGCATCGCTCACCGGTTGTCTGACCCGCACCCACGATGTGGTGTCAAAGCGCAGCGAGAACCACCTCCAGGCAGCCTCTTTGGAGCAACTCATTGAGGTCGTGAACCGCTATGCAGCGCAGTTTCAGACCCTGAACGCCGCCGTGGACATTGACAGTTCCGTCGGCGGCGAAAAGAAAGGCCGGATCACCGAGTATCCCGAGATAGCCGGGTACCTTTTTGTGCGCAAACCCGAACTGCTGCGCCTGATTGGACTGGTGCCCGTGGTGCGCAACACGGCGTTTGACATGTTGAGCAACGGCAAGGGGTTCCAGCTCTCGGTTCCTTCCAAGGGGATATTCGCGATTGGGTCGGACCAGGTGATCACGCCGGCCAGCGAACCTCTCTACAACATCCGGCCGCAGCACATTCTCGATGCGCTCCTGCTCAAGGACATTGACCCGCAAAAGGAAATTGTTGTTCTGGAAAACGGCATTGAGATTGTCAAAGACCGGAAGACGCAAAAGGACGCCGAGCAGGAAGACTATGTCCTGATCGTGCTCAGCAAAGATGATCGCGGCTACTACCTTTCCCGCAAGATCGTGTTCAACCGGGAAAACCTCCAGCCGGACCGGCAGTTGATCTACGACCGCCTCGGCGTGCTGGTCACCGACGCGCGCTATGACAATCCCAAAGACTACAACGGCCTTTCTTTCCCCAGCCGCATAGAACTCGAGCGGCCGGTGGAGGAATACAGCATCGCTCTCAACATCTCCAAGCTGACGCTCAACGGGCCGATCGAAAACAGCAAGTTCGAACTGCCGCAGCCGCCGGGGTCCAAGTTAATCAACCTCGATGACCAGGCGACAGCCGCCGCCCTGGCCAGGCCCAAGATCCCCACGAAGAAGATCAAACCCAAGCAGGAATGAAGAATGCAAGAATGAAGAATAAATGACCGCCGACGCCAAACCGTTGCGAGCACGCCATGAATAAAATGATCGTGGCCAATCTGGCCTACCGTCCGCTGCGCTCGGTGATCAGCATTGTTGCCGTGGCCGTCGAAGTCACGTTGATCCTGCTCATCGTCGGACTCGCGCTGGGCATTCTGAACGACGCCACGCAGCGCCAGACCGGCGTCGGCGCCGACGTCCTCGTCCGGCCTCCGGGCTCGGCCATTTTCAACGGTTTCAGCAGCGCTCCCGTGCCCATGGCCGTCGCCGGCGTGCTTCGCAAACAACCTCATGTGGTTGCGGTCGCGCCGGTGGTGACCCAGGTCACCTCGGGCGCCAACATCGAAATCATTTACGGCGTGGACCTCGATTCGTTCCAGGCCGTCGGCGGACCGTTGCAGTACCTGGAAGGCGGACCGTTCGAGCAACCGTACGACATGATCGTGGACGACTATTATGCCGCCGCCAACCACGCCCATGCCGGGGCCGCGGTCGATCTCTTCAAACACCAGTTCCGCATCGCCGGAATCATCCCGCACGGACGTGGCGGCCGGCGTTACATTCCCATCAAGACCCTGCAGGAAGTCATGGGCGCGCAAAATAAGGCGTCCATCTTTTACGTGAAGCTCGACGATCCCTCGAGCGCCGACGTAGTCACCACCCAGTTCAAGACCATTCCCGGCATGGCCGACTACAACATCATGTCCATGCGGGAATGGCTCTCGCTCATGTCGGCGGACAAAATTCCCGGCCTCGCGACCTTCATCAATGTCGTAATCGGGATCGCCGTCATCATCGGCTTCATCGTGATTTTCCAGTCCATGTACACCGCGGTCATGGAACGCACCAGGGAAATCGGGATCCTCAAGTCCCTGGGCGCGTCGAAGTTTTACATTGTCCGCGTGATCCTCCGGGAAACGCTGCTGCTGGCCGTGGCGGGAATCGTAGTCGGCATGTTGTTCAGCGTGGCGGCCCGTGCCGGGATCGTACACAGGTTCCCCACGCTGCGCGTCCTGCCTATCACCTGGGTCTGGGGCATCCGCGCGACCATCATTGCTCTAGGCGGCGCCATGCTAGGCGCCATCTATCCCGCCTACAAAGCCGCACAAAAAGACCCCATAGACGCCCTGGCCTACGAGTAAACTATGGACGACTTTCCTGAATTCATGAAACATCCGGCAAACCGGATAGCCGGCTCCCAGCAGGCGACTCCGGGCGTTGCGGGTTACGTCTTTGACGGAGCCGAAGGGAGCCAGATGGCGTTCTGGACCTGCCATGAAACCGCGTCCTCCGCCGCCCACGCCCACGATTACGACGAATATATGGTCGTGGTGCAGGGCTGTTATACCGTGATCATCAATGGAGAGCGGATTCCCGTGAAGGCCGGCGAGGAGTACTTCATCCCACGCGGTGTCGCGCACAGCGGCGAAGTTCTGGCCGGAACCAGGACCATCCACGCATTCGGCGGCCATCGCGCCGACCGAGTAGGGAAATCCTAGCGCCTTGCACGGGAAGTAGTGTCTCAGTCTGAAATAATCTTTGCGCCCTGTTCCTTCATCAGTCGGGCTAGCGCAATCATTTTTCTAAACTCAGTTGCGTAGGTTTCTGACATCGAGACTTCTTGGCAGAAGCCTTCTGGGTCGATGCCAGCCAACTCATCAGCGTTTTTCAAGACCTGAAAGTGAAACATCGCAATCTTTTGGTTCCTTCCCGCTGCAAGATGGATGGCGGCCTTGATTTGCTCAATCACGATTCGCTCCTTTGGATACTTGCCGGTACAGCAGATGCTCTACTGTCATGAACACTTATCTCTTGATCTTACTCTGCGAGAAGCGCGATCTACCGCAAATTCAAACTGAGACACTAGCGCATGGGAACATGGCAGGTCAAAAAAGGAAATGCGGCACGGAAAAGCCATTGACATTGCGATATTGCCTGCAATATCATTCTGCCGGCGACGGCGCTAAATGAGATCAGGAGCTTGACACCATGAGACGGAGTAATTTCGCATTACGGCTACAGCCCTCATTACTGGAGGAATTGCGCAAAGCCGCGGACTCGGAGGGCGTAGCCATCAATCAGCTCATTAACGTGGCAGTGGCGGAAAAGGTTTCCGCCTTGCGCACCGAGGAGTATTTCAGGGAAAGGGCCCGCCGTGCCAATCGCGCCGAAACCTTGCGGATTCTCGAACGCGCCGGCAGGGGCATCCCTCCCAGAGAAGGCGACAAACTTCACCCGGAGCGACGGAAGAAGCCGGTCGGGAAGGCGCCGAAGTTGAGAGATTTGGCCAGCAAGCGCCGGCAAAAGAAAAGGACCGCCGTCAAATAGGCACAGTTACGTCGCGTAAAGTCGCGTTTACGCCATGTATGGCAAGGAAATTAATCTTCCCGTTCTGGAACAATTCAGGCCATCGCAAGAAATGTTGACCTGGCACAACGAAACAATTTTTAAGCCGTGAGAACGGAAGTCACGCCCAAGTTGACCACGCCCCAGTCCCGCCCAAGCGGGACGGCTGGAAGTAGCCCACTACGTGCCGCTCCGACGCGCGTCCGCGTGCGGCGAAGCGGCTAAGTGGTGGGTAACGAAAGAAAAAGATTTCCCTTCCTTGCTGCCGCAGGCCCGGAGCGGAGCGCGAATGCGCGGAGCGACAGAAATAATCCGCAGCAACCTTAGCAGGGTTCCTAAGGGCCTATTTGTGCAAAATGAAAATGTGCCGGACGTGTCCCCGTGTGGCTTATGTACCGGAAGCGCCCTTCGTAGCGAAAACCGCCTCCTTCATGCTCGGTTTTATCGCGGCGGAAAAAGAGGAGGACTTCGTCTCCGTTCTTCTCATGCTCAATCAGCATCTTGTCTTTCAGGCCGGCAGTTTGGCCGTCCACGTAGAGGTCATCGCCATCAAGCCGGTCGTTGTATTGGCGTCATGTCGCTGGATTTCTTCTGTGTGATAAAGAGCCAGATCGAACCGTGATCCTTTGGCCGGAAGATGCCGGTGTTGATTGTGGCGTCATTGATCTTGAATTTGTCCCGCAGGTCCTGGCGGGTATAGATACTGCCGACTTGAAGGCGATCAGAGGTTTTCATAAATCGTCAGCCAAGGCGTTCTCCGCTCAGTTGAGAGGTTAACGATGCCTTGCATGAGAATACTAATCCAAGCCTCGCGTTCATTGTCCTATAATTCAGACGGAAACTGGGTATTCGTCAGCGGGCCTCAGAAGGGCGTCGATCTGCAATACTGGACCAAAACAATTTAAGGAAAAATATGAGGCTAAGAGACCGCAGGTCAACGATTCAAGCGATTGGCTGGGTGCGTGACATGTATTCCGCCAAATTGCTCAATCTCGATCCGCCCTACCAGCGGCGGAGCGTCTGGAACGAGGACTACAAACAGTTTTTCATTGATAGCATCTTTCGCAATTACCCAGTGCCTCCAGTCTTCGTCAATCTTGAGGTAACAGGAGACGGAACGACTTTGTATCACGTAATCGACGGCAAGCAGCGTCTACTTTCAATAATCGAGTTCCTGGCCGATCGCTTTCCATACTCACGCAAGCAATACGGGCTACCTCACCTTGCTGGTAAATACTTCAGCGAGTTAGATCCGTCCGACCAGAAGGGTTTTTATAGCTACTTTTTGCCTTTTGAATTCTTCACAGAGATTTCCGATGAAATGGTAGTGGAGATTTTTGATCGCTTCAATCGCAACGTGAAGCAACTCAATGATCAGGAACTTCGGCATGCGAAGTATGCGGGCGCATTCATCGGCCTTATGGAGCATCTGGCGGATGAACCCTTTTGGCAAGACTTCAAGTTTTTCACGCGTGCTGACATTCGCAGAATGAAGGATGTCGAATATGTGTCGCAGATATTTCTTCTCACCATGTTCGGCATTCTAGAGGAGGATGCCCTCGACTCTTATTACGCTCAATATGATGAGGCTGTTCCTGAGGCGGATGTCCACTTAGGGAAGTATGCAGAAATACAGGGCGCTATAAGGAATCTAACTCAATTAGTCCGTGAAACCCGGTTTAAGAATAAAGCGGATTTTTACTCTCTTTGGTCTGCTTTGGGCGATGTAGCTCCATTGAGCTCAATAGATTTCAAGAGTACGATTGACAGCCTAACCCTCCTAGCCACAAATGTGACCGAGGTTGGCAGCGCAGAGGACCCCAGCGCTTTCCCGGAAGATGCGGTCATTTACTCGCAAGCGGTCCGCGCTGGTACATCGAAAAAGCAAAACCGGGAAAAGAGACGCGACATCATAAAGACCTACATTGCCCTGAAATGATTGTTCCAAGCGAGTTGGCGCGTTCATATGACGACCTATGTGCTGCATTGCCAGCGCTTCAGGGTAAAGTTGAGCTTTTGCTTCGCGGTGCGGCACGTGCAGTCGGTGCTCGTTTTGCAGGCATTCGCCTGAAACCGCTTCCAAGCGCATTGCTTAAGCTTTACAAGGATGCTCCCGCTCAGGGCCTTGCAGGGATCCAGGACTTTCTCGCCGCTACGATTGTTGTCCCCGATCAGACATACATTCCGCGATTGAAAGAAGAACTGGCGAATAATTTTGTTGTTGATGCTCAAACCGCAGTCAAGACAAACAGGCCTGAGGAGTTTATTTACGACGATCTTCATCTACTCCTACATCTTAAGGCGCCTGGTCCTGAGATCCCATACGGCCACCTGCAGTTTGAACTCCAAGTCAAAACGGATATGCAGAATGCGTCGGCTACGGTGGCACGCCAGCTGAGCTACAAAACCAAAACGCTTTCGTGGACGAGGGCGCGGCTGGCAAGCCGAATTAGAGCTTTAGTCGAGATGGTAGACGATCTTTTGGTTCGAATTCAGGAAACACCTGAAGATCAGGACGAAAGCTCTACTCCATATAAATTGTATGTAATCCGAAACAAGATTATTTCTGTTTGCCGTGAATCCTTTTCGCCATCTGAATTACCTGAAGATCTCCGCCGTTTGTCAATTGTCATTGACGACATTCTTCGTGAGTGCAAGCCCCCGGTCTCTGCTGATGAACTAAAGGCGCTCTTGTCTCACAACGGTTTCACAAGCATCCGCGAGGCACAATCAATTTCAATAGTTGATAAGGTACTCATTGCTGTTTACAAGGCTAATCGCATTTCCCGTGATGTGAATGCAGGGGACCTTCGCGGTGAGAAGTCATACATCATTAGCGATGAGATGATCAGCCTGTGCCCTGAGTTGAAAAAGATCCCGACTGAACGCCGAATCAATCTCGCGCCTTCGGTTGGAAGTCCAGAGAACGCTCCCATACAGAAAGGGACTTGATTACTTTGGCTATTACTTGTTTCCGCCCGTTCTGGCTCTTTAGGCTGTGTTCCCAGACCCTCAACACTTTCCATCCTCGTCGCCGCAGATCCCTCGAAATTTCCCGGTCGCGGGCCTGGTTGCGTAACTTCTTTTTTCGCCAGTACGGCCGATTGTCTCCTGGGAGGCGATAGCACTTGGGACAGGCGTGCCAGAAGCAGCCATCGATGAAAACGGCCAGCTTCTTTTTTGGAAATGCGAAGTCCGGACGGCCGGGCAAACACAAATGACGCCGCCACCCAGAAATTTGCGCGCTCCTCAAAAGTCCTGCGACGACCAGTTCGGTTGTTTTGTTTCCAGCCGAGTGGATGCTCGCCATGTTTCGTGCGCGCTGCTCTCGCGAAAGCCAGTCGGTCACTTCTTGCCGGTGTCTTTCTTAGGCCGGATCGCTGCATATTTGTTCTCGAGCCACTCCAGCAAGTGAAGCTGGTCATCAATCTTTGCGCGCCGTACCTGCTTGAGGAGTTCGATGCGGTCCGGTTTTGGAGGCGCCGTGTTTTGAAGACCCTCGTTGCAATTCGTGCAAACAGCGCGAAGGTTCTCAGGGCCATCTGAACCACCTTTGGACTTATCGATAATATGTCCCATGGTTAGACGGACTTTCTGCCCCGAGTGAAACGGGTCCGTGTCACCGGCTGCTACACCGCACATCTGGCAGGTGTATCCATTGCGTTCGAGGACGAACGCCCGGGTCTCTTTAGAGATTCCGCGCGGAAGAACAGGGCGTCTAACGTCGGTTTCTAAGAGGTATTGGCCCGGTTTCAACTCGCTCCGGTCCTTGTGCGAAAGAATCTGATAGCCGTGCTCGTCTCGCAACTCGCGCAGCCGCCTTGCCCACTCGGATGCGTTGCCCGCCGCACGTCGAATCTCGTCTTTTCCGACAACCCTCCCTACGTTATTCAGCATAAAGCGCAGAATCCGGGCTCTTGATCCAATGCGTTTGTCTTCAGCCATGTCTGTTAAACCGTCTCAAATAGTGCGTGCTGCCGCAGCCGCGGCGGTCTGCTAACAGTTCCATCCAAAGCATCCCGAATGCTCTTTCCAACAGCAGTTGCAACGGGTGGAGGCAATGCATTGCCTACCTGGCGATAAGCAGCTGTCTTTGCACCGGTGATCTCCCAGGAATCCGGAAACCCCTGCAGGCGCGCAACCATTTTGACTGTCAAACGCGGCTTAGCGTTCACCGGAAAGTCTGGCCCTGGCGGCTGGTCCGCGATGCCTAAGCCGTCCACGCCAAGCAACGCCCATTGTTGCCGCGCTCGAGTCGGCCCAAGATCCGGACCGCCGTGTTTCTTAGACCCGCCCACAATCGTCGGAGCGATCCCAGCCGCCCTTCTTGACCATTGCGGCGCTCCGCGCCAGCCGCCGGATGCCATGAGGTCCCCGATCGTTTCAGCCACAGTTGGAGGATGCGGGAAAGGTGAGGGCCAAATAAATGCGCCAGAGAATTGTTGTTTGACGGCAACTAAGATAAATCTAGGTCGCAACTGCGGCACCCTGAACGAAGATGCGTTAAGGATTTGCCAATCGGCTTCATAACCGAGCCTGTGGAGCGTGCTTAGGACTTCTCGCCTGTAGTCAGCAAATCTTGCGGAAGCGAATCCGGACACATTCTCCAGCATGACCGCTGCAGGCTCGCTCTCTCGAATCAGACGAATAGCCTCGGGAAACAAATCACGCTCGTCTTCTGGCCCGAGTTGCTTGCCAGCGATCGAGAACGGCGGACAAGGCACACCGCCGGCCAGCAAGTCGATGCCGCGAAAATTGATGGCGCTAAACTCCCGGATATCCCCTTGGAAGACTTGCCAATCAGGTCGATTGTGCCGCAACGTTTTACAGGCGTTGGCATCGATCTCCAAGGCACCCGCAAGGTCAAACCCTGCGTTTTCAAGACCGATTGCTTGTCCACCGGCACCGGCGCAGATTTCCAAAACTGAAGGGTTCAAATGTGGTCGAGTCCTTCCATGTGTGCGAGCGAAACCAAGTCGTTACGCCTTTTGGGGAATTATAGCTCCCGCGAACCGAATCACACGATTCGATTTGACACTTGTTTGCGGACTACTGGATTCATGCGAGCATCCGCGACGTGGGATCAGTTTTACCGATCCATGCAACGAGCATTCCCGAAACTCAACAGCAAGCTGGAACTGAATTTCCCGGAATCGGACGATCAGCAAACTGGATCGGCTGCACCATAAACAGGGCAAGATGCACATGTTCATGTGCATCTTAAGTTCCATAACACCATTTTGTGGAAAACGTACAAAAAGAATATTGACTTGGCCATGTACGTGGCGGACAATTAACCCAGCAGAAAAGGAAAGACCAACCGCTGGTAACGGTTGGTCGTGGGTTTCGAACTTGTATAGGGCTGAAGAGTTTTGATCTTTCGTAGCAATCCTCTTATTTTTCCCCCTACAAGTCAAGTAAAAGTTTGCCGCCCGAACCATTCGGGGCGCGGGCGGCATTTGTGGTAGGTGTAGCTCATGAAGCGTAGAGCGGTGGGCTGTTAACCCACTGAATCCGGCCGGAACCGGACACCTACCCCAACTTCTCAAGGGCCAGTATTCGCAGAACGATTCTGGCCCTAATCTCTTGCACAGAATATGATGACAGAGAACGCTGGAACGTGGTCCGAAAACGGAAAAGGGGAAAGGTAACTGAAGTAATGGAGCATTGTCAATATGATAACAGTCCATGACACTGCTTTCCATATGGACATAGTGGAAAATTGCCCCAGTCGCCGAATTATTAACATTTGTAAACATGACTACCTAAACTAGGACATTCCGATTGGTAACTGCTAAGTGCTTTTTTCCCAGCCGATCCGACAGTCGGTGTTCATCCGCGCGAATCTGCGGCGAAAAAACGGCAAATGGGACCCATCGCTAACCCATTGACAACAAAGACAATTCAGGCGTTGACAATCGCTTGAGCTTCGCGGTACCATGCGCGCCGCATGGGAGCAATTAGCAGTTAGCAAATGGCAAATAGCCAGAGAAAACCAACAGCCGGTCCGCCCAGGCGGACCGTGGAACGATCTTTGAAAACCTAAAGCGGGGAAGCAATCAGCAGTCAGCAATCAGCCAGGCAAGAACGAAGAACCAAGAACCAAGAACCAAGAACCAAGAACCAAGAACCAAGAACCAAGAACCAAGAACCAAGAACCAAGAACCAAGAACCAAGAACCAAGAACCAAGAACCAAGAACATCAGCTTTATCAGTGTCATCAGTGGTATGGTTTTCCGATCGCGGCGATCACCGGGGTCCCCGACACGCGCGGTTTTCGCGTGTTGGGGTGGGATGACGTGCGATCAAGGCGATCACGTGCGATGCCCCCTGTTCCTCCCCTGATCCTCCCCTGTTACTCCCCTGTTCGCTCCCTGTTACGAAGTGACTCTGTCCGGGAAAAAGGTTCACGAAAGGCCCGTGGAATCGAGGTTTTGCATGTCTGGAGCATCAAAACGGTCGCGTTCTCCCCTGTTTTTTTCCCTGTTAGCAGGGAATTAGAAAATCGCCGTGATCGCGCGTGATCGCCGTCATCGCCGTCATCGGAGAGGCAGAATCCGCTCAGCTCTTTAGATATTGGGAGCTGGGAGGAAAAGCAGCTTTGGTTTTCCGATCACGGCGATCGCGGCGATTCGGACTAAGGGTTGTCGCTTCCGTCCAAGGCCGCGCCGCGGTGCAGCAGGTCGGCGATTTCCTGGTCGCTGTAGTCCAGGCTGCGCAGGACCTCCCGGGTATGCGCGCCGACTTTCGGCGCCATGCCGGGTTTGATTTTCTTCACTCCGTCAATCTCCAGGGGGCTGGTGACGGTCCGCATGCCTGGTGCGATTTCGTCGAACACGCCGTTGGCTTCCATCTGACGGTCCTGTGCGACCTCTTCGTGGCTCTGCACCGGCGCCCAGGTCAGGCTGTGGCGACGGAAGATCCGGTCCCAGTCCGCCATGTCTTTGGCGGCGACAATCTCGTCGATCGTTTCCACCAGCGCGGTGGAGTTGGCCTGGCGCAGCGCGGGAGTGCGAAAGCGTTCGTCTTCGATCAGGTCTTCGCGCGAGAGTGCGCGACAGAGATTGGGCCAGTCTTTTTTGGGGTCCAGGCAGCAGGTGAGGAAACGCTTCTGATCGCGGGTGACGTAATGGTTGACCAGAGGATTAGCTACAGTCTTGCGTCTGGTACGCGGGAAAAACTTCGCTCCCAGCAGCGCGGCTTGAATAAAGCTGGCATTGGACCATGCGCCATTGGCCATCAGCGAGGTCGAGACCTTGCTGCCCTGGCCGGCGACCGTTCTGCGGTAGAGCCCCAGCATGATGGCGGCAAACAGCGTCATGGCCGTGGGATGGTCGCCAAAACCGGTGGGCGCGCGGCAGGGTTCGCCATCGGAGTTGTGCATGGAGTGCATCAGACCGGAGCGCGCCCAGTAGGCCGTCTGGTCGTAGCCGGGCTCGTCCACGTCGTCGCCGGTGTGGCCATAGCCGGTGACGTGAGCGTAGATCAGGCCAGGGTTCAGCGGCTGCAAGTCTTCATAGCCCACGCGGAATTTCTTTACCAGCGCCGGCTGGTAGTTGGTGATGAATACGTCGGCAGTGCGCACCAGTCGCAGCAGCGCCGCGCGCGCGGCGTCGTCTTCCAGGTTCAGCGCAACGCTTTTGCGATTGCGGCCGTCGAGGACCCAGCAGAAGAGATGTTCGGACAACGGCATGCCCGGCATCATCGAGAGATAACGGAAAGGATCGCCGTGCGGCGGACGCTCGATCTTGATGACTTCGGCGCCGAAGTCGGACAGGATGGTCGCCGCCGCGGGACCGGCGATATACGTCCCGCAGTCGATGACCCGGATTCCGGAAAGAAGGCTCTCAGGCTCGCTCAAAACAGAACGGATGATAACAAAATGACCCAAGGTCCGGGAAATTGCGTTGGCGCAGCCTACGCAGCCGACTCATGTTTCGCCCGGAGACCTTCCAATATCGCCGGCGCTAACTGCGACACGCTTCCCGCGCCGAGTGTGAGCACCATGTCTCCGCTGTCGGCGGCGGAAACGACCTGGCGCACTGCGTCGTCAAAAGACGCCGCGTACTGCGCGGGCTTTCCGCTGAGCGGAACAAAGACGGTCGCGGCCAGGCGCTCGCCGGTGATGCCCGCGATGGGCGCCTCGCTGGCGGCGTAGATATCGAGCACGCTGACGGTGTCGGCGTCGGAGAATGCGGTGGCGAAGTCTTCAAGCAGGTCGCGGGTGCGGGTATAACGGTGCGGCTGAAAGATGACGTGCACGCGCTTGAAGCCGCACTGGCGCGCCGCGGCGAGCGTGGCGCGAATCTCAGTGGGATGATGGCCGTAGTCGTCAATCACGCTGACGTCGCCGGCCGTGCCCTTGAGCTGGAAACGGCGGTCCACGCCGCGGAAGTTTTCCAGCGCCTGGCGGATGCTGTCGGGAGAAATGTCCAACCCCACGCCGACGGCGACCGCGGCCGTAGCGTTCAGCACGTTGTGATGGCCCGGAACCTGAAGATGAAAATCTCCGAGCGATTTGCCGCGATACTCGACCACGAAGTGCGAGTAGTGCCGGTTGGCGCTGGTGCACTCGATCTCGCTGTGCATGACGCGAAAGTCGGAGCCTTCCCGCACGCCGTACGTCAGGACGCGGCGGGTGAGACGCGGCAGCAGACCGCGCAGACGGGGGTCGTCATGGCACAGGACCAGCATTCCGTAAAAGGGAACGCGGTCCATGAAATCCACGAACGCCTGCTCCACGTCCGCCATGTCGCGATAACAGTCCATGTGCTCGCGGTCAATGTTGGTGACCACGGAGAGAATTGGGGAAAGCTTGAGGAATGAACGGTCGCTCTCGTCGGCTTCGGCGACCAGATACTGCGACTTGCCCAGACGCGCGTTGGAACCGAGCGCGTCCACGCGTCCGCCGACTACAACTGTGGGATCAAGCCCGCCGGCCGCCAGCACCGCCGCGACCATGCTGGTAGTGGTGGTCTTGCCATGCATGCCGGCAATGGCGATGCCGTATTTGAGACGCATGAGTTCCGCAAGCATCTCCGCGCGCTGGATCACCGGAATATGCTGCGCGCGCGCGGCCGTGACTTCAGCGTTGTCGCGGGCAATGGCCGAACTGGTCACCACGACTTCCGCGCCGGTGACGTTTTCCGCGCGGTGGCCTTCAAAGATGATGGCACCCAGGTCCGCCAGACGTTCGGTGACCGCGGAATGTTTCAGGTCCGATCCGGACACTTTGTATCCGAGCGTAAGCAGAACTTCGGCAATGCCGCTCATGCCGATGCCGCCCACGCCTACGAAATGTATACGCTGGATCTTTGCAAACATGATTTCTTATTCCGCCGCGGCTAACGCTTTTCCGCCAGCGCCGCTACCATCCATGCGATTTCGCCGGCGGCGTCTTTGTGGGACAGCGCCTGCGCTTTCCGTGACATTTGATGCAAACGCGCGGGGTCGTTCAGCAGCTCCGGAATTATTTGTGCCAGCCGTTCGGGCGTGAGTTCCGTTTCTGGAATGACGATCGCCGCGCCCGCCGCCGCCACGGCTTCCGCATTGCGCTGCTGATGGTCGTCCGCCGCGCGCGGAAACGGAATGAAGATGGCCGGTTTCCCCGCGGCGGTGATCTCGGCCACGGTGCTGGCGCCGGACCGGCACACCAGCAGGTCCGCCTGGGCGAAGGCCTGCGGCATGTTGTCAATGAAAGCGGAAACTTCCGCCGAAGTTCCTGCGCGCTGGTACGCTGCCTGAACGTCATTATAGTCGCGCTCGCCGGTCTGATGGACCACGTGAAGGCCATGTACCTTGTCTTGCACCCCGGCAATCGCCGCCGTCACAGCCTGATTGATGGCGTGCGCGCCCTGGCTGCCGCCAAAGACCAGCAACGTTGGCTGGGCGGCGTTGGAACGCGGAGCCGCCGCAAAAAATTCAGGACGCACCGCTACGCCTGTAACCTGCGGGTTGCGAAAATAGCGCGCGGTCTCCGGAAAATGCACCGCCGCGGCCGAGACCCATCGCCCGACGACGCGGTTGGCGAATCCGGGAACATAGTTCGGCTCGAAGGCCAGAGTGGGAATTCGCGCGAGGATGGCCGCGGCCATCGCCGGGCCGGAGGCGTATCCGCCTACTCCGACCACCACTTGCGGCCCAAAGGCCCGAATGATTTTCCGCGCGTGAAGGATGGCGAGCGGGAGGTCGAACAGGGTCCGCAGCCGGGTGAGCAGGCTTACGTTCTTGAGCGCGCCGACTTTGATGAGCATCAGGCCAAAGCCGGCTTGCGGGACCAGGCGGTTTTCAATTCCGCGCGCCGTGCCTACGAACAGGACTTCCGCGCCGTAGCGCTTCTGTAATTCGCGCCCGATGGCCAGGGCCGGGATCACGTGCCCGCCCGTACCGCCGCCCGCGATTAGGACTCGCATCAGATCGTTACGCTCCACGCCCAGTCTACGCAAGATCTGGCCGCTTCCCTGGTATTTGACCATTTTCTTTGACCATAGTATACTTTAATGGTCATGCAAGAGATTTCCATTTCTGAATTCAAGGCCAAGTGCCTCGCGTTGCTCCAGCAGGTCAGCAAGACGAAGCGGCCCATCCGTGTCACGCGCTTCGGCAAGCCGATTGCCGAGATCGTTCCTCCATCGCCACCCAAAGACCGCAAGAACTGGTTGGGATGCATGAAGGGCCGAGGCGAGATTGTGGGTGACATTATTTCTCCGGTCATAGATCTGGATGACATTGAAGCGATGCGCGATTGAAACTTCTGCTCGACACGCATATCTGGCTGTGGAGCGTCATGGAACCAAAACGCCTGGGGCCGAGGACTGCCCGGGAGCTCAACCTTCCGGAAAATGAGCTGTGGCTGTCGCCGGTCAGTACGTGGGAAGCGCTGCTACTCGCACGCAAAGGACGTATAACGCTGCAGGGAGACTTGGATACTTGGTTTTCCGACGCAACCGCCAACACAAAGGAAACTCCGCTCAGCCATGAGATCGTGATTGCTGCACATAGACTGCAGATGCACGCCGACCCCGCCGACCGTTTTCTTGCGGCAACCGCCCAGGTTCTCGGCTTGACGCTGGTTACCGCGGACGAAAAACTGCTGGGTCTCGGCGACATTAAAAGTCTGGCCAATCGTTGACCATCCAGCTCACTCCGCCTGCTGGCTCACGTTCAGCAGCACGCCTACGCTGGCCAGCATTACGAAGAGTGACGATCCGCCGTACGAAATGAACGGCAACGGAATGCCTTTGGTCGGCAGGAGCGCCAGCACCACGCTCATATTAAAGAAGGCTTGTACCACGATCATGGTGGTAATCCCGATGGCGAGATACCGGCCAAAGAGATCGCGCGTACGCAGCGCGGCGCGGAATCCGCGCCAGATGAAAACGAAAAACAGCGCTGCAATCAAAATGGCGCCGATCATCCCAAACTCCTCCGCGGCCACCGCGTAGATGAAGTCGGTGTGCGGTTCAGGAAGAAAGAAGAGCTTCTGCTTGCCTTCCATCAGTCCCAGGCCGGTAATCCCTCCGGTGCCCACGGCGATGAGCGACTGGCTGATATGGAAGCCGATCCCCTGCGGGTCGCGTTCCGGATGAAAAAAGACGACGATGCGCGCCAGCCGAAACGGAACGAAGAACAACAGATAGCAAAGCACCGGAACAACGGGCACCAGGCCGTAGAAGAAATACCTGGCCCGCATGCCGGCAACGTACAACACAGCGGCGGTGATGGCCAGACACACAAGCGCAGTGCCCAGATCGGGCTCCTTGATGATCAAAACGGCAAACAGCGCGGCCGGGAGCACCGCGGGGAGCAGCGTGTGACGCCAGTCATCCATGCTCCGGATCCGTCCTTCGAGAAAGAAAGCCAGAAAGAGGATCAGCGCCGGCTTGGCCAGTTCGGAGGGCTGAAGGGAAATGATGGAACCGAAGCGGATCCAGCGGTGCGCGTTGTGCGATTGGTCAAGAAACAGCACGGCGACCAGCAGCAGCGTGGTGACGCCCAGAACAGTGAAAACCACCGCGGAGCGTTTCCAGCGGCGATAGTCAACGTTCATGGTCACGGCCATAGCGATCAGACCGGTGACCGCCCAGGCGAGTTGGCGGAACAAAAAGTGGTACGCGGAACCGAAGCGCTCGCTGGCCATCATGGCCGACGCGCTGAAGACCATGACCACGCCGAACACCACCAGCAACACGGTCGCGGCAAACATCCATTTATCAACACCAATGCGCTTGGCCACTTAAGCCCTGTCTCCCGTGGTGACCGGGACCAGAGAGTGGACCAGCTCTTTGAACACGCGGCCGCGGTGTTCGTAGTTGTCAAACTGGTCAAAGCTGGCGCAGGCCGGCGCCAGCAGGACAATGTCTCCGGATGTGGCGGACTCAAACGCCTGGCGCACGGCGCGCTCGAGCGTGCCGGAGAAGACAAGCGGAGCCGCGCCCTGTATCTGCGCGCCAATCTTCTCCGCGGCGGCGCCGATCAAGTAAGCGCGTTTGGCCCGCTCGCGCAGCAGCGGGTTGAGGACGGTATAGTCGCTGCCTTTGTCTTTTCCGCCGAGAATGATGTGTACCTTCCCCGGGAACGATTCCAGCGCTTTCAGCGTGGCATCAACGTTGGTGGCCTTGGAGTCGTTGAAGAAAGAAATGCCGTTGATGGTGGCGACAGGCTCCAGGCGGTGCTCCACGCCGCGGAACTCCGCCACGGCCTTGCGGACCTGTTCCGGCGTGCAGCCGGTGAGCATTCCGACGCACACCGCTGCCAGGACGTTTTCCAGATTGTGTGCGCCTTTCAGGTGGATCTCTGCGCGCGGAAGGACCGGCATCTCTTCGCCTTCTATGGAGAAAACAATCTCGTCTTTCTTGTTGAGATGCGCGCCGGTCTCCAGTTCCCGTTTGCGGCTGAACCAGTAGAGGGGGCTGTTGATCTTGAGCAAGGCGGCGCAGGTAGGATCGTCGGCGTTCATCACGGCGAAGTCATCTATCTGCTGGTTTTCAAAAATCCGCGCTTTCGCCTCCACATAAGCCTGGAACGTATGGTGACGGTCCAGATGGTCGGGAGTAATGTTCAGGACCACGGCGATCCACGGGCGAAATTGCTGAATGGTTTCCAGCTGAAAACTGGAAATCTCCAGCACCACGTAGCTCTCCGGCGTGGACTTTTCCACCAGCGAGATTACCGGCGTGCCGATATTTCCGCCAACCAGCGTTTTCTTCCCGCTCTTCGAGAGAATCTCGCCTACCAGAGTGGTAGTTGTGGTCTTACCGTTGGAGCCGGTAATCGCAATGATTTTCCCTTGAAGAAACCGGGATGCAAGTTCCACTTCGCCGATCACCGGGATCCCCAGTGTGCGCGCATGCTGCAGTTGCGGCTGGTCGGAAGGAACACCGGGACTGACGACGATCAGGTCCTGGTCGCGGAAGGTGCGTTCGCCGTGCTGTCCGGTTTCAATGGAAACGCCGCGGTCCAGCAAGGCGGCGATTTCACTCTGTAACTGGGATTCGGTCTTGGAATCGGAAACCGTAACGCGGGCGCCTCGCTCCTGCAGGAAAAAAGCTGAAGCCACTCCTGACCTGCCCAAGCCGACTACCAGCACCCGCTTGTTCTTTAAGTCCATGTCCGTTCCCATTGTCCCACGATTGACGCGCGAAAGCCCCAGGCAAAAACCTTACCACTGATGACACAGATGGCACTGATCACACTGATCTGACGAGCAGTTAGCTTTCCCTCTTCTTTGTATCTGGCGACTTCTATTCCGATCGGTGTCATCAGTGAAAATCAGTGGTGAACCCTTCCCGCTACCGCAGCTTCAGCGTTGTCAGCGCGAACAAAGCAAAAATCAGGGCCAGAATCCAGAAGCGGATAATGATTTTGGATTCCGACCATCCCAGCAGCTCGAAGTGATGGTGCAAGGGCGCCATTTTGAAGATGCGTTTCTTGCGCAGCTTGTAGGAACCAACCTGCAGGATCACCGACAGGCCTTCAATCACAAAAATCCCGCCGACGAACGGCAGCAGCAACTCCTGTTTAATGATGACCGCCACAGTGCTGATGGCGCCTCCGAGGGCCAGGGAGCCAACGTCGCCCATAAAGATTTCCGCCGGGTGCGCGTTGTACCAGAGGAAGCCGATGCTGGCGCCGACCATGGCGCCGCAGAAGATCGTCAGCTCGGCGACCTGGGGCATGCGCTGGAGTTCGAGATACTCGGCGAAGACGGCATGCCCGCTCAGGTAGGTGAGGAAAGTGAGCGCGCCGGCCGCGATCACCGTGCAGCCGATGGCCAGACCGTCCAGGCCGTCGGTCAGGTTGACCGCGTTGCTGGAGAACACAATCACCAGCATCACGATGACGGCAAAAGGCAGGAAAGCCAGCGGCCAGAGATGCGGCGAATGGCGGAGGGCCTCAATCACAAAATCCGGGCGGAAGTGCTTGAAGAACGGCACCATGAGCTGCGTGGAGTATTGCTTGGTCCCGCTGAGCAGCACGAGCGCACAACAAATGATCGCGGCCGCGGCAAACTGCAGCACGAGTTTCATTTTGGCCGTCAGCCCCAGGTTGCGCCGGTTGACGACCTTCAGATAGTCGTCCGTAAATCCGATGGCCCCGAACGCCAGGGTCGAAAAAATGACCAGCCAGATAAAAGGATTCGCGAGGTCCGCCCATAGAAGCGTGGGGATAATAATGGCAATGATGATCAGGACGCCGCCCATGGTGGGCGTGCCTGCTTTTTTCTGGTGCGCCTGGGGGCCGTCCTCGCGAATGTACTGGCCAATCTGAAATTCGCGCAACTTGCGAATGATCGCCGGCCCGATGATCAGTCCCATAAACAACGCCGTAAGGCTGGCAAACGCCGTGCGGAACGTTACGTAACGGAAAATACGAAAAGGAGGAAAGTGGGCGAACAGTTTTTGATACAGGAGCCAGTAGAGCAATATTCCTCCTTGTGAATTGGACCCGCATGTCCACTAAATGGAGCTTTCGGGCACCTTAGCGCTCCACTTTCCCCTGCAAGGCTTCCAGTGCGCGCTCCAGCTTCACGCCCCGTGAGCCCTTCAGCAACACCGCATCACCGGGACGCACTTCGCGCGCCAGCCATGCGCCTGCTTCTTCAGCGGTTTCCATAAAGTAGGATGCAGTGCCGGCAGCGCCTGCTTCCTCGGCCAGCGCTTTTCCCATGCCGCGGACACCGATCACTACGTCAATTCTCTTTTCCGCCGCGTGACGGCCACATTCGCGATGGAGCGTTTCTGAAGCCGGCCCCAATTCGAGCATCTCTCCTGCAATCAGAATCCGCCGTTGTGCTTCCATGCCGGCCAGGACGTCGATCATGGCTTTCAATGCAGTCGGATTCGAATTGTAGCAGTCATTAATGATGGTGACTCCGGCCAATTCCATCACCTGGCCCCGTTTATCACCGGGCTGCACCGTGGCGAGTGCCGCTGCAAGCTGCGATGGCGGCACACCGCGTTCGAGCGCCGCCGCGGCCGCAGCCAGAGCGTTGTAGATATTGTGTTCGCCCACCAGCGGCAGCGAAACAGGCTCACGCACGCCACCGGCAACCAGCTCGAAACTTGAACCTTCGATTCCGTTCAGCCGGACTGCCTGCGCGCTCACGTCCGCCGGCTTCCGGATACCGAAGGTCACGACTGTGCCCTTGAAGTCCCTGCCGAACTGCGAAACGTACTCGTCATCCGCGTTGAGGACAGCCACGCCCCCGGTGTGCAGGCCTTCGATGATCTCGTATTTGGCCCGCGCAATGTCCGCCACGGAACGGAAAAACTCCAGGTGCGCCGGGGCCACACACGTCACAATCGCCACGTCGTGATGGGCGAGCCTGGACAACGCGCGAATTTCTCCCGCATGGTTCATTCCCATTTCGACGACGGCAACCTCGTGTTCGGCTTCCAGCTTCAGCAACTGCAGGGGCAGCCCGATATGATTGTTGAGATTGCCCGTGCTCTTCATCACGCGAAAACGCTGCGCCAGCAGATGTGCCAGAATCTCCTTGGTCGTGGTCTTACCCACCGACCCGGTGACCGCAATGAGCGGCTTGCCCCAAAGCCTGCGCGCGGCCGCGCCCAGCGCCTGCAATGCTTGAAGCGTGTCTTCGACGTACAACAACGGTCTGGCGCCTGCGGTGTTCTTGTAATCGCGCTGCACAATCGCGGCCACCGCGTCTTTGGCCAGCGCGGCCGGGACAAAATCCTGACCATCGAAGCGGTCGCCTTTGATCGCAATGAACAGATCGCCGGGGTCCAGGGTTCGCGAATCAATGGAATAGCCCATGGCCACCAGGTCCTGGTCAAACTCTCCTTTTGCTCCGGTAAACTCGGCAACCCGCCACAGCGGCAGCTTCATCGTTTTTCTCCGGGTTTTTCCCCCGAAAGCTGCTGCGCGTGGCCCATCTGCTGCAACGCTTCGGTCGCGACCTGGACGTCATCAAAGGGAAACACGCCTTCGCGGGTGGTTTGGGTCTTCTCATGCCCTTTGCCCGCGATCAGGACCATGTCACCGGTCTTGGCATTTGCAAGCGCAATGCCAATCGCTTTTTTTCGGTCGGGCTCCACGACATAGCGGACGCCGCTTGGCTGAAGGCCCGGCAGAGAATCCTGGATGATCGCCATGGGATCTTCACTTCGGGGGTTATCTGCGGTCAAAACAACGAAATCACTGCCTTGTCCGGCAGCTTTGCCCATCAAAGGACGCTTTGTCCGATCGCGGTCACCGCCACAACCGAAAACGGTAATCACGCGTCCCTGGCCTCCGGCGCGCCGCACAAACTCGCGGGCAATGGAAGTCAGATTGCGTAGCGCGTCGTCCGTGTGTGCGTAATCCACCACAACCGTGAACGGCTGCCCACAATCCACACGCTCAAAGCGGCCCGGGACCTGCTTGAACCGGCTGGCAGCCTCGGCAATTTGTTCGAGCGCGCAACCTCGTGCCCAGGTAGCGGCAGCGGCAGCGAGAAGATTGTAGACATTGATCTTTCCAATGAGAGAGGAACTGACGCTGACGGTCTCCGCCGCCGTAACCAGATCAAAGCGCGTGCCGGTGGGCTGAAGATCAACATTGCGGGCATGGAATTCACCGGTGCTGATTCCGTAACTGATCACCTGTTCGCAGGCCGGCTTGGAAGCCAGGAGCGCGCGCCCGTACTGGTCGTCGATGTTGATGACGGCTGCTCGCGGCGGCCTGGTTCTGCCATCATGAAACGCCCCGCTACCGTGAAACAGCATGGCCTTTGCCGCAAAGTAACTCTCCATGTCTTTGTGATAGTCCAGATGGTCGCGGGTCAGGTTGGTGAACACTGCCACATCATACGGGACGCCCCATACGCGTCCCTGCTCCAGGGCGTGGGAGGAAACCTCCATCACCACATCGGTCGCACCGGCCGCGAGCGCTGCGGCAAACATCTGGTTCAACTCCAGGGACTCCGGCGTGGTGTGCGGCGCGGGCAGAACTTTTCCGGCCACGTGATGTTCAATGGTGCCGATCAATGCGGACCGTCTCCCACAATGATTCAGGATGGATTCAATGAGAAAGCTGGTCGTTGTTTTACCGTTGGTCCCGGTGACGCCGGTGATCTTGAGTTTTTCCGCCGGGCGTCCGTAGAAGTTCGCGCTGGCCTGGGCCAGAGCTTTGCGTCCGTGCGGGACCACCGCCCAGGCCACGCCGGGGCGTGGCTGCTCGGTGGCCGAGTCCGTCACCACCGCCACGGCGCCGTTCTTCAGAGCTGCATCAATGTAGCGATTGCCGTCAGTGCTTTCGCCCTTCCAAGCCACAAACGCCCAGCCCGGTTGTATCTTCCGCGAGTCGTAGTGCAAGCCGGAGATGGCGGGATCGCCGCCCGCGCTTTGGACCGTTGAGCCCTGTTCGGTTAACCCAAGGAGAAGCCCGGAAAAATTCATTACTGGGGATTATAGTTTCTGGAAGCGCAGCCGCCCTAACGGACTGGCTGGATCTGTCCACCATAAGTACACACTCCCACGCGGGGCGAGTTCACGACCGGCAAAAGCGTCTCCGGACGGCACTCATGCGTGGCGATGCACTTTTCGCACAACCAGCCTTTGCCTTTCCAGGCGCAATTGGAGCAAACCACGGTGGCCATCGTCGAACCGCCGCAGTTCTCGCAGACCACGCGCGGTATTTCATTCCTGGCCAGGAGTTGTACGGACGCCGGCTGTTCCTGCGGTTCGAGCCTGGCCGCCGTTGTCAGGGTGAGCTCGGTTGTGCTGCCGAAGTCATACTCATAGAAGAATCTGGCGCCCGGCGCCAGCACCTGGCCAACCAGAACGTCCATGCCGGACTCGCCCACGTCGGTCATCGGCTGCGAGGAGTAGCGGCGGCCCTCAATGATGAACGCACTCTGGTGTCCGCAGCATTCAAGCCAGGTTTCGCGCAAGAAGGTGTCTAACTGTTCGAGTGACGCGTTGGCCTTCAGCGCTACGTGCAACCAATAGGCCTTGGCGTCACGGCCTTCGATGACCACGTGAAAGCTGGGCGGCGCGTCAACCCTGAGTGATGGTGCTGGTTGCTTCGCGGCCGCTGGGGTGTCGCTGTTCTTCCGCAGCCGCTCGAGACGGCGACAGGCTTCTTCCAGTTCGGCATCGGTCTTGGCGTAGCAGAACCGCAGAAGATTCTCTCCGCCCGTAGCGTGATAGAAAGCGCTGCCGGCCACCGTGGCCACTCCGGTCTGGCGCAGGAGCGCCATGGCCTTTTCTTTGCTCGGCTTGCCGGGAAGAGCGGAGGCATCGGCCAGCACGTAATAAGCGCCTTTGGGCACCGACGGCGTCAGGCCCACTTCCTTCAGCGTGTTGCACAGCATGTCGCGCTTCCGCACGTACTCTTTGGAAATTTCCTGATAGAAACTCTGCGGCAATTTCAGGATGCCTTCCGCCACGCCCATCTGCAAGGGCGCCGGCGCGCAGACATATACCAGGTCATGGAAATAGGCCATGGCCTGCGTCCATTTCTGGTCAGCCACGCTGTAGCCGATCCGCCATCCGGTAATGCTGAAGGTCTTGGAATAGCCGGACATGGTGATGGTCCGCTCGCGCATGCCGGGCAGCGTGGCGATGCTGATGTGCCGGCCTTCATAGATAAAGTATTCGTAGATCTCGTCGGTGAAGACGAACAGATCGTGCCGCCTGGCGAACTCGGCAATCCACTCCATTTCCCGCCGGGTGAAAACCTTACCCGAAGGGTTCGCGGGAGAGTTGAGCACAATAGCGCGCGTTCGCGGGGACACCGCGGCCGCCAGGTTTTCGGGAGTGAAAGTCCAGTCGGGCGCCTGCAGCGTTACGTACGATGGAACTGCTTCCACCGCAGCCAGCGTGTTCAGGTGGTAACCATAATAAGGTTCAAAGAGAATGACTTCGTCGCCCGGATTCAGCAGCGCCAGGCATGCCGAGTAAAAAGCCCCGGTCGAGCCGGAATGGACGATGACCTCAGTCTCCGGATCGCACTGCAAGCCGTTGAAGCGCAGCATCTTTTCGGCAATGGCTTGCCGCACCGGCGCCAGACCTTCGGCGCGGGTGTAGCTGTTGACGCCGCCGTCCATGGCAGCGTGCGCGCCTTCTCGAACGGCCGCAGGCACTTCCGTGTCGCAGACGCCCTGGGCCAGGTTGATGCCCTTGGCCTTCTCGCACTCCACGGACATCACCCGGATCTCCGATTGCACGGTGCGCGCGGCGCGCTGGCTCAGGGAAAGGGGCATCGTCTGGTCTCGCAGGGTACCGGCTCAATTTTAACTGCGGGGAACAGTAGATTACCGGTTTCAAGTGCAAAAATCGAGGGTACGTGGGCCGCAGACACGGGGCCGCGGACACGGGCCCGGCTTACTTCGGCCAGACTCGCAAGGCCGTTTGAATTACCCGCTCCAGTTCACTGCGGCTGGCGCCACTGGCTGCCTGCACGGCCATTCCGTGAATGACTGTCGTAAAGTAGCGGGCCAGATCGTTGGGATTGGAGCGAGGTGGGAGATCACCCTCGGATTGTGCGCGCTTGAGTCGCTGAAAGATTGCGGCTTCGCCTCTTTCCCGGCGCAAGATGAGTTCCTTGCGAATGGCTGTTGAGGTGTCGCCGCATGCCAGCGCGCCGTGGACGGTGAGGCATCCGGGAGTGGACGGGTTGGTCTGCACCTCGGCGGCGCGGCGCAGCAGTTTCTCGATAGCCGTCCGCGCGATTGCTTCTTTCAGCGCTTCAAACGGGTAAGACGCCGGCCCCTCAGAGTACCGGTCGAGCGCCTTGCGGAAGAGGGTCTCCTTGTCCCCAAAGGCCGCATAAAGGCTGGGCCGGTTGATACCCATGGCCTTGGTCAAATCGGACAGGGTAGCTCCTTCATAGCCTTTGCGCCAAAAAATGTGCAACGCCCGGTCCAGGGCCCGGTCTGCATCAAAAGCCCGCGGGCGTCCCATGGGCCGGGAGGGCTTCTTTTTCTTCATGATCTTCGTGCTTTTCATGCTTCCTTAATGATGCAGCATTTTCATACCTTACGGTAAATAATTCCTGAATCCTTCGCTTCCCCTGCCACATCTTTACTGACCGGTACACAACTAGTTTACCGCAGGAGAAAAACTTCATCATGTCCAAGAAACTTTCAGGCAAGGTTGCACTGGTTACCGGCGCTTCCAAGGGGATCGGCGCCTCCATCGCGAAGCATCTGGCGGCTGAGGGCGCGGCTGTCGTTGTGAATTACGCTTCGAGCAAGGAAGGCGCCGACCGCGTCGTAGCGGAAATCACGGCCCATGGCGGCAAAGCCGTTGCCGTACAAGCCAATGTCGCAAAAAAGAAAGAGATCGAGCGCCTGTTTGCCGAGACCAAGAAGGCATTCGGCACGCTCGATATTCTGGTCAACAACGCCGGCGTCTATGAGTTCTCCCCGATTGACGGCGTGACGGAAGAGCATTTCCACAAACATTTTGACCTGAACGTCATGGGGCTGGTGCTCGCTTCGAAGGAAGCCGCAAAGTATTTTGGGCCCGCAGGCGGCAGCATCATCAACATCGGTTCGGCGGCCAGCTCCGTTACGCCGCCCAATACCTCGGTCTACACCGCCACCAAAGGGGCCGTGGACGCCGTGACCAGAACACTGGCCAAAGAGCTTGGCCCGCGCAATATCCGCGTGAACGCCATCAATCCGGGCATGGTCGAGACGGAAGGCGTGATTGCCGGAGGATTCTCCACTGGCGAATTTCGCAAACAGTTGGAAGCTCAGACTCCGCTCGGCCGCATTGGCCAGCCGGAAGATGTTGCTCCGGCTGCCGTCTTCTTTGCCTCCTCGGACGCGGCGTGGATCACCGGCGAGACCTTGTTGGTCGCCGGCGGCCTTCGCTAAGAGAGCATTTCAAAGCAACGAAGCACAGCGAGGGATCCCTGCCGTCCAGTCAGTCTGACGGCCAAGGGGTCCCTTGCCGCAAAGAGATAACGGCTTACCCAACCACCAGATCTTTTCCCTCTTCCACATTCGCTTCGCGCAGAAACTTCGCCGCTTCTTCCGGCGGGGTGGGATTGATGTAGAAACCCGTTCCCCATTCAAATCCGGCGGTCTTGGTCAGTTTGGGGATGATTTCCAGATGCCAGTGATAGTAGTCGTTGGTGGTGTCTTCAATCGGGGAAGTGTGCAGAACCAGGTTATAAGCCGGATTGCCGAGCACATGGACGGACTTGGTCAGCAGGGTGCGCAGGATGCGGGCGAGGTTTTCGTAAAGATGTGAAGGCGAATCCTCAAACGCCGACTGGTGCACCTTGGGCAGGATCCAGGTTTCAAACGGGAAGCGCGGAGCGTAGGGCGCCAGGACCACGAAGTCCTGGTTCTCAGCCGCCACGCGCACGGGGTTCGCCAGTTCCTGGCGGAGAATGTCGCAGTAAATGCAGCGTTCCTTGTTGGCGAAATAGCGCTTGGCGCCTTCCAGTTCTTCCACTACCTGCTTGGGCAGAATAGGCAGGGCGATCAACTGGGAATGCGGGTGCTCCAGCGACGCGCCGGCGGCCTCGCCGTGGTTCTTGAAAACCAGAATGTACTTGAAGCGGTGGTCCCGCTTGAGATCAAGAATGCGGTCGCGGAAGGCCCAGAGCACGTCTTCCAGGCGCTTGAGGGGCATGGTGGCCAGGGTTTCCATGTGGTTGGGCGTCTCGATCACCACTTCGTGCGCGCCAATGCCGTTCATTTTATCGAACATGCCGTCCGCCTGGCGGTCCAGGTCGCCTTCAATTCCCAAAGCGGGAAACTTGTTGGGCACCACGCGCAGGTTCCAGCCGGCGCCATCGCGCCCGTTTTCGGAGGGACGGTAGGCCAGAATTTCCGGCGGCGTCTTGCTTTCATTTCCGGGACAGAAAGGACAGAAAGCCACGCCCTTGACAACGGCGGTCTCGCGGGAAAAATCGCCGGGACGCTTGGCGCGGTCGGTGGAGATGATCACCCACCGGCCGGTGATCGGGTCTTTACGAAGTTCAGGCACAAGCAATTATCTTACAACGGGGGGTTGGAGCAGTCAGCAATCAGCACTCAGCATTCAGCCCCGAAACATCAAGGTATGGTGCAAGAGAACCTTTGAAACACAGAGGAAAGGAGTAAACAGAGGAGGATTGGTCAGGTAATTCTCGGGTCCTCCGTTTCCTCTGTTCCTCTGTGTTTCAAAGGTTTGACTCCGGACCACACATGGATGTTGCAGGGGCTGAATGCTGAGTGCTGACTGCTGAGTGCTACGTCGAGCGGCGGCCTGCAACAACCGGGGATAGTTGCAAGCCGCCGCCGGACCACCTACACCCCTTAGTACAGGTGAAAGTTAACTACGATGTTCATTTGTACTGACACCGGACGACCGTCTTTTGTGCCCGGTTCGAAGCGCCATGTGCGCACGGCTTCCAGGGCTTTTTCGTCCAGACCCATGCCGAGCGACTGCTCGACGCGGATGTTGTGCGGGCGGCCGTCCGTGCCGATCACCGCCCACAGCACGACCGTCCCCTGGTGCTTGACTTTCCGCGCTTCCTCGGAGAATTCCGGCTCCGGACTGTAGAGCGCTCGGGGCGCGATAACGCCGTTGCCAGTCCGGTACGAACCATCACCCCAGTTGCCGTCAGAGCCAGGGCCGTGTCCGGGGCCATGTCCGGGGCCGACCCCGCCGTGATCGCCACTGCCAACGCCATTGGCGCTTCCTGTGCCGTCGGAGAGTGTCGTCAATCTGGAAAGCGTATCGCCCATTTGTTTCGGTGCGGGCACATTCAAATCCGGCGCAACTATCGTGGCTTCCTCCGGCAACCTGGATTTGCGCGGCTCTATGACTGTTGGCGGCGTAAGCTGCTCCCTTGCGGTGCGCGGCAGTTCGCCTTGGGAAGCCGCCTTCGGGTCATTGCTGCCCCCGCCGCCGCCGCCCCGAGGCGCTAAGGAGCCGGGAGGCAAGACAATAGAGTCCACTGCGGTGACAAGTCTCGGTTGATCTACTCGCGGTATGTTCTTGATGGTCAGCAACCCCAGCGCGAAACAGGCCACCAGGGCCGCGTGCAGCGCCAGCGACGCCGCGAAGTTGGCGCGACGGACAGGATAGATTCCGAAACCTCGTCCCAGAAGTCCGGGCAGGAACTCCAGCCGGGCTTCTTTCGCCGCGGGCGTGCGCGAGCCGTTGGAAACCGTTCGCCCTGCAGCGGCCCATTCCAGTTCGACGCCGAGCCGGGCCTTGAATTCCGTCCGCGGAAGTTGCCGCAGGTCGGCTGCGATCTGGAGAAGCTCAGCCAGATCGGCGCCGGCGGCAGGCCTTGCGCCTGGTCTCGCGATGAGTTGGCCGATGGCCTGATCGAGTACGTCGAAAACGGCAGCGTTAGTCATGGCTTTTCCCTCACTGAGTCGCGCAGCGTTTCCAGCGCGCGGAATTGCAACTGCTTCACTGCTCCTTCACTGCGGCCCAGTTCCTGGGCAATCTCGCGGACACTCTTCTGGTCCACGAAGCGCCGCAACACCACCAGGCGCTGGTCGTCCGGCAGGCGGTCCACTAGTTGAAAGAGCATGGCCCGCCGTTCCAGTTCGCCGTCCGAGCCGGGTGCGGCCTGGTTTTCATAAAAAGCTTCATGCAGCGCGTCGGCCTGGATTTCAGGATGCCTGGCCGCGTGCTGCCAGCGATCGGCCAGCGCGTTGGCCGCGATCCGCAGCAGCCACGCCGCGAACGGCACGCCGCGCCATTGAAAGCGGCCCAGGTTACGTAGCGCTTCATGGAAGACCTCCGCGGTGATATCTTCCGCCACGTCGCGGTCGCCCACGCGCCGCGCCACAAACGCATAGACACGGTTAAAGTTGCTCTCATACAGCTCCGCGAACCGGCCCGGATCGTTCTGGGCCGCTTCAATCAGAAGCCGCTCTCCGTTCAATTCGGTTAGATTGGCAACAGCGTTCAAACTTGCGCTCCCCGGGAACCCATGTCCTCTTCTACTTATCTAATCCGCCGGAAGGGCCAAAAGGTTACGAGGCTTCCTGGCGAAATTTTCGGTGGACATTGGTAGATCGGGGGAAAGATGGATTCTTGCGGGCGGGACGCAGCACTCAGCAATCAGCATTCAGCCCCGCAACACCTTTGACACAGAGGAAAGGAGTAAACAGAGGAGAACTGATCTGGAACACTCCGATATCCTCCGTTTCCTCTGTTCCTCTGTGTTTCAAAGGTTTTATCTTGGATCGCGCGATGATGTTGCGGGGCTGAATGCTGAGTGCTATTTGCTAATTGCTCTCTTCATCCATAAACGCGAACGCTTCCTGCGGCGTCGCGCACATCCATACGGGAGCGAACGAGAGACGGTGCAGCGGTGTGGGGCCATGTTCCTTCAGCGCTGCCAGATGTTTCGGCGAGCGATAGCCTTTGTTGGAAGCCAGGTCGTACTGCGGATAGACGGGGTCCCAGAGGCGCATCATGGCGTCGCGCGCTACTTTGGCGATGATGGAAGCCGCGGCGATGGAAGCTGAAAGCGCGTCGCCATGAATGATGTTGGTTTGCGGGCATTCCCAGGCCAGGGGAACGGCGTCAACCAGCAGATGGTCCGGCGCGGGAGCAAGCTCGGCGACGGCGTTGCGCATGGCCAGCAGAGAAGCGTGATAGATATTCAACTGGTCAATGCGGGCGACATCCACAGCGGCCACGGCATAAGCAATGCAGTGTTCCTTGATGCGCTCGGCCAAGGTTTCCCGCGCGTTCTGGTCTATGAGCTTGGAGTCGCGCAGGCCGCGGATGCGATAGTCAGGTTTCAGGATCACCGCCGCGGCAACGACCGGGCCGAAGAGGCAGCCGCGGCCGACTTCGTCCACTCCGGCAACCAGTTGTGCGCCCGAAGCCCACGCCAGTTTTTCATACTTGACGGTACACTTCAGCCGTTTGAGCAGACGCATTTTGAGCGTGCCCTGGGAATACGGTTCACCGGTGTTGGGATTAATGGGGACGGGCGCTTTCCTGCGTTTCTTGCGGACGGGCTTGGCAGAAACCGGCATGAAGTCAGGACGATTGTACCGCGAAGGACGCGGCTTTTTGCATAAGACAAGCAGACGGCAAAGGGACTTGAAAATCAGCCTTATCATTCTCAGCAAGGTACAGGCGTTTTCCTGCATCGCCTTCCCCAACTGGGGTATTCTGGCCACAGATGTTCCGCGCCAAATCCAAAGAGCGCATTGCCGCCACCATGGCCGAGCTGGGCGAGCTGCGCGCGCAGTTTCGCGCCCAGAGTGCCGCCGGAAAACGGCCGGCGGCGTTTACCTCGCGCATTGGTGTCGTGCTTTCCGGCGGTGGCGCGCGCGGGGCCTATGAAGCCGGTGCGCTGATGGCCTTTCAGGACGCCGAGGTGCCCACGCATATCCTGGCGGCTACATCCATTGGCAGCATTAACGCCGCGTCTTTTGCCGCGCACGCCGAGGGTGTGGTGGGCCGGGCCGAACCCCTGGTCAAGGCCTGGATGGATTGCACACCGGCCACTCTGGGAATTGACTGGTCGCGTTACATTTTTACTCTCGCCGGCCTGGTGACCGCGTCCGCCGGACTGGGCAACTTTGTGCGGGTGTGGCTGGAAGAGCGCGGCATCTACTTCCACACGCATGGTCCCAAACTTACCTGGTTTGCGCTGGGCGCCGCGGGCGTAGCCATTCTGTTTTTCGCCGACAAGCTGTCCTATGTCGGTTTTATGGCGCTGAACCTCGTCCAGGGACGCACCTGGTACCCTGACCGTCGCAAGGCATGGGTTTCGCTCGGCGCGAACGTGCTGGTGTGGGGCTTTATTGTTTTGTTCCTGAACTTTGCTCACTTGCATACGCCCATGATCGGGCTCAGCCAGGTTGATCTGAGCGCGCCGGTAACGGCCATCGCCACGATTTGTCTGGGCTTCATGCTGTACCGGATCCTGCGGGAGCCGCTGAGCCGGCTGAGCCACAGGTTTCTGCGTCTGCCGTTGCGTACCGGATTGTTTGCCAACTTCGAACGCACTAAGTTTCTGCGTGACCGCATTCCGGAGAAAGACCTGAGAGACTCCGCCATTCGCGTGGTGATGACCGCCACCGACCTGAGCCACGGAGTCGCCCGCTATTTCTGCAACGCGCCCGTTGAGGTCCTGGCCAACGATCCGGGCGCGCGGGCGGATTTTATTTTGCGCGAGTTTGAACAGCCGCAGGACCTGGTGCAGGCGGCGGTGGCGTCGTCGTCGTTGACCTTTGCGTATGAAGCCGTGCCCATGGAAGGCCGCCTGTGGACGGACGGCGGCGTCATGACCAATGAGCCTATCCTGCCCGCGCTGCGCCTCGGCGCCGACGTCCTTTTTCTCATCATGATGTCGCCGCTCGACGGAGAAGACGACTCCGTCGAGATCAAGACCTTTCTCGACGTCGGCGTCCACGCCGTGGACCTCCTGGTATCCAAGAACTTCAAGACGGATATCGCGCTGCTGAACAACGTCAATCAGTTGTGTTCGATCCAGGCTACGGAGTTGGGCGTCAGACCGGAACAGGTGGAACTGAAGATCGGCGAGCAGCACTATCGTTACGTTAAATCGTTCAGTATCGCGCCGAAAAAGCCGTTGACCGCCGCGGCCCTGGATTTTGACGGTGAGATCATCGGGCCGGTGATCGTCCAGGGCTACCGCGATGCATCCTGCGTGCTGCGCGAATTCCTGGACTACGAAGCCGCGCGTCCAACCCGCGAATCAAGACAGGTGGTCCGCCTGGCAGCCGAGCGCCCGGAAGGGAACTTCAGGGTGGTAGAACGCTAGGTTGTCCCCGGTCTCCTTGTCCCTTCTTTCCCTTTTCGGAAGAATGATCTGACTGGCAAGAATAGAGCGACGACCAACAGCAGAAATTCAAGAGGCCCTTTCAAGAAATCTCTGCTAAAACCAGTATGCTTTACGGCGTCCAAGACCAATTCTGTGTGGGAGTGAACGCTTAACATCGGCAGCATGAATAATACTGGGAATGCGTAAACCCATACGATAACGAACATGACAAACCACGCCCACCGGACCCTCTGCACATAGCCTGTCCAGATGACGATCAGACCAACCAAGACCAATGCCAGGCCAGCAAACCCCATGGGCAGATAGAAGTTGATTACGTGCACCGTGTCTGAAAATTCAAGATACTGCCGGCGCCAGGTGGAGAGAAAGCTCAAATACCACGGAACCAAGGCAGCTAGGCCGATCGTAAGAAGCACACTCGAAATGAAGGAGGCGTCGCGGCGGATTCTCATGACCTCTCCAAGAGTGAAATTATTTCCCGCGTTCAATAGTATCTGGGCAACTCCCTCGGTATCTTCTCCTTGTTCCTTTATTTGGGCGGTGGAGCCAAAGGCGTGGCTCGCTTGCTGGGCCGGTTTTTCCATACTCCGAATGGTGGGAGGCAAAGCGCTGTAGGAGGGTAGCCAGAATCTTGGATTGCGGCCCCCAACATCTTGTCTTATTGTGCCAAGGAAGGTACAAATAACTACCCTTAATTCGAGGTCCGACCGTGTCGATACCTACTTCCTTTTTCCCCGCAGCCCGGCGCTTCCTATTACTGACTCTCACTGTCTTTCTGGCGTTGCCTCTCAGAGCTTCCGGCCCGTGGGACAGTCCCGCCTTTTCCGTTAGCCCGGAGGCCCTGCGCCAGGCCGCAGCGGCCATTCAAGCGGACAAGGATTCCCCTGTGACAGTGCTTATCAACGAACAGTCTTTCAGCTTCGATGCGCAGGGCAAAGAGGTCGAAACACGCCACACGATTTACCGCATCGAGAGCGAGGAAGGCGTCAAAGGCTGGGCTGAAACCACTGGGCAGTGGGAGCCTTGGCGTCAATCCAAGCCAGAGATCAAGGCTAGAGTTATCACGGCGGATGGTTCCGTCCATTTGCTTGACCCGAAGACTCTGAATGACGTCCCAGTGCACGAAAACTCGCCGGAAGTTTACAGCGACCAGCGAGCTTACGGCGGGCCGCTGCCGGCGGTCGCAGTCGGGGCGATCGTGGAGGAGGAGGTCACGATTCGAGACACGCAAGTGTTCTTTGCCGCAGGGATCGCCGAGCGGCGCTGGTTGAACATGAGTGTTCCGGTGGCGCGAACGCGTATCGTGCTCTCCCATGCGGAGGCGCTGCCGCTGCACTATGTCCTGCACCTCCTTCCCCGCGCCAGCGTTACGACGTCCCTCGAAAATGGTGTGGAGACTATCACTATCGAAAACGGCCGGTTGGAGGCTTACACGGAACTTCCGACTCATGTACCCGCGGACGTGGTGGTTCGCCCGGAGATCGAATTCGGCACCGGCACAACCTGGGAGCAGGTGGCTCTCGAATATGCGCGGCTGTCGAACAGCAAAATGCGTCTGGCGGACGTGCAGCCTGTCCTAGCCCGGATCAACGTGAAGCAAGGCACCCGCAATGAAGTGATCCGCCGCATGGTGGCCGCCCTCCACAAGAGTGTGCGTTATACGGGAATAGAGTTCGGCGAGTCCGGTCTGGTGCCGCAGTTTCCCGCGGAAACTCTCAAGCGGAAATATGGTGACTGCAAAGACAAAGCCTTGCTATTGGTGTCTATGCTTCGAGCTGCCGGAATTCCCGCCAACCTGGCGTTGCTCGATTCCGGCCCCGGACAGGACATCAACACCAACTTGCCAGGCATGGGCATGTTCGACCATGCCATCGTCTATGTGCCCGCCTCAGGTTCCGATGCGGAGATGTGGATTGATGCCACCGCAAACTACTCGCGCGCCGGCGACCTCCCGCTCATGGACTATGGACGCTGGGCGCTGGTGGTGGACGAGAAGACTACAACCCTCAAGAAGATTCCCGAACTCACTTCGGCGCAGAACGTGCATCGGGAAATACGCGAGTTCACTCTGGCCGAGTATGGTCCGGCAAGAATCGTGGAGACAGACGAACAGACCGGTCCCCAGGAAGCCAACGATCGCGAGTTTTATAACGGAGATCCGAAGAAAGCCCGGGAAAACGGTGAGCAATACGTAAAAGACTATTACCTTGCCGATTCGCTGATCTCACTCGATCACGGCGATCTTGCCGATGTCGACAAGCCGCTGGCTGTTACTTACGTGACGAAAGGAGCCCGGGGCAGCACGGATCTCAAAACGGCGGCGATGGCGATCCGGGTGGAAGACCTCTTTGGCAGCTTTCCCGCGTATTTCAAGACCAAGGAAGAGGCGAATAAAGACCAGTCGGATGCCGGCGAACCCACGCCTCGTACCGTGGACTGGCTGATCACGCCCTTCACCACGGAATGGGACTATAAGATCCTTGCCCCGGCGGGATTTAAATTGCGCGCTTTGCCTTCGGACAAAGAGGAAAAGATTGGTAGTGCGCAACTTACTCAAAAGTTCATCTCCAATCCTGACGGCACGATAGTGCAGGCCGTGCTGAGGCTGGACAGCGGCAAATCGCGGCTTACGGTTGATGAAGCCAGGCAATTGCGCGATGCGGTCCTGAAAGGGCGTAGCGCGGACCCTATTTTCATCAGCTTTGACCATGTTGGAAACTCCCTGCTTTCTGCCGGCAAGATCAAGGAGGCCCTGGCAGCGTACCGTCAGCTTGCAGCTCAGCGTCCGAAGGAAGCCATACACGAGATTCAACTGGCGGACGCTCTGCTAACCGCAGGATTGGCGGAGCGCGCTCGCGCGGTTGCCAAAGAAGCTACCGTGCTTGAGCCCTCGTCATCGCTCGCTTTCAGTACACTCGGGTGGATTCTGCAGCATGACCTGATCGGCCGGCGCTTCAAGAAAGGATTTGACTACAATGGCGCCATCGCAGCTTACCGCAAAGCCAGGGAACTCGACCCGAAAGACAAAGAGTTGCGTACCAACCTGGCGATCTTGCTGGAGTCTGACGCGGACGGCGAAAGGTACTCCCAGAAAGCGCATCTGCGAGAAGCCATCGCCGAGTTCAAGGAGTTGAAAAAGCTCGACAAGGACTACATGAACAGATTCGAGGACAACGTACTCTATGACCTCTGGTACGCGCACGACTACAAAGGCCTGCTGGCAGCAGTGGCGGACTTGCCCACCACCGATGTGCGAAAGGGCCTGATGCTGGCGGCCATCGCTGCCGATCAGGGCCCGGATGCAGCCATCAAAAAATCTCTTGAGATCACTACTGAAGAACAGGGGCGCAGCAAGGCCCTCGTCAGCGCCGGTGCATTATTGATGCGGGTCCGGAGGTACGCCGACACAGCCCAGCTGGACGCTGCCGGCAGCCATGGCCAGCCCAATGAAAGCCAAATCGCGGCGTCGGTGGCGATCCTCGGGAAAACCAGGCCTTACGAGCAGATCAAAATAGATCCCGCCGATCCCCGCAGCGTGATGCAGCGCCTGTTTGTGCTGTTCTTCAGCCGCAACAGCAAACTTGATGACTTCAAGCCGATATTGAACAAGTTTGCCTTGGCGCAGTCGGACTTTTCCGATGAGGCAGCGCTCCAGCGCTCGATGTCGGAAGTGCGGGTCAAGCTCGGATCAACCGGGGTCCCGCTGGAAACGCTTGTCGATATTGTTCTTTCCAATGTTCGCTACTCGCTCGAAGGTGACGACGATCTGGGCTACAAGATCACCATGGAGAGTCCTGGAGCGTCGGCCCAGCAAGCATATGTCGTCCGTGAAGACGGGCAATGGAAGCTGGTGGCGTATGCTTTCTCTCCCACTGCCCTCACTGAGGAACTCGGCTGGGAAGCCCTGGCGTTCTTGCAGAACAAGGATCTTGCGCATGCACGCAAGTGGCTGGACTGGGCTCGCGAAAGAATCCACATCAGTGAGGGCGACGATCCTCTTTCCGGCCAGCCCTTCCCGCACTTCTGGACCAAAGGCCAGGAAGGCGATGAGACTGCAATACGCACAGCCTCCCTGGTTCTGGTGCCCTCGAAAGAACTCAAAGGCGAATACCTGTCCGGTTTGATCAGCGCCCGTGACGCAGCCAGGAGCGATGATGAGCGCCGGAGGCTGAACCTGGTACTGGCATATGCCTACGCTGCTCAGCAACGCTGGACCGAACTGCTGGACGTGGCGCAGAAGCTGATGACATCAGCACCGGATTCTTATGTTGCGTTCCGTTTCGCGGAACAGGCATATGCCGGCTTGAAGCAGCTCGAGGATTGGGACAAGCTGCTGCAGTCGCGGCTGCAAAAACACCCGGATGATCCGGAGTACATACGCTCCGCGTCGCGGCTGGCGGCCTATCATAACCAGTTTGAAAAATCGCGGGAACTCATGAAAACCCTGATCGATCGCGGGAAAGCGACAGAAAGTGACATGAACAGTTACGCTTGGGATGCGCTGCTGGTCCCAACTCCGCCCGATCAGGACGCCATCGACACGGCGCGGCGGGCCAATGATCTGACCAAAAATGCAAACTCCCACATCCTGCACACTCTGGCCTGCCTTTACGCGGAGACCGGCAAGACCAGCCAGGCCCGCGAGTTACTTCTTAAGACCATAGAAGCAGGAGAAATGGAAGAGCCGGATTCAGAAGTCTGGTTTGGGTTTGCCAAAATCGCCGAGCAATACGGCGAAAACCAGGCGGCTCGCGCCATGTACAGCCGGGTCGAGAAACCCAAAATGGAATATCCGGGCACGTCATACTCCATGGCCCAGCGGAGGCTGGAAGCGCTGAAGACGGCAGATTCGACCGTTAAGAACGCCGGCCACTGACCGCTCAGGAGCGCCCCAGGCGGCTCGCTTTTTCTATCTCTCACGATACTCATGCGCGGAGGGAAACGCAGGGAATGTCGAGTCGTGTAGAAAGTCTGGGTACCGGGAGGCCGGCCCATGATCCAAGCCAAGCCATAAAGGCACGCCAACCGCACACATTCATACTCCAATTGGCGTGACCTCATCTAGCCAGGGGTGCTTATTCCCTTCTTGAGCATTTCAATAGCTTTCCCCAATCGCTTCAATCGTGTTTCTTCTTTCTTGGCGTCGGCAATCCAGCGGCAGTACTCCTTGCGGTGTGTGTAGCTTAGTCTCTCAAAAACTGAAAGCAACCCTTCTTTCTTGATCAACTTTTCAAATTGAGCGGGCACTTCGAGGGTTCTTACTTCTTCGTCTCTCCAAACAACGACTTCAATCGTATCGCCCGGGCCTTTCCCAATTTGCTCGCGTATGGCTTTCGGCACTCCCAGAATATGAAGGGGATGGCCGTACTTGATCAGTGAGCCGGTGTACGGCACCGCGTTGAAGGTTGCTTTTACAGGCACCTTCCCTTTGGTGGCGAATTCCTTCTCGGTAGGATACGGAAAAAGCACATAAGCCCCTCCGCCATCACCCGCTTCGATTTTCGTCTTGAATTTGTATTTCTTCATCGCTTACCGGTTTTCTGAGCGTGCGGCCTTGGTCACCCGGCATTAAATCACTTTCCTTTGTAACGCGCTACTCTTTCACGGACAAGAGTTGAAGACACGCATGAAGCCAGCGAGAAGGTCCAACCAGCGCTACTCCAGCCCAGCTACGGCGATGAATATATGTAAGTCTCCCGCAGGCGCCCGCTGCTATCAAAGCTCACGGAACGATACTCAGGGATGAGTGGGGCGAATGAGTTCCGATAGATATATTCTGTGCAATTCGGTCTTGGTGTTCCGAAGGACTTGCCACAAGACTCAACCCACGATGGTTTACCCAGGAGGCCTATCACTTCCGTCTCCATACCGCGATAGGTCCACCCCCACGAGACACCATCCCGAACGCCGCGGGGTTGGCGGCGGAGGGACCTGCTCCGCTGCCGCTGCGCGCGGGCCAGGCAGGACCGCTCGCACGTCACACAAGTTCGGGAGTGAAGCGCAAGCTACCGCGAGGGTAATCCTCATACTCTGCTGGCTCGCGCGCAGCCGCAGCGGGGCAGGTCCCTCACCCTGCTCGCCTCCGCTCCGCAGGGGTTCGGGATGGGGTCATGTGGAGTTTTGACCTATCACGAGCTTGAACTCGGGTTGTGAAACGGGAGTTGGAGCAATACATTGAAGAGGCTGCTCAAGCCGCCTGATTCACGGCAGTGGATACATTTGTCTCACTGCAATCTCCATACCGCGATAGGTCCACCCCCACGAGACACCATCCCGAACGCCGCGGGGTTGGCGGCGGAGGGACCTGCTCCGCTGCCGCTGCGCGTGGGCCAGGCAGGACCGCTCGCACGTCACACAAGTCCGGGAGTGAAGCGCAAGCTACCGCGAGGGTAATCCTCATACTCTGCTGGCTCGCGCGGGGCCGCAGCGGGGCAGGTCCCTCACCCTGCTCGCCTCCGCTCCGCAGGGGTTCGGGATGGGGTCATGTGGGGTTTTCATACGGGAAGGGGACAGCCTGAACTGCGCGATTATTCCGCGCCCATTCAGGACAGTGTGAACTCGGTCCTTCGTCCGGCAGGCAACTCCGGACAGTGCACATCGCCTTCGCGGCAGAAACACTGCCGCAGTTCAGGCTGACCCCTTTTCTCCGCTTGTCGAGAGGGTTAGAAAGACCGGGGAAAGCATGGAGCGCCCGCCTAAAGCGAAATACCTATGGACGCCTCAATTTGGTTTCGAGTACACTAGGCGACACTTCACGGTGACGTCTATGTCATTTTTGCGAAGCCACTCACTTCTGAGCCTGTTTCTATGGTTAACTTGTGGCTCTGTTTTCGCACAAACCAGTGCTCCCACAGCCGGTCCATGTGGCATGCCGGGAGGGCTGAAGAGCGCCTCCGGACACAACCTCTTCACTGAGCAACAGGAAGAATGGCTCGGCGAGGTAATGGAGAAGGAGATCCGCGGCAACTTCAATGTAGTTGAGGATGCGGATCATTATCTGCAGAGAGTCGCGGACCGGCTCCAGGCGCAGCTTCCTCCTTCCAGCACGCACTACCGGTTCGTCATCATAGACTCACCCGAGCTCAACTCTTTTGGACTGGTCGGCGGGCGCATCTTCATCCATCGTCGAATGATTGCGTTCGTGCAAAATGAAGATGAGTTGGCGGCGCTTCTGGGCCACGAGATGGGACACATGGTCGACCATCACGTGGTGCTCCGCTTTTCCGATTTTTTCCGGCAAATGGGCGTCACCAGTCTGGGTGACCGCGCTGATGTCCTCAGGCACTGGAAAGATTTCGAGGACAACGCCAGAAAAATCAAGCACATGTATGACGAACAACGCGAAGCCGAAGAGCAGGTCATCGCCGATCGCATCGCGTTCTATGCCTTGGTGCGCGCCGGATACGATCCGGAAAAAGGCATTGCATTCTTTGACCGGCTTTTTCAGACCAAAGGCAAACCGGGAAATTTCTGGTCTGAGTTTTTCGGCACCACCAATCCAAACGGGAAACGCCTGCGCGAGATGTTGAAAACGGAGCGGCCTCTGGCGCAGAACTGCATCGCGACGCGCCCAGCGGAAGCAGGCGAGTTCGCGGCATGGCAAAAGACAATCATCGCCAGCACCAAATATGCCACCCTGTCAAAAGCTGACCTGCCGGGACTTATACGAAAAGTGACGCTCCAGTCGCAGCTTCGCAGTGATCTCTTTGGTATTGAATTCAGCCCCGACGGCAAGTACCTTCTGGCCCAGGACCAGAGCAGTATTTTTGTCGCCTCGCGGGAGCCGCTGGCCAATTTGTTCCGGATTGACGCCTTTGACGCTCACACGGCGCGGTTTTCACCTGACTCGCGCTCCGTGGTTTTTTATGACAAGGAGCTTAGGGTTGAAAAATGGGACGTGGCCAGCGGGAAACGGGCGTCCATATACCAGGTAACCATCCCGGAGTGTTTCCAGTCAGAGCTCTCACCCAACGGGGATTATCTCGGCTGCATTGATGACGGGTTCGGTCTCAAATTGGTGGATGTTGCAACCAATACCGTTCTTCTTGAGCGCAAGAAATTTTATATTTTTACCAGGTACCTGGACTGGTACCGTTACTATCTTGCGCGCCTGTCCGGCGAGAAGATCCGCATCTTCGATATGAAATTTTCTCCGGATGATCGTTACTTCATCGCGGGACATTCAGATTCATTCGTGGCCTATGACTTGAAAGAGAGGACGGAAGCAAAACTTTCCTGGCGTATTCATGAATTGGGCAAGATATCCTTCACCTTTGTTGGCCCGGACGAGTTCGATGGGCTCCAATACGCCGGCGGGAACGATATGAGACTGGTGCGCCTGAAATTTCCTTCCGGTGAGAAGCTGGATGATTTCAAAGTACAGGCTGAGGGATGGCTCTCCAGCACGGAAAACCGCGATGCCTTGCTCATGCGTCCGGCCGCCGCTTATCCCGTGGGAATCGTTGACCTGAAGACGAGGAAGATTACCCAGGCATTCAAGAATCCGGCGTTTGCGGTTTACGGGGAAATCTATGCCGGCGAGCAAAATAGCGGGGAGGTGGCCTTGTTGAGCACCGCCGACAATAAGTTGTCCGGCAGGCTGAAGTTACCGGAAAGCCTGGTTGGATCGGCCCGAACTTCTGTTTTTTCGGCGGACGGAAAGTGGCTCGCGGTGTCCCAGGGCAGCCGCGGATGTTTGTGGAGCCTGGAGAATGGTCAACGCTTGTTCCTGGCACGCGGATTTAACGGCGCCCTCTTTGAAAATGACCAGTTGATCACCGAATTCGCCAAAGATCCTCCTAATCCGTCGCGCGTATTCCAATTCGACTTGCACGAAGGTTCCAACAAAAGACTTTTCGACGTCCCGGACGGAGCATTTGTACACGCCCGGTCCTGGCAATGGGACAACTTTCTGGTCACCATGCACCCGGAAAACGAAAAAGATGAGCTTGGCACAGGACACACAATTCTGCAGGTCCACGATGTGCACAATAACAATGTATTGTGGGAACGCAGACTACATCAGGGTCTGCCGGGATTGTTCTATACGCCCACCGCAATCACGATGTTGATCTGGGATTGGGGCGGAATTAAGGAAGCAGCCAGGGAAGATGAAAGCATCAGCGCCACACTTGCCGGCCTGGAGAACAAAGATACATCCTACCTTTTACAGGCATTTGAGCCGGCAACCGGCAAGCTTCTTGGGTCCGTTCTGGTGGATACCGGAAAGCTCTCTTTCCGCGTGAACGCGGGATACGCCGCGGGCGACAAAATGTTTGTTACCGATAGCAGCAACCATCGCACGCTCATCTATTCCATCAAGGAGGGCGCGCGGAAGGGCTCATGGATCGGACACCCGGTCGCTGTGACGACAAACGGCGACAGAGTACTTGTCCAGAACGAAAGTGGAATCGCCGATCTTTACGATACGGCAACGCTGCAATCCTTGGTGCACTTTAGTTTCCCAGCCAGGATTGTCTATGCCGACTTTGCCCGCGATGGATCACTCTACGTGCTCACCGCCGACCAGAATGTTTACCAGCTCAGCGTAAACAAAGAACAACAGAGAGCTGCACAATAATGCCAGGAAACCTGGGAAACCCGGGAAACCCGGGAAACCCGGGGACAGACTGACAGGCTGTCGGAGATAGAATTTCTTGGTTCACAAAAGCTTCTCTCCGACAGGCTCTCAGGCTTCCAGTTTGTCTCACTGCAATTTCCCTGGCGCGATAGGTCCACCCCCCACGAGACACCATCCCGAACGCCGCGGGGTTGGCGGCGGAGGGACCTGCTCCGCTGCCGCTGCGCGTGAGCCAAACAGGACCCGCTCGCACGTCACACAAGTCCGGGAGTGAAGCGCAAGCTACCGCGAGGGTAATCCTCATACTCTGCTGGCTCACGCGAGGCCGTAGCGGGGCAGGTCCCTCACCCTGCTCGCCTCCGCTCCGCAGGGGTTCGGGATGGGGTCATGTGGGGTTTTGACCTATCACGAGTTTGAACTCGCGTTGTGAAACGAGAGTTGGAGCCGTACATGAAGAGGCTGCTCAAGCCGCCTGATTTTGCGCCAGTGGATACAGTTTGTCCCACTGCAATCTCCATACCGCGATACGTCCGCCCCCCACGAGACACCATCCCGAACGCCGCGGGGTTGGCGGCGGAGGGACCTGCTCCGCTGCCGCTCTGCGTGAGCCAGGCGGTACCCGCTCGCACGTCACGCAAGTCCGGGAGTGAAGCGCAAGCTACCGCGAGGGTAATCCTCATAGTCTCCTGGCTCACGCGAGGCCGCAGCGGGGCAGGTCCCTCACCCTGCTCGCCTCCGCTCCGCAGGGGTTCGGGATGGGGTCATTTGGGGTTTTGACCTATCACGAGCTTGAACTCGGGTTGTGAAACGAGAGTTGGAGTAATACATGAGCAAAAAAGGGACAGACTACGAGACGTCCCGCTTTGCGGACTAAGGTACTTCGATTCCTTGGCGATCAGGGCTTCGAACCGGGTTTAAACCAGAAAAAATACCATCGCCTAACCCGTTGAAAACACACACAATTCTCCCATTGACTTTCGCAAGAGTTTCGCGGTACCATGCGCGCCGCATTGGAAGCAATTAGCTAAGAACAAGCCGTTAGCCACTAGCTTCTAGCTCTTAGCCGGACACGAACTCGGCAACGCCGGCCCGCCCAGGCGGGCCGTGGAAAACGATCTTTGAAAACCTAAAGCGAGGAAAACCATAGAACCTTACCACTGATGACACTGATTCTGACTGATCAAGAACATCAGCGTTATCAGTGTTATCAGTGGTATGGTTTTCCGATCGCGGCGATCACGTGCGATGACGGCGATCACGGCGATGCCCCCTGTTCCTCCCCTGTTTCTCCCCTGTTACTCCCCTGTTACGAATTGACTCCGTCCGGGTAAAAGGTTCACGAAAGGCCCGTGGAATCGAGGTTTTGCATGTTTGGAGTATCCAAGCGCTCGCGTTCTCCCCTGTTTTTTTCCCTGTTAGCAGGGGAGCGGCCCTGACGGCTATTTTGACCGTCCGCTGCGCCAGTGGTCCACGGCTACCATGCCTGTGACCCAGACTGCGGCGGCCAGGTATCCGGCGAGCACGTCGCTGGGGTAGTGGACGCCGAGGTAAATCCTTGACAAACCGATGGCCGCCACCAGCACGGCTGCTGCGCACCAGATTACGATGCGCAGCGCCAGTGACCTGGTGCGGTAGATGATCAGCCCGGCCAGAACGCCGTAAAAGCAGAAAGAAAACAGGGCGTGGCCGCTGGGAAAGCTCCAGGTACCGGGCACAGCGCCGAAAAACGGCGTGGGTCGCGGACGGTGGAACGCGTACTTCAACGCCAGGTCCAGCACCAGCGCGCCGGCCATGGTGACGATAAGCCAGGTGGCGGCGCGTCGCCAGCGAAGCTTGTAGAAGACTGCCAGCGAAATCGCGAATGCTGCTCCCAGCACCCAGGAACCGATGAAGGAGAACGCTTCCATGGTGGTGGTCATTGCCGGCGAAGCGAACCGGTGCACCCAGTTACGGACGGCAAGATCGAAGTGCTGGACTTCACCCTCGCGCATCTCGCTGGCCATCCATGCGAAGAGCGCGAGCGATGCAATGGCGACGGCGAAACTCATCAGGACCGTGGCTTGCATCAGCGGAGTTGGATGCGGCGCTGGTTCGGGCCCGGGAAGTTGATGGCTGTTGTGCGACATAGGTAATTACTGAAACAAACCCTTGAAACACAGAGGAACAGAGTAAACGGAGGATTAATAATTGCCAAAATCGGATAATCGGGTAACTGACATTTCGGCGATCATTACATTCTGGTCAATTTTTCCAATCTTCTCTGTTTACCCTGTTCCTCTGTGTTTCAAAGGTTTTCCGCTATCAGCGCATCCAGTTTTCCCAGCAACGCCGTGTTGCCTTCGCGCGGATACGATTTCAGGTTTTCGGCGTACTGTTCAAGGTTGAAGAGGAAAGATTCGACTCTCTCTTTGTTCAGGTCTTTCCAGTAAGCGCCGTAGCCGGTCTTGTCCAGATGATAAGCGTTGAGAATCTGCTCGAACTGGTTCTTTACCGGGACAGCCAGATACGGTTTGCCGAGGTACAGCGCTTCGCTCACCAGCGAAAATCCGGCGTTGGCGATGATGGCTTTGCACCCAGCCAGGTCGTGGAGAAATTCTTCCATGCCCGGCTTCTTGAACAGGATGTTGCCCTGTTGGCCTTCCTGGCCGAAGCCATAGGCCACGAAGCGGCAGCGGACTTTGCTCAGCAGCTTGACCAGGTCGGCGGACGGCGAGGTGACATAGACCAGCACGTGGTCGCCGGGAGTTGGTTTTGTGGCCAGAACTTCACTGCGCACGATCGGCGGAAACACGAACGTGTTGCGGCGGCGGGGACGTGCCGGGAAAAACGACGTAACCAGGTACGCGTCGGCCCGCGGCGTCATCAGCCGGGTGAGAAGTTTGGCCGCAGCCATATCGCGCCGCTCGTGGCGCGGAACGGCAATGTCGGTATTGGTCAGCACATGCTGGTTATCAATGGAAATGACGGGAAGGCGCTTGCGATGTCCCACGTGGCAGGAGATCGGTTCGTAATCGGTAATGACCAGTTGCGTGCCCCAGTCGTCCACCAGCCGCATCAGGCGCGCATTGCTTCTGGCGGCGCGCGGAGCGGAGATCAGGTTCCTGGCCAGCGTCTTCCGGTACCGCACGCGATTGTTGACGTAGGCGAAACGCAGGCCATGGATTTCCGTCACGTCAAAATGTTCGCCCAGATTGCGCAGGCCGCGGTCGAAGGAAACCACGTGGATCTTGTGTCCCTTGCCTTGCAGGTGGGAAATGACTTCTTTGGCCCGTGTCGAGTGGCCCGCGCCTTCGCCGTTCACTCCGTAAAGTATGTTGGCCATGCGGTAGCTGGTTGGAAGTATAGCGTCAGAAGCGAGTTTTCCGGAGCACGGTTGTTGCGGTCAGGTCTTCGTTTGCTGGGTTTTAGTTTGCCGGATTTTAGTTTGAAAAGACGACTTGCCCGATTTCGGGTCCGCCAATGGCTCGTCGGGCTCCCAGATGCCTTCAAAATCCACGAAGAAGCTCTTCACCGTCAGCTCCGGGATGGCCTGCTTCAGAACGTCGGCCGCGCGTTCCAGGTCCGCTTTGTGGTGCTCCATCTCGCGGGTTGCGTCGCCGTCAAAGGCAGCCAGGCCGCCGTACGCGCCGCAATCGGAGTGCACCATGAGAAATACGGTATCGGTACCATGCAGCTTCATGGACCAGCGAAGCTGCTTTAGG